>Ga0207113_1156_pt1 | contig 15836 bp, 12 predicted proteins | sample Alteio_BWMinHeat_69_FD_153559 | JGI IMG/M metagenome (GOLD analysis project Ga0207113, IMG submission 153559) | Enriched cells from forest soil in Barre Woods Harvard Forest LTER site, Petersham, Massachusetts, United States -... | ecosystem: Environmental > Terrestrial > Soil > Temperate forest >... | reverse complement strand
CGATATGACGATTCCTCAGCTCTTTACAATGTAGCTGGTAATCGCAATGCTCCCGTTAAACAATTGGCAGATCCGAAGGATGTTTTGCAGCCCGTCCAATCGGAAGGGGTTAAAATGACCACAAAAACCACGGGATTACAGCTTCCTCATGAGTCCTTCGTTGCTGTTGTTCAAGTGGGTAAGTACATGTTCCTTGCGATCATGATTCCTCCTTATCTTTGTCTATATGGAATTCCTAAGTGGTTTGTAATGAATTTCTTACCTAAAACCTATACCTTTATTACTCACGAAATTGTGCGAATCGGACGCTTTTTCTACGATCTTGGGTCGAGAGTACAGGATGTCATGCGTGAATTGATGGAACAGTTTTTAGGGGATGCGCTAACTAGCGGAAATCATCAGGCTAAAAAATTTGTCGAAATAGTCGCCTCTTCCTTTAGTGGAGTAGGTAAAAAAATAGGTGAGGCTATTCAGCAAGGGCTTGCCCTAGTTGCGTTAGTGAAGAATAAATTAAGTGAAATTTCTTTGCCTGTCGTCTCCAAACTCAAGGAAGCGCTGCCAGCTTTTGCTAAGGCGGCAGGACAAACAGTTCTCGGTGCAGGCGAGGCTATCCGTGCATTTACAGAACCTGTTGTGACACCTTTAATTGCGGCAGTGGTGGCACCGATCTATTATCTAGGTGAATTTCTAAAATCGATGAAAAGCGGAACAGAACATGTTGTTGCTGTCGTCTCTGAAAGAGTCAGGGAAGTTGTTGAAAAAGTGAGAGAGTCGATTCTTGTTCCTGTGGTTCATCAAGTTCAAGTGGCAACACAAGCAGTAATTCAACCAGTAATGACTTGGATGCAGACGACATTTAAACCTATCAATGAAACATTTAAATCAGCTTGGGGAACTGTTGTTCAATCCATTGTGGATACGCGTCGGTCAATTGTTGAAGGATTGGAGAGAGTGACTCGGCCAGCTTTTGAAGCGGTTCAGAAAGCAGGGGAAAAAACAACGGAGTATGTGAAACAATCGGCTGAAGTCGTGTACACCATGACAATCAATCTTTTCGTCCAAGCATGGAATAAGATTCCCACATGGGAAAGAAGAAAAGGGGAAGGGAGAAGGCAAAGTGGATTTAAACAGTTTGCTCAGAAAGTTGGAAAGAAAATCGTCGAAGGCGTCGCAGCTGTTGCGGCGACTACCATGGGCTTTTTCTCTTGGCTAATGAGTCTATTTATCGAACAATGGATGAGATTCAGCGCCTGGGTAGGAAGAGTTTTTCTTGCTGCTCCTAAGTATTTGCTTGGCTTGACAATTAAAGTTTTTGATAGAGTGAAAATAGCTGTCCGTTGGATTGCATTAGCGGTTCGTTCCTTGGGAGCGGTTATTTATACTCTATTTCAAGTCAGCTTGGAACAAACGCGCGTCCTAAGTGAAAAAATGATTACCAGGTTGGGTTCTAAGAAATGAGTCCTAAAATTATTGCCCATCGCGGCGCCTCTGGAGAAGCTCCGGAGAACACGTTAAGCGCGATTCACGCGGCGTTGCGCAAGTCTGTCGATTTTATTGAAATAGATGTCAGGCTTTCGAAAGATGGGGTTCCTGTTGTCATTCACGATGACTCCATTAGCAGAATTACAGGCGATTTGCACTCCTTAAAAGTCGATGAGTTGTTATCTCACGAAATTAGAGAGTTTGATGTTGGCACCTGGTTCGGGGAGGAGTTTAAAGGGGAGAAAATTCCCTTACTATCTGATCTCTTTGCCTTTGATTGGGCACATACAGGGCTAATGATTGAAATTAAAGAATCTCTTTCCCCTGATGCTGTTGTTGTGGAAGCTGTGTTTAAAGTTCTTGAAAGTGCAGAGAAACTCCCTTCAGAACTGGTTATAGGCAGTTTTTCACCATCGATTCTTGCTGAAGTGCAGCGGCGTAGTGCTTCTTCTCACGTGAAAGTCAACTTCATCGGCATCCTCGAAGAGCTCGAATTTATCGATCGCTTTTCAGCTATTGGGGTGACTCATCTTGCCATTTGGGATAAGATGCTTTCACTGTCGTTAATTCAAAGTCTCAAAGAACGGGACATTGAAATCTGGAGTTTCACCGTCGATGATATCGATATGATTCACTTATTGACGTCGATGAACCTCGATGGATTGATCTCAAATCACCCCGATCGACTATACCGAAACATCAACTTTTGAATCTGTTTCGGTACGTCGGAAGTTCCACTTTTTGACGGAGTGGTTACTTTTTGCATTCTTTATCGTGACAGCACATTGCCGCATGTAATTGCGATTCAAATTCAGCACACGATTTTTTTGCATGCATTTTTGCTGCCCAACGTTTATGGTTAGTCCCTGCGATGAGTTTAGCAAGCTCCGTGAGTCGATCTCCTGACTGGACGAGGATTTCGGCTTTGATCTTCTCTTTTAAGATTTCCATCCATGCTTTATCAGCTAGTTCAAGAAGTTGGTGAGAGTATTTATCTTCATGTCCGTGATGATGGCATGAATTCTCTCCATGGCAAGAACAGTTACATCCGTGTTCAGAGCACGAACATGAACTGCACCCACACCCACACCCACATTTACCTGAATTGCATTCTTGATGATGACAACTACACATAAATCCTCCTTCGTTTAATAACCTTTGGTATACTCATGTTAACATAAAAATAATTGTGGTAAAATAATAATTTAAATAATATATATAAATATCTAGATTTTAGTGGATTATACCGAAATGCATTCAAAAATCCGATTTTTGAATGCGTTTCGGTATGCTGTTCGGTATAAGGATAAAAAATGGAAAAAAAATTTCAACGTTCTCTCTTTTTGTTCCGGCGTGATTTGCGTCTTGAGGATAATACCGGGCTTATTTTCGCCCTGCAGTCTTCAAAGGAAGTGATCCCTGCTTTTATTTTTACCCCGGAACAAATTGAAGAAAACCCTTTGAGAAATGACCATTGTTTAAAATTTATGACAGAATGTCTTGAGGACCTTGAAAATCAGTTAGAGGAAAAGCGGGGAAGACTCTTTTTCTTTAAAGGAAAACCAGAAGAGATCGTCGACAGATGTATGCGCGAGTTGTCTATTGATGCTTTGATCGTGAATCGAGATTATACTCCCTATAGCCAGCAAAGAGATGAAAAACTCCAGGCTATCTGTAAAAAGGGGGATATCCCGTTTTACTCTTTTGATGATGCTCTTCTTCATCCCCCTGAAGATACTTTAAAAAAAGATGGGAAGCCCTATATGGTGTTTACTCCTTATTTTCGCAATACATTAAAGCTAGATGTGTTGCCGCCAGTGAAAAATAGGGGGACTAATTATTTTTGTGGAACAATAGCTTTTTCAAAAGGTAAATCTGCTTTTCCAAAACTGTCTGTAGAGAATGAGTTGGTAGGTGGCCGATCGGAAGCTCTTAAAATTCTTAAAAATTTAAGTTCTTTTAGCCAATATGCAAGTTTAAGAGATTTTCCTGCCGAAAAACATTCCACGAGACTTTCTCCCTATTTAAAATTTACCGTTTGCTCTCCCAGAGAAGTGTACGCGGCAATCAGTCAGGACTTGAATCTATATCACGATCTGATTCGTTCTCTCTATTGGAGGGATTTCTTCACTTCGATTGCATTTTTATTTCCCAACGTTTTTAAAGGTTCTTTCCATTCAAAGTTTGATAACCTTACATGGTCTGATAATCAAAAAGCTTATCAACAGTGGTGTGAAGGGGTTACTGGATTTCCAATTGTCGATGCAGGAATGAGAGAAATGAACAAAACGGGTTTTATGCACAACCGTGTGCGAATGATTGTGGCTTCATTTCTTGTTAAAGACTTGCATATCAATTGGAGATGGGGTGAAGAGTATTTTGCTCGATGTTTGATTGATTATGATCCTGCTGTGAATAATGGGAATTGGCAGTGGTCAGCTAGCACAGGATGTGATGCCCAACCTTATTTTCGAATTTTTAATCCTTGGAATCAGCAAAAAAAGTTCGATCCTGAATGTATCTACATTAAAAAATGGATTCCCGAATTACGTGAGTTCTCCTCTAAAGCTATTCATGAGTGGTATAAGGAGCAATATCGTGATGGGTATACCAAATACCCGGCTCCAATGACCGATCACGCAACGGCTTCAAAGGAGGCTCTGCGTAGGTATAAATGCATAAAAAGTTTAACGCAAGGCGATTTTCGTTAAACGCTTCGCGTAGCAACAAAACAATGTTGAAATGTGATAACACAAAATTGCTGACAATAATCACTCTTCCCCTATAGACTTAGGCGCTTTAAGGATACATTAAGATAAATACGAGAAACGATAGCTTCTCATCTATACCAAGAGCTTTTCTTAGCACGCGAAGCGTTTGGAGTGCAAAAGTCCCCTTTTGCTTTGTTGCGTAAAAGCGAAAGAGGACTTTCGCACTCCAAACGCTTCGCGTAGAATATGTGACGGAATCCTTAAGGTTTTTAGCTTACAGCCATATTTACTAGTTCCTTTCCATAAAGAGCATGATAGAGCAATCCTTTCGATCCCATTCCTGTCAGGACCCAACAACGATTTGAAACTTGTGTTAGGAGGGGACGACGGTTAGGTATTTCCACTCGGACTCCCGCTCGACAATCGATGAGAGATTTTGTTGATATAGAAGGGTAAAAAGCTGCGATTTTAGGGATAATCGTAGAAGTTGCCATTTCGATATCGGGCTCATTACTGCTAAAATCTTTTTCGAACGTAGACCCTGCAATGTAGGTCATCGTTTTTGGCCGCGGAATTAGATAAGCTTCTGAATTGATCGGATAAGGAAACATTGGTGAATCGTTAGGGTCATGAGAAAACTCTAGAATTTGTCCCTTAACTAAATTCATTTTGATATGCGCAAGCTCAGGTAACACATGTGTCGCGGAACCGAGCGTACAGATGATAAGATCCCTATCATCGAGCTCTTTTAGATTAGTGATTGCTCGAGGTTCTAGTTTTGCTCCATTGTTAGCGCAAGCTTTCCAGAGTCCATTCATATAAAGAGGGCAGTCGACGACGATTCCACTTTCGATGAAAATTCCAGGCAATTTAGAGCATCCAACCAAATCAGGATTCACCCATTTGACGTCAGGGTGCAGAGCGGCGCATCGCTGAAAATCTTCTAACTGCTTTTCCCGAACAACAGGACGAAAAATTCCACAATGATCAGCAACGGGGACTCCTAACGTATCTTCTGCAACGGCAAGAAGTTCTTTTGTCGCTTCAATAGCTTCATATGCTCTCCAGTTTAATTTTGAATGAGCTCCCGCGTAACAATGAAGCAGACCCGCAGCGACTCCTGAAGCTCCCTTGCCGATTCCTCCAGGGCTGAAGATGGTGATTTCATGTTTCTTCAGTTTGCTAAGATACCACGCAACCGAAAGCCCACATAATCCTGCTCCTAAAATAGCAATTCGCATCAGGTCTTAAAGTCCTTGAGAATAAATCTTGGTTCTCGTATTCTAACGTTTATGATAGACAAATATAAACAAATCCGCCGATTATTATTTGTTTTTGGCTCTGGCATTGCCGCGGCTTTTCTACTGGCGTATGGAATGTTGCACTATTATAATCCCTCAGGAGTTTATTTAGCAAGGAACGTTCTGATGGCTCCAGAGGGGATATCGTCCCTTCATTTTGTTGAGGATGGTACGCGATTTGTTTTAGATGACTTGAAGTTTTCTTATTACGATGAATCGACTAAACAGGTAAAACGTTTGCATGTTGATATGCCTCAATATGAGGCTTTCTATCGCCTTGTTGGTGGAGATAAAAGTCTAGAAAATGTCTCTGATGATATAAGAAATCAATTTAATAGTTCGAAAATTGCCTCTATAGATTTGAATGTACGGGAAGAGGTCGACAAGTCTTTGTATTCATCTGTTCATTTATTTTTAAGAGTTGAGTTTATTGAAGGCGTGGATTATTACCGCGCGCAGTTACGCATGCAAGATACTACCGACATTTGGGTCTATTTTCATCGTAAAGGCATTTACACTGAAGTATTAAACTTTTTCATACCGCTTTATGACTGATAGATTGCCTAATATGGGCTCAATTTTATTTCTTGGAACCGGAGCTTCTATGGGTGTGCCCATCGTTGGGTGTTCTTGTTCCGTTTGTAAGTCGGAATCTCCCTATAATAAAAGACTTCGTCCATCGGCTTTGCTCAATATTATGGGCAAACGATTTTTAATCGATTGTGGTCCAGATTTTAGAGAACAAGCCTTGCGTATTGGTCTTAAATCGATCGATGGCGTGTTGCTTACTCATGCCCATCATGATCATATGGCCGGTCTTGATGAATTGCGTAGCCTTTACTTAGTCGACAGAAAGCCGGTGCCTTTATTGGTCTCTTTCAGCACTTCTCAAGAAGTGCGAAAACGGTTTCATTACCTTTTTGATCATCCAATGGGAACTCATTTTGACATGCAAGTGTTAGCAGAAAACGAAGGAAATACAGTATTTCAAGGGGTGCAGATGAGTTATTTTTCATATAAGCAAGTAGGAATGGAGGTGAATGGATTTCGGATCGGAGATATTGCCTACGTTTCTGACATTCGCGATTATCAGGACACTATTTTTAAAGCACTTAAAGGAGTAAAGACGTTGGTGTTGAGCGCTCTTCGCTTTACTCCCTCACCAATGCATTTTAGTGTAGATGAGGCCGTCGATTTTGTTAATAGAGTAGCCCCTCAAAGAACATTCTTAATGCACATTTCTCATGAGCTCGACCATGATAGCACCAATGCTTATTTATCGGGGAATAAAAGTATCAGTTTGGCGTATGACGGGTTGCGATTGAGTTTTTCCGGAGAGATCTGAAATGAATTTGCCAAAAGAACAATTTTGTGCATTGTTAGTCTCTGTTTATAAGGGGGGAGCAACGAATCGAGCTGTCGCAGAAGAACATTTGCAGGAGCTTGCTCTTCTTTCTGAGACATATGGGGTAAAAGTACTTCATAAAATTTTATGTCCAATTCGTCAGTATAGCGCCGCTTTGTATGTGACGGAAGGAAAACTTGAAGAACTTGTCGAAGCAGCTAAGTTGCATCAAGCTAATCTTGTCATTTTTGATGATGAAATTTCTCCTAGTCAGCAAAGAAATCTCGAAAAGGCTTTTGGTATCTCTGTTATTGATCGCACAGAAGTCATTTTGGGAGTTTTTGGACAGAGAGCGCAGACTAAAGAAGCTCGACTACAGATTGAATTAGCCCAAGTTAAATACGAAGCACCGCGCCTTAAACGTCTGTGGACACATTTGTCCCGACAGCATGGATCCGGAGGGTCTAGTGGCTCTGGCGGTGGTTATACTAAAGGGGAAGGGGAAAAGCAAATTGAGATCGACCGTCGGATATTAAAACGGAAGATCGAGCTGCTTCAAAAAGAGATAGACGAAGTCAAGGCAAATAGAGAGATGCAGCGTCAGGCGCGTCAGAAGTCTGAAATTCCCGTTTTTGGCATCATCGGATATACAAACGCTGGTAAGTCGACCCTTTTGAATGCCCTGACAGGAGCTGGCGTTTTTGTCGAAGACAAGCTTTTTGCAACTCTAGATACAACGACACGTAAATTCACATTGCCGAATAATCAAAGTGTTTTGTTAATTGATACCGTGGGATTTATTCGTAAACTGCCACATCTTCTTGTAGCTGCCTTTAAAAGTACTTTAGAAGAGGCTTTTCAATCTGATATTCTTCTTCATTTGATCGATGCAAGCAATCCCATGGCGGAAGAGCAAGCCGAAACAACTTTCGAAGTGCTTAAACAACTTAATGTGGAAAATAGATCGATCATTACCGTATTAAATAAAATAGACGCCTGTGAAGGCTGTCAAGAAAGAGTTCAACGTCTATGTCTCAAATATCCACGTGTCGTCAAAGTGTCCGCTCTTCATCGCACTGGTTTCGAAGACCTCTTAGAAGCAATGGTAGAAGAGCTTGCAAAGCAACGCCACGTAGCTCTCTTGCGCATCCCTCAATCTGAATATGCGGTGGTTAGCGAAATCATGCGTTCGGGACATATATTAAATAAAGAGTACGAAGGTAATGATGTTTTATTGCGTGTTGATTTGCCAAATGCTATAATGAATCGCTTAAAAAAATACGAGCGAACACAATGAGCGAAATTCAACACCCCTATTCAGTGTTAAGTCTGCCTGAAGAGGAAAGACCGCGCGAACGACTGCTTAAAAATGGTCCTGAAACCCTCTCTGCGGCCGAATTGATTGCTATTATTTTAGGCAGCGGCACAAAGACAACCCCAGTTCTTCAGCTCGCCCAGACTATTGTGGCTCATTTTGGAGGGCTTGCTCAGTTAGCTCAAGCTACTGTCCAAGAATTATGTCAGATCAAAGGGATCGGATCAGCTAAAGCGATCCAATTAAAAGCGGTATTTGGTCTTGGATTGCGTTTATCGAAGCAGACAGCGGGTGTTAAATATAAGATTGAACACCCAGTTCACGTTTATCATCTGGTAAAAGATCAGCTTCAGACTGAAAAACGGGAATTCTTCATTGCGATCTTACAAGATGCTAAAGGGTGTGTGATCGAACAGCACATTGTGTCTATTGGTAGCCTGACACAAGTGTCAGTCCATCCAAGAGAAGTTTTCTATCCAGCAATTCGCCATAAAGCTGCAAGTCTTATTCTCGTTCATAATCATCCGAGTGGAGATTTAACTCCATCAAAAAAGGATTGTGAACTTACCCGGCAACTGATTCAGGTCGGACTCATCGTCGGAATTCCTGTAAATGACCATTTGATTATTAGTGAACGCGGATATGTTTCCCTGCGAGAACAGGGTGGAATATTCGTATAAATAGGATTTTATGAAAGTTGCTTCACCCCAATTGTTCGCTCCGAGAATGCACCAAACAGGTCCAATCGACACGTTGGCTTGTGGAGCCATAAGTACTATTCCGTCTCCTACAAAGGCAAAAAGAGAAGCTCCTTTGAGCGTTAATCGTCCTCCTAAGCCTGTGGATAAAAGAACAAATGGCTGTGCTTGTAGGTGCCTTTCATACCTGGTAGCTGGTGTTGAAATTTGTTTTACCCGATTACTGATGTGGTGTAAAAAACCTCCAGAAGCGAAAATAAAATCCATTGATGAGGACCTCAATAAACTAAGTGGTTCTTCGCGTCTTTCTGAGTCAATACATGCGGGGTCCGCGGCCCTAGCCAGGGGACTGCAGTCGATTATGAGTTCCTCTAGGTGGCACCAGGGATTAAACTATTGGTTGGATCAGGAACGTCTTACTCTCACTAGTTTGATTGATCGATTACTTCCATCGATCTGTTTAAATATTGGAAACCTACCCGAAGTAGGTGAAAAGCCTTCGTATGGGCAAAAACGAATTGTATCCCTTCCCGATATTTTTGCCTGGTTTTTAAAAACTGTTAGCTCCCATCTTCCTGGGATTAAGGAAGCGATTAAGTCGAATGGTGGTCATATTGACCCAACAATGTTTCGACCACTAGTAAAAAAACTTTTAGATGTTATGTTTCCTGAAGGAATCAAGGGTTTGCCGATTTCTAATTTTTTATGGATTGCTGGGTGTTTGTGGAAAAAATTAGAGAATGATTGGCTTCCATCTCTATGTGCTGATTTGTATCAAAAAATTTTACTTCCATTTGAAGAACAGCAATACAATGTAGAAAGATTGAAATCTGTCCCTGAAGGGGAGTCCTTAATTAAGCTAAGCCAAGCCATCGGAAAGAATGGAGGAAGAAATTTACCAAAGCTGTTTACGGATGATGACTCTGTAGTCGCTGAGGCAATATGCGAGTTCTTTGTTTCTCATCTTAGCGGTTCAGATGAAGAAAAAGATAACATCAGCTACTGGCTCTATTCTTGCTTAAAAGAATTGAGCCAGTCTAATGACCCCGGAGTCAGGGAATTTCTTATGTTGTTAGGCGGGTATCTAGAACCTTTAATGCTCCATGTCTTTGCTTCTGCATCTAAAGGAGTTTCTGGTAATGTTTGGACGCGTATTGTGATTAAATTGTTTTCTTTGTTTAGCGTTTTTTTTAATAGAAGCAATTCGGCTATTGAAAGTTATATTACAGATATCACAGAAAGTAATGTTAGCGCTAACCCCAAAATTAATGCTAAGCTCCCATATAAAGAAATAGATCGTTATCCCGAAATTTTAGAGGTTTTTGAGGGGCTTTCTGATGATTTATTTGAATTCGTAGGGATAACCTGCCCAAAAGATTTACCTGTACCAGAATTTCTTCAGGACATTATTTTCAAGCAGATCAGAGCTTTTGGGCCAAAGTTTACCTTAAAACAGTATCTGGCTATTAAAGAAACCCCGACACAAAAAGAATCTCTTAGAGAGAAACTTAAATCCTTATTGTTTGACCCTAAAAATATAGAAAAAACGGAGATGGCGATACCAATTTTCCGGGAATTGTACCTTAAAAAAATTTCTGAAGAAATGATGCGTAGGCAATTATGGAAGAGCTCCGGCACAGAAGATATTACAAAAATGATCGAAGTGATGTGTTCAACCTGTGCAAAAGATTTCGTCTCTTTGTTTCTTGAACATGCAGGGATAAATAAACACCCTTTTCTTGGCAATATCAATAATGCTTTTATGGAAGATACCCGTGCTTATTTAGAAGAGCTAACGGAAACAATTTTTCTACAAATGCTTGTCAATGCAATAGAAACCACTGATAAGATTCCTTTAGCAACAGCTAGCTCACATCCAAAATATTTGCTCCCATTACAGCTTTTATTGCGTTTTACCGACGTCCTTGAAACGGGATTGCGTGGACTTAAAAGAGGGGAGGGAATAGACGCAAGCCCAACATTTGTGGAATGTGCTTCTAAACTCTACAGCATCTTAGGAGATCAGATACTGAACCACCTGCCCCTTGGTCAGCTACCGGGAAGTGAAAATATTAAACAAGTTCTCGCCGATGCGATCAAGGAGTTGTTGTTACCTCAGCCTCTAGAGTCCCTCTATTCTCAACTATCATCCTGGCAGCAAGAAAAAGAATCTTCGATGGAGACTCTCGATAGGCTATATCATACAACACATCCCCTTTGGGCCTCTCGTGTTGTTGGTCAGTTTTCAAGTGATTGGATAAAAAATTATCTAGCCCATTCAAGTAATGAGGCGGCAAGGCCTGTTTTAAATTTACTGCAGACTTATTTTGATAAGGGGGATCCTCCTGAGGGTGAAAAACTATCTGAGGCGTTGAGAGACCCTTCAAGCGATCTAGGAAGAAACATTTCAGCTAATATTCAGAGTTTTGGAGCTTCTGAAGCAGAGGATGCTCTTAAAGTATGGCCTGCATTGGCATCTTATGTGGAAGCTATTGTTGCTAAGTTTTTTGCAGAGATAACCCGGTCAATTAATGAAGTCGAAACAGAAAACCCCGATTTTATGAAAGACCTTGCGATTACGATGCTTAATGACACCGAAGATTATATTAAATTGTTAAAGAATGTAAGAGACAAAAGCGCTGATGGCGTCTCTATTGATGCCGCGGCTATATTGGCATCCCAAGATGACCGCATATTATTTGATTCTAAAATTTCAACAGAAGAAAAAAATCGTTTTCGTTTGAAAAAATACTTTATTCCGCTAGCGTCAAAGTTATTTAGTCTCGCTAATATTTCTGCAGAAGATTTTCCGTTTCCTCCAGCACTCAGAGAGGTAGTAGGCGGTTTGGTCATTGATCGAGTGCTCCCTAATATACTCTTGCAACTTTATTTAAAAATGTTAGAAAGCCCAGTTCGCGATGCAATGATGCTTAATTTCGTCCAGACGTTATACAATGCTTTGAACGATGAAAAACGAGCTGGAAGAGCTCCCGATGTCGAAGAGGCTAAAGATGCCAGAGATGCTAAACAAAAAATTCTTCAACAGGAATGCACCACCCTTGTTGCTCAGTTTGTTGATTTAATTTCTGATCCCATTGTCAAGTACGTATTTGCCAAAGATAAAGTCCAGCAATTAAGCGCGGCAATCATCAGCGATGCAATGGATAAATATTTATCAAAATGGACATTGGTACAGCTAATCGACAATGCGATTTTTAATGGATTATCGAAATTTCATCCAGGTAGCTGGAAGGGAAAGATGGGTAGAGAAGATTTTATTCCTTTAGAAGATACCCTTCATCCTAATGGCAAAGTGATCCGTCGACCAGCTAAAGCATTTCAATTTAAATTTGCCAATACACCAGAAGAAGTCGCAGCAGAGAAAATCGCTAAGACAAAATCAGCTGAAGAAACTCATAAATTTCTTCGCAACGAGTGTTCTATCTTGCTTAGCTCCCAATTGATGGCACGCCTTTGGATATTTATTAAAGCGACTTGGAATGATATGCAAGCCCACTGTGATGATCTTATCCAAGCGCGCTTTCCGGAGAACGGTCCTAAAGTAAAGGCTGTTCTAGATCAAATTTTTGGGACTCTATTTTTTTACTTGTTAGGAACTGTGGTACAGGTTTTTTTCCCTCCAATATTGAAGGCAATTCAATTTGTTGTGGATAAACTATATATTGACCACAAATCGGATGGAATTATTGAAAGCATTCGCTCAGAAGCCCTTGAACTTTTGGTTCATAAGTGGACAGGTACATTATTAGATGCTCTTTTAATGAACCATCAAAAGCGTCTTGTAAAAACTAATTGACGCGAGTTTTTAGCGATGGTACAATTCGAAAAAGAAATGGAGTGATCAACTGAGATGCCAAGTTCAAATCTTCAAAATATCAGCGTCGCTGTAATGGTGAAAAACGGGAAGAAACATCTTAGAGATGTGTTGCGTGCTCTCGGTCCCTTTGGGGAAGTTATCGTTTATGATACAGGCTCAAAAGATAGCTCCCTAGATATTGCACAAAGTTTTCAAAATGTGAAGATTGTTCAAGCCTCATTCGTGGGGTTTGGTCCGACTCGAAACATGGCTGCTGCAGCTGCTAAAAATGACTGGATTTTGTCGATTGATTTCGATGAAGTCGTCTCCCAGGAACTCATTCAGGCAATTATAAATGAGCGCTTGGACTCCAAGGCTGTATATTCTTTTTATAATCATAATCATTTTAATGAAAAATGGATTAAATGGTGCGGATGGCACCCTGAGCGTCGCATCCGTCTTTATAACCGTACGATGGCTCGTTACTCAGATGATCAACTTCATGAGTCTCTCATTTTTGATGGGATGCGTCATGTCTCTTTTGATGCTCCAGTTAATCATTATCCGTTTACATCGATCTCAGATTTTTTGGCTAAAATGCAACTCTATTCCACCCTTTTTGCCGAGCAAAACTGCGGTAAGCGATCGAGTTCCCCCTTAAAGGCCTCAATGCATGGCATTTATGCTTTTTTGAAAAGTTATCTGTTTAAACGTGGTTTTATGGGAGGATACGAAGGTTTCCTCATTTCTGCATACAACGCCCACACAGCCTTCTATAAGTATTTGAAACTCTACGAAGCAAATAAAGCCCTTGAGAAAATTTCTAGCAGCAATTCGCAAGATAGCTATACTGCGAGGCGGTGAATTTTTGCGTTTTGCGCGCGTCAAAGCCTCGGGGTTCGAGCGATCGCAAACGGATCAATATTATTAATATTCATCCGTTTGCGATCGTCGAACCGCGAGAGCTTTCACGCAGCGCAAAACACAAAAATTCACCGCCTCGCAGTATAATATGCCGATTTGTGTTTTTAGGCAGTAAAAGAAAATCCTTATGCTTTCATGAAGTCGCTTTGGAGATTTAATGCTATTATTCCTTTAAGTAAAACTACATTCAGCGCGAAGGAAGCAAAATGTTTAAAGCTTGTTTGATATTTTCCTTCACATAGGGTAAAAAAAACTAATGGTAAGGAACAGGATGCGACTATTAAGGATGTAAGTTCTAGTTTCTGTATTTGAGTCGGTATTGGTAATCCAAGTGGGTGTGGAATAAATGTGGTAAGCGCAAATCCAATACTATGAACCACGGTAAAATCACGTAACGCTTCGTATGATATTTTTTTTACTCTTTCATAAAAAGAAATTGGCAAAAGAACTGGAGGGGGCAGAACTGGAGGGAGCACTGCAGGAAGAAAGGGGGCAGGAGGAACCGGTAGAGGGAATGGAAATCCTGCTATTGCTGGTCCTGAATTTTGTATATCTGACATAAAAAAATCCTTGTGTTAATTTAATTAAATAAAATTATAGTTTGTTTTTAAATTTGTTGCAAGGGTAATTTTTTTGGTTGTTTTTTTGGTAATTTTTTTGGTTCATCGCAAATTGCAGGACCCAACTTAATTGAAACTATTCAATCAATTCTGTTTTCCGCGTGTGAAGGCGATAATATTCCATATGCCTGTAGTCATAAGCCTGTTTTTTTAAGAGTTTCAATCAAGTTGGATCCTACAATTGCGATGAACCATTTTGTGGCCATTGTCTTCTCTTTGTGTCTTTGTGCCTTCGTGTCTTTGTGTTTAATTATTAACCAGTTGTTAGCATGAATTGCTGCGCAAAACTATAATAATTAAACACAAAGACACAAAGGCACAAAGAGAGTTGCTTATCCAAAGGAACTTGCGTCAATTTAGTAAGGAGGTTGTAGTCATTTTTTTTATTTACCGCAATTCCGAAATTAAATTTGCAACGCCTTGGGTGCGCAGATTTTTTTCTTTACATCTATATTCAATCCAAATAAGAATAGCATTTATACCGATTAAAGGAGTTTGTTGACTAGTTATGTCAAATTCAAATCTTGAAAATATCAGCGTCACCGTGATGGTAAAAAATGGGCAACAATACCTCAAAGAGGTGTTGCACGCTCTTGCTTCATTTGGCGAAGTCATCGTCTATGACACAGGTTCGAAGGATAACTCCCTGAATATCGCACGGACTTTTCAAAATGTTAAGATCGTTCAAGCTCCATTTGCCGGATTTGGTCCTTCTCACAATATGGCATCTGCAGCAGCTAAAAACAACTGGATCTTATCCATTGATGCCGATGAAGTCGTCTCCACCGAACTTATCCAGGCCATTATAAATCAACGTTTGGATCCACGAGCTGTCTACTCTTTTTCCCGCAATAATTACTTCAACGGTAAGTGGATTAAATGGTGTGGGTGGTATCCTGATCGTCAAATTCGCCTTTACAATCGTACAATGACCCGTTTTTCAGATGCTCAGGTGCATGAGTCTATTATCTCTGAAGGGATGCGTCACATCTTTCTCGACGCATCAGTCAGTCATTATTCGTATGCATCGATTTCTGATTTCTTGGCCAAAATGCAATCTTATTCCTCCCTTTTTGCTGAACAGTATTGCGGTAAAGAATCGACTTCTCCTTTGAGAGCATCTCTTCATGCTTTTTATACTTTTTTAAAGTGTTACATATTTCAGCGTGGTTTTATGGGAGGATACGAAGGTTTTGTCATTTCGGCATACAATGCTCATACCACTTTCTATAAGTACTTAAAACTTTACGAAGCTAATAAAGAGCTTGAGAAAGTGTCTAAAAAAGATTCAAAGCCTCATTAATGAAAAAGGACAAAGGACGCCAAGGACCTTAAGGACGCCAAGGACTTTAAGGACATCATAAAGACCTTTTAATGGTCTGTCCTTCGTCCTTGGCGTCCTTAAGGTCCTTGGTGTCCTTGGCGTCCTTTGTCCTTTTTTATGAATGTTGAGCGTTACCCCTCACCCCCTACCTATCTTTTATTTTTTTGCCTTTTCAGTCGCTTTTCAGGTCGATTTTGCGAAAAATTTTCATGCGAGAAAAAAAAGGAGTTGCGCGAAAGTGCGCAAGTTCTGTATGTTTGTACTACTTCCGCATGTTAAGTGCAGAAGATAGCAGCTGC
>Ga0207113_1155_pt1 | contig 15876 bp, 1 predicted proteins | sample Alteio_BWMinHeat_69_FD_153559 | JGI IMG/M metagenome (GOLD analysis project Ga0207113, IMG submission 153559) | Enriched cells from forest soil in Barre Woods Harvard Forest LTER site, Petersham, Massachusetts, United States -... | ecosystem: Environmental > Terrestrial > Soil > Temperate forest >... | reverse complement strand
GACGATTTTTTCTTTGCCTTGCATTCTCTCGATTGTCAAGGTGAATTTCTCTTGTTTGACCAGGGTATATCCCCGCTGTGAGGCGTGAACGCGAACGCGTGTCATATGATACAGCCACACTGCTGGCTCTGGAGGCTCTCCAAAGCGATCGACGATTTCTTTCCATAACTCATCGACTTCTTCCATGGAGGAGGCTTCACCGAGCTGTTGATAGATCGACATCCGAAGATTCCATTCGTTGACATATGCTTCAGGCAGGCGGGCATCGGCGAGGAATTCTACTTTTGTATCGACGATGGCAGGGGGGGCTTTACCTTGCATCGTTAAGATGGCCCGTTTAAGCAACTTACAATAGAGATGAAAGCCAATAGAGGAGACTTGCCCCGATTGTTCCGTCCCTAAAATATTGCCTGCTCCCCGAATTTCGAGATCATGCATCGCGACTTTCATCCCTCCGCCGTAACCGCTTGAAGAAGCCAATGCTTTCAACCGTTTCCCCACGATTTCGGGTAGAGCTCGTTTGAAGGGGATTAACAAATAAGCATAGGCACTTTTGATCCATCTGCCTACCCTGCCACGCAATTGGTAGAGATCGGCCATTCCAAATCTATCGGCCCGATCGACGATAATTGTATTGGCGTTGGGGATATCGATTCCATTTTCAACAATCGTCGTCGATACGAGGATGTCTGCCTGTCCATTTTTAAACAGATGGAACACCTGATCCAATTCATCTGACGACATTTGTCCATGTCCGACAACGATACGAGCCATAGGGACTAATTTCTGAATCGAAGAGGCAAACTCGTAGATTGTCTCAACTCGGTTATGGATGACAAAAGCCTGTCCATTGCGAGCCAGCTCACGCATCAAGGCATTTTTGATCATCTCGCTATTTGCTTCGGCAATAATCGTCTTGATTGGAAGCCTGTCTTGGGGGGGAGTGCTGATGACGGACATATCGCGTGCGCCGACAAGGGACATATATAAGGTACGTGGGATAGGGGTCGCAGAGAGGGTGAGGCAGTCAGCACCCACCTTCATTTTTTTCAGGTGCTCTTTAGCCTGTACCCCGAAACGCTGTTCTTCGTCGATGATGATGAGTCCGAGATTTTTAAACTGAACATCAGCGCTGATGACGCGATGAGTACCGATGACGATATCAATCGATCCGTTAGCAACACCTTCCAATGTTGCTTTAATCTCTTTGGGGGTACGAAAGCGGGATAGCACGCCGATATTAACTGGAAAGTTGCTAAAGCGCTCGATGAAATTTTCGTAATGTTGCATAGCGAGGACGGTCGTCGGGACGAGAACAGCAACTTGCTTTTTGCCATCGACGACGGCTTTAAAAGCCGCTCTCATCGCCACCTCGGTTTTTCCATATCCCACATCACCACAAATGAGTCGATCCATCGCCTTATCAGAGATCATATCTTTTTTGATATCGGCAATTGCTTTTAGCTGATCTTCTGTCTCTGTATATGGAAAATCCTCTTCAAAAGCGATCATATCAGGGCTATCTTCACCGTAGTTGAATCCCCCCTTTAATTCCCTTTGTGCGTACATATCGAGAAGCTCATGAGCGTATCCAACGACAGCTTGCTCGGCGCTTTCGCGACATTTTTTCCATCGCGTACTCCCCAAGGTATGCATCTTGGGCACTTCTTCACCAGAGCCGATGTATTTATTGACCAGGTTTGCTTGATTGATCGGGACGTACAGTTTGCCATTATCGGCATATTCGATGGAGAGAAATTCATCCATCACTCCTTGGTGGTTGAGAAGTTTTTCGACACCAAGGAAGCGTCCAATCCCGTTGGCATAATGGACCACCATTTCGCCTGGTTCTAGCTCGTAGGTTTCCGCCACGGCCGTGTGGTAGGTGCTCCGCTGCTTTTGTCGGCGGATTTTATACCGTTTCGTGATTTCTGTTAAAGGAAACAGCGCCAATGAGATATCATCGAAAACGATTCCATTTGACAGATATCCCATTTCAAAAGTCGTTCCTGGAGGGAGTGAGATCCCCGCCTCCTCGAGGCGGCGTTGAAAGCTAGTCTCTTCGAGCTCTGTAGAATAGAGAATATGGAGGTGGACATTGCGTTCGCTAAGGCTTCCCAAGGCAACGAGGAGTTCATTTCCCGACAGTTGATGTTCTTGTGATAGGTTAGGAGCCAACAGTTCATTGATAGTAGAAAAAGTCGGTACCCAACGCTTAGCGGTAAAATGGCGATTTAAAACTTCAAAACCAATTTCCTGCATCGGGGCTATCTCGGAATAAAAATTCTCTTTCCCTTTCCTCGTCACTCGCAGCTCACTCAGCTCTTCAATGGGCTGTTGGCTGAAGAATATTTTCTGGTAGGGAGTGATGAGGGAGAGAAATTCGTCTATCTTTAAAAAAAACTTCGATTGACCACCCCCCATGCTTACAAGAGAGGTGTAGCGATCTTCAAGAGCCAATAAATCATCACAGATAATGAGGGTATCGGGACCAAGATAATCCAAAATAGTGACAAGAGCCGAGCTTTTGTCTAGGAGTTCCATTTCCTGTGCCATCGTCACTTCGACAGCATCGACTTGCCTCACTGATTTTTGTCCGACAGGGTCATAGATGCGGATCGATTCAAGGTCGTCTCCCCAAAATTCTATCCGGTAAGGATCAGGGGAGGAAACGGGAAAAAGATCGATAATGCTACCACGGACGGCAAACTGCCCTTTATCGGTCGCTACAGGACACCGTTGGTATCCCATTGCAATCAATTCTTCGACGAGAAGTTCAAAAGGATAAGATTGACCGACGGCAAGGCTGAGGTAGAGAGAGTGAAATTTTTCTTGAGGGATAAGCTTCTGTAAGCATGCCTGCAAGCTGCTAAGAACGATATAGGGTTGTGATCGATCGGACAGTTGATGCAACACCTGGTAGCGTTCGCCAACGACGTCAGGACTAGGAGCGATCTGTTCCGATGGCAGCGTCTCCCAAGCTGGAAAATCGACGACAGGGACAGAGGTGAAAAAAGAAAAATCGTGATAGAGCTTGGATTCCTCCTGTCCCGCCCCTGTGAGGATTAAGATTCGTTTTCCCGTTGCTTTTTGAGCTAAAGAAGCAATCAGGGCTTTGGGAGCATTCCACAAATCTTCGATTAGGACTGAGGTCCCATTTTTCAATTCTTGCTCTAACTCTTTCATTTTCTGCGATGCAAAAATCGACGACTTCTGAACAGACATAACAACACTCAATTTATAACGATATTTTGCTACGCGAAGCGTTTGGAGTGCGAAAGTCCCCTTTCGCTTTTAAATGACAAAGCGAAAGGGGACTTTCGCACTCCAAACGCTTCGCGTAATAATGGGATTATTTCCTATAAAAGATCTTTGGCCTTGCTTAGTGCTTCGGGGATCTTATGAGGGGCTTTGCCGCCTGCTTCGGCACCATTAGGCTTACCCCCGCCACCACCTTCTACGATAGGGGCAAGCACTTTGATAAGGTCAACGGCTTTGATGCCTTTAGTCACTAAGTCATCGCTCACTCTGATGCGAAGCTGACATTTATCTTCATTTTTTGCTGCTAGGACCACGACGCCGGAGACCAGTCTATTGATCAATTCGTCGGCGATGATAGTGAGTTCTTCATTGGAGACCGCAACTTCAGCGGCGATGAGATTGATTCCATTGATTTTTTCTATTTGACCGACCAGAGAAGCGATCAATTCGTTAAGGATGCCTTTACGTGCAGCTTTAAGATTATTTTGCAGCTCTTTATATTCTTCGATGAATTTTTCAAGCCGTTCGAAAAGTTTTTCCGGCTGTGTTTTTAATACCGTTGCCATCCGATCGATCAGTTGCTTTTGATGACGTCCCATCAATTCCGCTTCGGTTCCTGTGACGGCTTCGATACGACGCACTCCAGCAGCGATACTACTTTCCTTTGCGATGCGAAAAAGGCCGATTGTGCCGACGGAGTGGGTATGGGTTCCTCCACACAGTTCCTTCGAATGATCTATATCGATGACCCGGACGACAGATCCATATTTTTCCCCGAAAAATTGCTTGATATCATCTCTTTTTTGCACTTCTTCATAAGGCAATTCATATCCTTTCACGGGTGTGTTGGCTCGAATTTCCCTATTGACTAGATCTTCAATTTGATAGATCTCGTCTTGAGTCAGTGGTTTATGATGGCTGAAATCAAAACGGATGCGTGTTGGCTCTACTATAGAGCCCGCCTGCTTCACATGCCCGCCTAAAACGGTATGGAGAGCCCAATGGAGAAGGTGAGTGGCGGTATGGTTATTGGCAATTTTCTGACGACGTTCGCTATCGATTTCGGCTGTAAGTTCCTTATTGAGAGTTAGTTCACCCGATTTCAAAGTGCCGCTATGAGCAATCACTCCTTTATAAGGAGAGTCACAATTTTCGACCTCAAAAAGAACTCCGTCGAAATAAAGTCTACCGCTATCGCCTATCTGCCCTCCCATTTCAGCATAGAAAGGAGTCCGATCGAGAACGACGATTCCCTTTTGACCTGTTGTGATCTTAGGGACAAATTTCCCGTCGACAATTAGTGCAGTGATTTTACTCAGGCTCTTATTAGAAGTGTAACCGACAAATTCACAAGGACCATTTGCTTCGATATAAGGGATGAAAATGCTTTCCCCAGCAATCTGTTGCGTTGATTTATGGGTGCTACGCGAACGTTCCTTGGCTTCTTGCTCAAGTACTTGATATCGACTTTCGTCGACTTTTAAACCAGCATCTTTAGCGAGCAAAACGATTTCTTCAATAGGGAATCCATAAGTATCTTTTAGTTTAAAGGCATCATCGCCACTAATGACACTTTTGGCGCGCGCCTTTTCCATTATGGTGCTTAACAAATTACCACCACGACGGAGAGTTCGGATAAAAGCTTCTTCCTCTATTGTCAAGATCTCGCTAATGCGATTTTGGGCTACAACCAGTTCTCTGTAGTCATCGCCCATCAGCGAAACGAGGCGAGGGAGCAGACGAGCTAGGAAGGGTTCTTCAAATCCTAAGGTACGTCCATAGCGCACAGCACGGCGCAATAGTTTTCGCAACACATAGCCACGATCCACATTACTGGGCTGAACGCCATCAGCGATAGCAAAGGAAAGGCATCGCAAATGGTCGGCAACGACACGGAAAGCAGCGTCTCGCTGCTGCTTGCCATGGTGATAAGCGATACCTGAAATGTTTTCCATTTCGGCGATAAGCCCGCGTAAAATGTCGGTTTCAAAGACAGAGTCAACATCCATTTTAATGCTGACGACCCGTTCCAAACCAGCTCCTGTATCGATAGATGGTCTTGGGAGTGGTTCAACATTTCCATTGGCTTGCCTATTGTACTGCATAAAGACAAGGTTCCAGAACTCGAGGAAACGCTCTCCTGAGGGATCCTCTAGAGGACGTTTTCCTGTGCCATAATGGTCGCCGCGGTCATAAAGAAGCTCGGAACAGGGCCCACAGGGACCAGTATCGCCCATCGTCCAAAAGTTATCTTTTTCATCGAAACGGGTGATACGGTTGCTTGGCACATAGTGTTCCCAAAGGGCAAACGCCTCATCATCTTCACGGAAGACAGTAGGCCAGATCCGATCGGGATCAAAGCCAAAGACCTCTGTAGAAATTTCCCATGCAAACTGAATCGCTTCTTTCTTAAAGTAATCGCCGAAAGAAAAGTTGCCAAGCATTTCAAAGAAAGTCATGTGTCGGCGAGTGTGGCCGACATTTTCAAGATCGTTATGTTTTCCTCCCACGCGGACACATTTCTGACTTGTGGCAGCTCGGGTGTAGTCGCGGTGACTTTTACCTAAAAAAACATCTTTAAACTGATTCATCCCGGCATTAGTAAACAGGAGGGTGGGGTCATCATGAGGGACGACGGGGGAAGAGGGAATAACAGCATGATGCCGTTTTTTAAAATAATTAAGAAAGTCGCGTCTTATTTGTTGTGTAATCATAGGACCGAGCATAACACAAACAGCATAAAAAACAAAGGCTAAAAGGACAAAGGACATTAAGGAAGGTGCAATTAAATGTGTAGGTTGACAATTTTTCGTGCGCCCACTGCCGGGGCGCGTTTATTTATCATGTTTTCCCCGCTTTCCGCTCGCTGCGCTCGCTTCAAACGGGGCTAATCACATCCCTCCCTGCCGGGAGGGGGATAAAAACACGGATCTTTACCCTCTCCCGGTGGGGAGGGATGTGATTAGCCCCGTTTGAAGCGAGCGCAGCGAGCGGAAAGCGGGGTTTCACCCATTCCGATATAGCGCCCCGGCAGTGGGCGCACGAAAAATTGTCAACCTACACATTTAATTGCACCCCAAAGGACAAAGGACAAACGACGCCAAGGACGCCAAGGACATATGGACAAAAAAAACGCAGGACTCGAGAGACGAGGGAGCCGTTAAGATCCTTTGTCCATATGTCCTTGGCGTCCTTGGGGTCCTTAAGGTCCTTGGGGTCGTTTGTCCTTTGTCCTTAATGTCCTTTGTCCTTAATCAATGCAAACTCTCCGGCCTGACAAAAAATTCATACAGGCCATCAACGCCTCGTTTTTCAACGAGAGTAAGGTTGTATTGCCTTTCCAATAACGTATAGAGCCTTTGATCGCGAAATTCGATTAACAGATAGGTGCGATTCACTCCTGCCTCGTTCACTAATTCAAGAGTTTTATTTAATATTCTTCTCATAGTTCCATAGTCACTTTCAGCATAAAGACCATTAATATTAAGGAATAATTGTTTGCCTAAGTGATCCTCTAAAATGGAATATGAAGACTTTTCTAATCCTGCTACAGCCCCATCTTCTCCTAACCAAGATGCTGGAATTAACTTCTGTTCAAGAATTTTTGGCGCTTGATCTATAGCTAGAGGCGCTGCTCCAGGCAAAACAACCGGAACCGGAACCCCTGTGGGTTTAGGATTAAAGTTATTCACTTTAAATACCACATAGCCATCATGAGCCTCTTTTATAGGGCTACTAGGAGTATTTTCTGGAATATGTGTGAAAAGACGCGTCTGTCTTTTTACTATTTCTATTAATTGTGGATTACTATCCTCCAATCCCAAATATAAATTACGAATTCCTTTTCCTTCTGCATATTCCTTCAAAATTGTAAACATTCTTCCTGTGATTGGAACAGGACCTTTATCCCCGATGGTCATCATATTGCCGACCCAAATAACCATATCTCCATTGAGATTAGAAGATGACTTGTAATTCATCACTCCTCGAACAGTTTCACCAGCATTTCCTTCTAACATTGTCAAACACGTATTCCTCGGAGTAGTGATGTCGATCAACTCAATCGACTCTCTTGTTTTTTGATAGGCTTTACTGTCTGCAACAACAAACAAGCCCTGATCAAAATGTTGAAAAGCAGAGGGGTCTTTATGAGTTCGATTTCTTACATTTTTGATCGCAGGATAGGTAACAGTGACATCTTTTCCAATGACATCGTAGAAGCGGACAGTTCTACCCCGTCCAATTGACATTCTCATACAATTGACTAAATCTGTAGTAGCGAAAACTCTAATTCGCCCTTTTAGTTCCTTGGCAACTTGTTCTGCAAAACCAGGTTTTCCAGAAGCGAGAGATTTTCCTGCTTCACAAATTTCAAGAATAAGTTTAGGGCGTTTAGTAAAGTTATCGACCGACCATCCTCGCACCAGTCTAGAGGCAGATAACCGGGAGAAACCACTTTTTTCAAGAACAAGTTTAGTAAGTTCAGTAAATTTATCAATCGGCAACTTGCGTACTAACCTAGAAGCTGCTAACCGGGAAAACCCACTTTTTTCAAGAACAAGTTTAGTAATTTCAGTAAATTTATCAATCGGCAATTTTTCCACAAGCCTAGAAGCAAGTAATCTGAAAAGCTCTCCTCTACCCAAATCAATACATCCAAAATCACCGTGTGCTGCGATCCAAACGGCAGATATATTGTCCTGTCGTTGTAAGATACGAGTGATTGCCCTCGGATTACTCACTCGAGCAACAACCAATTTTTTCCCTGCAGCAAACTCCATTAGATTGAGATGAGCATATGGCAAATGAGAAGGCCCTGCTCTCATTTTTGGCATAATGTAAACAACCGTTTGCTTCCCTCTACTCGCTTGTGCATATCTATAAAGCTTTAATTCGCTAAGTAAAGAGTCATAAAAAGTAAATGCTGTGTTATATTGGCATGTGATATATCTATCTAGAAGGGCTGTTATTGGCATTGGTCTCGATACTCGATAGGCGAGAATAATCTCTTGCCATATATCAATCCTTTTTCTGATCTGCGCAGCAGAGGCCTTTAAAGGTTTAACCAATGGCTTAACCATGGGGGACACGGCCTTCTTGAGTTGGCGAATTGTGGCACCGGCTATAGCTCCGACTACAGGGGCTGAGGCTAGTCCGATGATATCTGCGACGCATGCACGTCCCGCTTCAATAGGGAGGCCGGTTTCGTTACTGATTGCTCTTGCACCTGCTTCCAGTTCCATGGCGATGCGGTTAAATAAACCGGGAGATTGTCGGTAAATCCATTGAGCGACCTCTTTTGCCCTTGCCTTAATCAACGGCTTCCAAGAGTCGGGGAGCACAGCACGAGCCGTCTCTGTCACCGCAGCACCAATGAGCCTTAATGGAACGGACAACAGACGGACTTCTATATGGGCAGCGAGCATCCGTTCTCGCCTTTGCATATCGAGAATTCTAGTCAATGAAAGCTCTTCAGTCGCTTCACGTGTGGAAACATTTCTCTCTACAGGGAACAGATCAATTGTGTTCCTTTCCCTTAACGGGTGATTGATCATGTCAGACAAAAGTTCTAGTTCATCTTCCTGTCGAGAAATAGATAAATCGGAAGGGATATAGTGATCGTCTTCATCATTATCTTGTCGTTTGACTTTAGCTACTTCTTGCTTTTTAGAAGGTTTACTTTTCTCCACCTCATCTTTTTCAACATCTTTTGGAACAGGCGGAGAGGCAGGTGCCTGCAGCAAGTTGTGAACGTCGTTAATGCCTTTAATGGCGAGGAGGCCGGAACGTACTAGATCTAGATCAGAAAAGAGTTCACTTACAACCGACTTCCACGAATCTTCGATAGAATTGACAGCAAATTCTAGATTTTCTCTAGAACCGATTTGCAGGTCTCCTCCCACCGCAACCAAATCCGCCGATTTGGTCCATAGGTGGTTGATGCGTCCGTAGACATTATTGAAACGAAGCAAGCTTCTTCGCACCGATTCTATTCGCTTATGAGAACCCCCTTCTCTTGGCGAGAGCCAGTTGTCGGTCCAATCTCCAAAAGAAATCGAAACATTACCTCCACTTGAAGAGGTCTTCAAATCGTAGACTTGCACTGTTCCTTCGGCTTTCAGCTTGTTGATCATCACATTAGAATCATGTTCACCACCTATTCTTAGATCGAGTCCTCGCAAATCCATCTCGTCGATTTCTAAATTGTCGGCATGATCAATCACCAGCTGCGAATGCTCCTGAGAAAGTCGCTCTTCCACCATTTTAAAATGGGAGGAATCAAGTCCAATTGAATGCTTCAAGGGATTGATCGTTAACGATCGTATATCCTCTTTCATTGTCATCCGAGAAGTAGAGACAAGCGGCTCTACGGTGACCCGATCAATCCTCACATTCTTTGCGTGCTTGATAGTGGCACTCCCTTCGACATGCAGATGTTCCATATGAGAATCTTGAAAATCGTCGATCTCCAACTTTGAAGGGACTGATTTTGTGACATCGCGCTCCATTGACGTTTTTTTATGAGCAAAGGAGACATTCGTAAACTGGGAGAGCACAGTGATTGCAGCCCCTTGCCAGTCTCCCGCTTGTAACTGGCTTCCAAGCTTCACCGCGCTTTTGATGTGTCCGGTATACTGTCTCACATGATTAAAGGACTCCATCGCGATCTGACGGCTGTCTCCCTCAAAATGGGGAAGAGAAAGCGCCGGGGCACTAAATCCTTTGCTTCTAAAAGAAGAAGAGGAAGAACTTGTGTGCAGATATTCTTTCAGAGCGCACTGTAGGATGTTCAAATAAGCGTCTTTCACCGTGTGGATTTTTAACACAGAAGACTCTAGACGGATTGTCGTTAATGTTTGAGGGTTATCGACCGCTTTACCTTCCTCATCGACGAAAACCAGCCGCTCTGCCTCCACATGGGAACCCACCCAATGGTTACCGGCGATTGCTTCTGAAGCTTTTGCTGACGATCCTTTAAAGCCGACTCTCTTGGATTCATAAGAAAAAGCAGAGAAATGTTCTTCGGCAGCAGTGATGAGCATCATCGCTCCTGTCAGTAAATGGATCTCTTCAGCATTAAGGACGACCCCTCGCAACGAAATATCTTTGGAAATATATTCGATAACACGACTTTCAAGGACTGTCGGATGGGCACGCGTGACACTGCTGCCCTCTCCTCTCGTACGGGAGATCCTAAAGAGCCCTCCGGAAGATTGAGTAGTCACGCTCGAAGAAGTCGTGGTATGGGCAGCTTCTATCGAGAGCACTCCTCCCTCAAAACGGATCCGCTGACCCGCGCGTTGGATAGTCCCTGTTAAAGCCACACGCTCCCCAGGGCTTATATACTCAATTTCATTTACAAAGTCGCTAATGGAGGGATAATGGGTCTGGGAAATATGCGTCGATGTTGTCGTCGTTGTTTTGGATCGACCAAATAAACCTCCTCCCTTTTTACTTGTGGAAACAGTAGTGATCTGTGTGGTCATAGTGACGCCGCCGATATCGCTTCCTTCGGCCGCATGAATTCGTCTGTTTTCACCACGAGACAGCACTCCCTTCTCCACATACTTTTTATCTGCAATGACGATGTAATCTCCTTCTCCGGCATCTACCAAGGCCACTCCATCAGGAAGTTCTTGATAGACGGTCGTATCGCCAGAAGAATAGACTCTAATTTCTTTGAGGAGCTCCACAGTGACATACTGTCCTCCAATGAGGACGCCATTTCCCATCAAAGCAGAGGACTGCACCTTCACATCGCCCTGCTCAGCATGCAGCTGAATAGGTCCTTCTGAAGCCTTCATGATCGAACGCGAGATATCTATCCCCCGCGCTGCATCTATCATGACTCCTCGACGCCCGACCACTACCATCTCGTTAAGGTCAGCTGTCTGCGCGTGGATCTCCAGCTGACCTTCGGTTGCTCCAAGCATCGCAAATTGAGAATAATTGGGAGCATCTTGAATCTGAAGTGTGTGATTGGGAACAATCAACGAAAGGCCTTCAAGTGCAGCTTTTCCTGCCTCCATGGATGCCGTCGACACAAATGCAAGAAATGCCTGTTCTGCCCGATCTATATCAGCCTCTGAAACAGGTGTTAACTCTCGCTTCTGTTCCAACTCTTCAAGCTCTTGACCTTCTCTTTTGCCTTCCAGGAGACGTTGTCTGGACTCTTGCCTTGCCTCCTCTTCGGCTGTTGCACGGTATAAACTTCGCAATAGAGGTTTACCAGAAAGACCTCCAATATTAAGTTGACCTAACTGCTCCACAAAGGCACGAACGATCACACGACTGAGCGCTTCCGCTGTAATCATCGATCCTAAAGAACGATGAGGATCAAGCGCAGCTCCACGCGCACTAGGCACCAACGTTCTCTGCATCACCCCTTCGTCCTCTTCACTTTCATCTTGTAATAATAACGAGAAACGCATGTCGATAACTCCGTCGCTCTCACGACGGATTAATTCTTTATTATCCAGCAGCCTCTTAATGAACTTTCCTAAGTCGATTTCAATGTTATCCAAAGAGGCATTTTTCAAGGCCTGAGCGAGCTTACTACGCATTGCAGGAGGCAATTCCCCCTTAGCTACCATCTTAGCCGCATTGAGCACTATGCTTCCTCCGGTGACAGAACTGCCCTTCAAAGACAACAAAAGTCCATCGTCATCCCAGAAAACTGTTTTGCCAGCTGTCACGCGCGCAGGAGTCACAGAATGAGCAGCATTACATGAATATTTCCCACGCCACGTATCAAGATGAACACTACAACGTTCCAATCTTCGACATTTTAAATCAAAAAAACTGCGTTGAGCAGGAGTTCCCTTGTATAGTATATTTCCTGTTGCACACAACTCAGAACCTTCAACCTCACATTTTTGAATCCTTGATCCAAGAATGAGATCTCCTTCCAACACAGCGACCATCGATGGCTCCCCAGACTCTATTTCCATATACTGATAAGGATGACGTGGGCGCTGTTGATGAGTGCAAGGATAATCGAGATCAACAATATAAGGTTTTGATCTAGAAATGTTTACGTTAACACCATCCAAGAAACCGGAAGACTCTCCCTCCACATTTCCACTTATTAAACAAATCTCGTTATCTGTCTTTAATGCAAAATGTTTTCCCTTAATCACTCCATGATCAACAATGATAGCGGTTTTTGCACTCACACTAGTCAGACCGGTAGAGAAAAAACCGGCACCATTTGCTAGAGACTGATCATACTTACCACTTCTGGATCCTGATGACTGGATTTCGCACCCGCAAGATTGAAAGGTCTCTAACCTCCAAAACCTCATGTCCATAGGATCTATAATCTTCCAAGAGACCCCTGGAATGGGCTTAAGCCAACGAAGCGCATCAGTTCCTGACCCAAATGGAAAATTATAACTCTTCTCTAAAGGAGTTTGTACGATGCGGCGCGCGCCAACAAACACCTTACCATCCTTAGAATCGATCATAAAATCGCCATTTGCAGCAAGGATAGAGCCATATTCACTATGAATGTCAGCTTGTGCAATGATCTGAATCCCGCTTCTAGAACTTAAGGACCCCATCTGATCATTCGAAAGTCCCAATTTCAGGCTCTTGACATTCCAGTGATGGGCTTTTGCTTCCAAACTGCCATTGATGGTGACCTCACAGTTGGGTTGATCGATATGTAAAGCAGAAGCTAAGACGACATCTCCGTCTACTCTAAATTCAGGAACTGTGATATGAATTCCTTTTGTGAAGTGGAAACTTTGCAAGCGGGAGAGAGTTTCCGTAAAGTCCGGTTGATTTGTAGACAGAGTCAGCTTACCTTCGATGTAAACTTTGGAAGCATGAGACTCTTCTAACAGCTTATTAAAGCTTTCTTCATTAAAATTAAAATCTCCATACATCATCAAGTGCCTATCCGCACCTGAACCAATAAGTTTAGATCCTACAAAACCCTCTTTCTCTTCAGGAAGTGCCGCCGAAGCACTAATGACTTGTCCTCCTTGCCCCTCCAGCATTTCTATCGAGATGTTTTCATCTAATGTGAGTATTCCTTCTTTCTCATGAGAAAACACACCATGTTTAGAATTTAATACTCCTCCTGGAGCCACCTTAACCTTAGCATTGTTGATTATATGACCTCTTAACTGACATTCTCCTCCGGTTTCTACTTCTAATGTCTTATCAAAAACTGCATTTTGTAATACTTGGAATTTCCCCTTTACATTCACCGAAAGAGCACTACGTATCTCGTGTAGATCTGAAGAGGCATACCTTCCATTCAACGAGTTTACAGCTAGAGCTGCTCCTGGCTCTATCACTAGAGAAGAGTCTGGTCCCTTGGAATTTTTAATATCCAAGTCATCAATATAGCATGTTCCCAGGACCTTTACAGATGGAGCATTTAGAGTAATTTTTCCTGCGATCTTTAGATCTTCAAGAATAATTCCTCTTGAGCAATGAGGCATGATAAATCTAGTAAATTCTTCAAAAGGGGGCTTCTTTAATGTGCCCGACAGAGTCGCCTGACAATTGCCCACAGTACATAGCAATCCACTATACCGAAAAGCAGCTTGGACATCTCCCCTCCCCAGACTTGTACACAATTCGACAGGCCCCTCAGAAGAGGCCATCAGCCGATCAATATCGATCACTTCACCTCTACAAATCATGCCTTCAATTTCAGAGTGTAGAGGATAGAATAACTCTTCTGCTCTATCTCTATACTCGAAAAGATGATTTTGAATGAGTTGTTCAAAACGTAAATATTTCCCTAACGTATCATGGAGGTTCGACAATAAAGCTTGCCCTAGAACAATATTTCTCAAATAGTGAGGGTGAGCCTTTAACTCACGTCTAACGACACTAGTAAAATACTCAGTCAACGTCCAAGAAGGCTGTATCCATAAATACAGAAGAGGAGCGAATAGACCAAAAACATCTCTTTCAGCACGATTATCATTAAAGTTAGATTTAGGTCCTACAATCGTTCCTCCCTGAGCTTTAAAGTGCTCAATGTTGATATCTTCTTTGTTTTCATAGTTAAGAGAACCATGGCTGTGATGATGTGTGAAAATTCCTATTTTAGATGTGAATTCTCCTCCGGCAGCCACCTCAATAGCACCCTGATTAAGAATATCCCCTTTAAGTAAGCACAGTCCCGTGTGGTCGATATTCAAGCGTCCAGAGAGTTTCAGCAAGGACAATTCAGGAGTTTTAAGCTTTCCAGAGACCAGGATGTAACATCGAAGATCAAGAGAATTTGATACCAACTCACTATTATGTTCAATTTTAATTGTTGTGTGTCTTGAAGAGGTGATAGATGCCACCTCATTATCGCCACGAAAGATGATTGCCGGATTCCATGGAGCCCATGACATATGCATTGGTGCATCACCTAAATCGAGATGTCCTTTTATTTTGACGTTATCAAATATTACCTTACCACAACTTTTAGAAAACAACAACGTCGGCTGAAGTGCAGGAGAGAGGTGATTTGAGTCCAAAATGCCAGAAACAACTAAAGAATCATCTTGCTGCAAACTGAAAAATAGTTCCTTATAACGAAACTGGGCTTTGACACCATCGGGAAGGCCTAATGCATCTTGTTGCTTTGCTATTTCTAATCGAGCTCCGACATCAATAATCTCAGGTTGAGTCGAAACTATCGGCAGATCTATTTTGCTTTCCGGTATATTTGCTGGTATTTCTTGGCTCTTTTTTTCCGGTTGACTTGCTTTTGGAATTGCTTTTTGGTCTTCTATGAATCTGTAGTCTTTGAGGGGGGAGAATTTCATTTGGTTTCCGGCAAACTGAAATCCAGGTTCACGGATCAGTTTGTTGAAGTGGAGTCCTCTGTGGATGAGGTCGAAGGGAGGATGAGTACAGTGCGAAGGCTTAATGCTCATATGCAAATAGACGGTATTCGCGAAATAAGGATCTACCTTCCAGATGCGGATTTCAGCTTGTTGCATCTCTGCGATGATGTCCATCACCCCTGTTTGAGTGTGCCCCATAATCTTGTCAGGAATCAACAAATACCCTCGGTTTCTAAGGTAATAGTTCTCTATATAGCGTCTAAAGACTTCAGGCTTTTCAGATTGTACTTTCAGGTAGTTTTCTTTTGCTCCCATGGCAGCACGTACGGCAGCAAGCTCTTCTGGCTGGATCTCGAAACGAGCAAATGAGGGAGATAACGTTGCACGATAAACATTCCAATCTGCATCTGGAGCTGAATTGAAAAAATCATTAATTGCATTAAGGGCATCGCTTCTTGAACAGTGACAAACAGATTGACAACGGTCATAAATGGGATTCTGGGCTCGGGTGATCGCCTCATCAAAAACAAGGATATCCGATCCATCGCCATCCATCTCTGCCACAAGCCACCCGCGGATTTCAGGAGCGATCATCTGACGTACTTGTGGGTTATTCTGCTCAGATAATAGGTAGCTAACAACTATTTCTCGGTCGCTATCTGTCGCACGGAAACCACAATCTCCTCCATCTCCTAAGATACGTCCTTCGGTTAATGTTGCCCCTCGCACAAAGTCCACTTCATGGCGTCCCGAGACCACATTTTTTAGTTGTGGATCAATCACTTGACTAGAGAAAGATAAACCTAAATTA
>Ga0207113_1154_pt1 | contig 15934 bp, 17 predicted proteins | sample Alteio_BWMinHeat_69_FD_153559 | JGI IMG/M metagenome (GOLD analysis project Ga0207113, IMG submission 153559) | Enriched cells from forest soil in Barre Woods Harvard Forest LTER site, Petersham, Massachusetts, United States -... | ecosystem: Environmental > Terrestrial > Soil > Temperate forest >... | reverse complement strand
TTATTACGCGAGTTGTTATTAATGGATAAAAATACTTGGAACGAGATATTCTGGTATTCGTTAAAGAATTACGACATTTGGATTATAATTCGACCTTGTAAAATCCAGTCCTTTTTAACTTGATGAAACAAAAGAAATTCTTCCGCACTTTTATGTCTGCAAGCATCCTGCTGGCCTGCAGTTTACAGTTATATGCACAGGCTGACGACAGGCCGAGACTTATTGCGCTTGAAAAAAGACGGATTGAAGCGATGACCCATCGCGATACGACCATGCTATCCGGGTTGTTGGCAGACAGTCTTATTTATGTTCATTCGAGCGGTGTAATAGATAATAAGACTTCTTTTTTAAAAGATATAGCATCCGGCCGTATCGTTTACCTGTTTATTCTCACAGAAAAAGTTACTGCCTCCATCGACGGGAATTATGCCTGGATCTACGGCAGGGCGAATGTCAGGTTCAAACTGGCCAGCATGACCGGCAATATCGACCAGTATATCAGTTTCGTTGAAGTTTATCAGCACAAGCGTTATCAGTGGCAATTGGTTCTCTGCCATAACGCGAGGATCGATAGTAATGCACCTTATTTTAATAATACTGTTCCCCAGGTAAAGCCAGGAGAAGTGCCATCCATTTATTAATAATCAACCTGCTTGATTAGAACCACTGAACCGCTTTTCACTTCCCATTTGCCCAGATAGGAATTAAAGTTACTTAATTGAACTCATTAATCTGAAGAAGGGACCAACCTGGCTTTAAGATCCGGATCCTTTATCGTTTTATCGAAAGGGAACATGGGCCGTTCAATTCTTTTATAGTTAAGCCTTTCCAGATCCTGATCAACACCTCCAGGCGTAAGTGCCATGATCCAGTCCGCCCGCATCGCATAAAGTTCAGGTTCCAGGTATCCGATTTTGACGACAACGATATCTGATTTTCTTAGATTCAATCCCAGCCTGGTAAAATCAATTTCTTTATGATAGGGTTTCCTTTTCTGAGTAATAATTATATGAACACTTCCAACTTTTACTGCAGCTTCAACTTCAGCGTCTTTATCACCATATACAATAGATTCAACCGTTCCGGAGATTAATAATGGAGGAGCAAATCTTGCATCAACCATGGCTCCGGCATATCCTTCCACATGGTTACCGACTCCGGCTTTTATTACATTTTTAATAAGATCAGGTCCCGGAATGGATGCATAAATAAGTGAAGGTCCATTGGAAGATTTGAACTCAGGACGATCAAGTATTTCTTTTAATGTCCAGGTTACATCCCCTGCACCACCAGCCGTTGGATTATCGCCCATATCGCTGATAAAAAAAGGATGTTTAGTACTTATCAAAGCACTATCCAGACAAACCTTTAAAGATGCTACGGGTGCCACAAATGCAAAATGGTATCGCTCTTTCCAAAAACTCTGTGCCAGTTGCTCTGCAGTCTGAATTACTTTTCCCTTATCAAACCCTGTAACCATCACTACGGCATGATTGCGCGGTTCATCGGCCCATGCATATCCTATCCATATAGCTGCATCAATAATCCCGGTTTGCGCAGCAGCAGGAGCAACAGCCGCATAAATACTCTTTCCCGGTTCAATTCTCGTACTCGTCTTTTCTCCTGGCAGAAGAACGGGGATAGAAACATAAGCCTTATAAGGTTTCCCCTTTCCACTTTCAATCAGGTCAATCAGGTTTACAACTGCCCGTTGTTTTGTATCCATGGCATCTTCGTGCGGAGCTTTCCGGTAGCAGGTGATCAGATCAGAATTTTCTGCCAGTCGCCAGGAAACATTTCCATGGAGATCCATAGAAGTCGAAATAATAGTTTTCTTCCCGACTACTTTCCGGATCCTTACAATAAAATCACCTTCGGGATCATCGAGACCAACCACACTCATGGCTCCATGGATATCAAACCAGAGACCATCATAAGGCAAATGTTTTTGTAAAGAATCGAGGGTTTTGTTCACCAGTGATTCAAAGGCTTCCCTTGTCACCGCTCCTCCCGGCAGTGCATGGCCGACTAAAGTTGGAATCCAAACTGCCCTCGAACGAATTGGAGATTCGGGAGATAAAAACGGATATACAGAGTAAACATCCCTGCCATAAGATGCATGAAAAGCATTTTCATCCGTGAGTGCCGGTGAAAATGTACTGGATTCAATTCCAAGCCCTGCAATGGCAACGCGGGGAAGTGGTTTTGGCTGAGCCATTACGATCCCTGTCATCAAAAAGAATGAAACTATAAAAGTGAAAATATTTCTCATGTTTAAAATATTAATCTGAAGAATGGGCTTCCGTTTTATGAATGAAGAAGCTATTGAAAATAAACAATCTATCCCATTTATTGCTGTGGTTATTCATGTATTTTCACTGGCTCAAACTTTTATTTCATGAAAATCCTAAAAAAGATACTCGAAGAAATTAAAATTATTTTACGAACTGCTACCTATTTCGCGATTGTATTTTTACTTATGATGGTTATGAAAAAGCTTTATCTGGAGGATTATAATATTGAATTTACAGGTTTATCGCAGGCAATTATTGGTGCACTTGTTATGGCAAAAGTTATTATCCTGATGGAGCTTATTTCTTTAGGTCCCTGGGTGCAACGGCAGCCACCGATCGTCGATGTCATCATACGCACTTTACTTTATACTCTTGGTGTTTTGATCGTCGTTGTATTGGAAAAAGCATTTGAGGACCGGCATAAAGCAACTGGTTATGGAGAAGCCATTTCATATGTGTTAAGTCATCGCGATATCTATCATGTCTGGGCCACAACTATTGGAGCTGCCGGATCCATTCTTGTTTATAATGCGTTTTCAGTTGTGCAGCGCACTATGGGAAAAAATGGATTAGCAAAATTGTTTTTTTCCAAATCACTTAATCAGGTTGAACATCTGCAGTCAAAATAATATGAAAAGTTAAATGACACACGGGGAGGAATGTCTACACAACCCGTTCAATTCATTTCAGGAAATCCATATTTACAAGGAGTTAGCCCTGGCAGGGTTTTTAAGTATATAGAGTATAATAACTACTATATGAAATACACTTTAAAAAACTTGTTGGGACTTGCGGCTTTTCTTTTCATGGTGGCTTTTTCGATGTCAGGATGTGCAGAAAGTCATTATTATGACACCTATCATCACCATTCAAGGGGTTGGTATGATAATCATCACCAACCGCCACCACCGAATGTAAATTTTGATGTGGAAGTACATAATTAACGAAGATTATTTTTTATAAGAAATCAAAGCCCTGGGGCACCGGGGCTTTTTAATTTAATTTTGTCGCCAGAAAATCGGAAAGCTGTTTTGTATCCATATTATTTGCAATAATTTTACCGGAACCATCCAGAAGAAAATTAGTCGGGAACAAACTAATCCTCAAATTGTCAGTAGTTTCCCTTGGCACCCTAAACTGGCTCCAGTTCAAAGATTTATTTTTAATAACATCTTTCCATGCAGTTATTTCAAAAGCGGAAGTATCATTTGAAATTCCGATTATCATAAAACCCTTATTCTGATATTTATCTACGATTTTAATATAATCGGGGAATTCACCAATACAGACACTACAATGACTAAACCAAAAGTCAACTAATGTGTATCTGGACTGAAGGGACCCCCAAGAAATTTCGTGACTTTTACTTTGCAAGTCTACAACATTCATTATGGGAAATTCTGCACCTGTTCTTGTTAATCGTAAATGATTTAATTCATCCTGAATTCTAACTCCAAGATTTGAGGATTTTATTTTTTCTGTTAAGTCAGCATAAGAAGAATCCAATTGTAAATCATAACCATCTCTCAATTCATAGGAGATTTCCCAGAGAACCACATAGGAGGAGGGATGTTTTTTAGCATACAAACGTAAATATTCTTTTCTGGCTTCTTTCTTTTTATTGTAGTCCTTTATTTTGTCAAAGGATTGAAATTCTGATGAACGATATTCCTTTAAATATTCAAGCATGGATTCATTTTGAATATTTGGTGTTTCCCGTGAAGAATCAGCATTACAAATGATCGTCTGGATCCCCGGTTCTATAAAAAATCTGTCAGAAATATAGGATTGCCTTTCATTTTTTAGCAGAAGCATAACTTCATAAGGGGTATTTATTTTTCCTTCAATTCTGAATTTACCATTCTTAACCAATACAGGAGTAAAATTAAAATTTTCAGGATAAGCAGTAATATTTCCAGATCCTAAAAGATTTATCATTCCGCTGTCTGCATTAATGGAACCAGATAAAATAAATGAATCTTTCGTCTGTCCCTGGGAACTATTATACCAGAAGAAAAGAATAATAAAAGTGATCTTCTTCAATATGAAACATTTTTATAACAATGATGTGCTTACCGAATTTCTCTAAATAAACTTTTCTAAGATGATTAAAATTCAATTATTGTTTTTCTCTGATAGCTTTGAATTCAGATCCGGGTTTCCATGCCGGCCAGGTTGTTTCGAAAGCAAGGCGTTTACCGATCATGAATAAAAGTTCCATATCCTGCATGCCGCCTTCGAATGTCCAGGCAGCATCATACTCATCCGATTGCGAATGATAATGATGTGCTACATAATCGTCCTCCTGCTTCCTGCCATACTCTTTTCCTTTTCCAACAATATCAATTCCTCCTGAGACATCGAGTGCGGGAACACCAACCTTAGCGAGACTGAAATGATCTGAGCGATAATAATGTCCCGCTTCGGGATGCGCTTCAGGAGCGATATACCTGCCCTGGATTTTAGCAGCATCTGCCACGTATTCTTCAAGTTCATTTTGTCCAAAACCGGTAATCACGATATCATTACTTTTTTCCATCGGTTTAATACCATCCATATTTAAATCGGCCACGGTTTTTTTGAGTGGATAGATCGGATGCTGTCCATAATATTCAGACCCCAGAAGACCCTGTTCTTCTCCGGTTACCGATAGAAATAAAATCGTCCGTTCAGGTTTTTCCTTCAGGTTGTTAAAAGCTCTTGCCATTTCAATAAGTGCTGCTGTACCGCTGGCATTATCGATGGCTCCGTTGAAGATTGAATCACCCTTCGCATCTGGCTTCCCTATACCCAGATGATCCCAGTGAGCCGTGTAAAGAATATATTCATCCGGTCTTTTAGTTCCAGTAATTTTTGCAATAACGTTATGAGAAATATTATATACTGCATTTACTCTTACACTGGCAGAAAGTCTTTCATGAAGAGAAAACGCTTTAAACCCATGGTTATTCGCCTGCACCAGCAGAGCAGTATCTTTCCCTGCTGCCTTCAGTATTTTTTTTGCAGCATCAGCACTTACCCATCCACGTAAGGCGCAATGATACTGATTGCTTCCCCTTTTATCCAGGTAAAGGTTTGAAGATCCCCATGAGTGCTGTATTACGCTGAAAGGATAGGAAGCTGCATTTGTATTATGGATGATGAAACAGGCTTTAGCACCTTGTCTTGCTGCTTCCTCGTATTTATATGTCCACCTGCCATAGTAGGTCATGGTCCTTCCTTTAAAAATACTCGTGTCCGCAGTTCCAAAACCGGGATCATTCACCATCACCAATACTACTTTTCCTTTCACGTTTATTCCCGCATAGTCGTTCCAGTTATACTCAGGGGCTACTACGCCATATCCAGCAAAAATGAGTTCATCCCTGTTGAGAGAGATCACTGAATCCGTATTTTCCGTTGTAATTACAAAATCGCTCACATTATGAAGAACAAAATTTCCTTTGGCTGATTCAACCTTTAAAGTGGAATCCGGATGCGGAGTAATCTCTGCCAGGGGCACATCCTGCAGATAACTGCTTCCATTACCAGGTTCAAGTCCTATGGAACGAAACTGATTTTCAACATATGCCAGGGTTCGGGTTTCCCCTACTGTAAAAGGTTTCCTTCCCTGGAAAGAATCAGAAGCCAGGATGATGATATGCTGCGCGAGACTTTCCTTGTTGAATATTGAACTGGTGGTTTTAGTCTCCTGCGTGGGGTGGTTGCATGATTGCAGGGCAGAGATGAGAACGACTAAGAAAATGAAATTCTGAAAAGCTTTGGAGAACATATAAATCTTTAATTATTGATAAAGATCTGATGTTTATCCGTGAATTTGAAATGTTCAGTCTTTTTATCACAATAGCTATACCAGCGTATTACCAGTAGGCGACCATGTCCATACGAAGTCCATTGTTTGATGGACTTCGTATGGACTTGGTACAGCTCGGATAGCCTTTTGTCCGGAATGATATACTGATCGGGTACAACCCTCCAATAGCCGCATATCACGTCGCGGATTCACCGAAAGAACCTGATGTTCGGATTGCCTTCGGGATGGGTTCGGGTTGCCTATCCGAAATCCGGGTAGCCAAAGCGAAGGAATCCAATTATCATTTCGAAAGAAACGCTGACCAGGTAATCAGGGATAATGGTCCGGATAGGTTGAAAACGGCTTCGCTGCCTTTCAACCCCCAAACTTTTGAAAGGATTAACTAAACATACGCTAAAAGGCATCCAATTTAATTTCGCACCAATTTAAATTTGATTTATATATTCAGATTCACCCATCTTAAATAATTTAAAATGAAAGCATTTTTATTTCTGACCATCTTACTGATTTTTTGTTCTATCCGATCTTCAGGACAGAACTCTGATATTGAAACACTAAAAAAGCTCAACAGGGATTTTCTTAACTGCATCGTCAACAGGGATACTGCTACCCTGAGCAAAATATTAGCCTATGATTTCCTGTTGATTAATCCTGGCGGTATGAAACGAAACAAAGCGGATAATTTATCTATGGTTCTGGCATCCAATCAAAAGATGTCGGTAAATATTGACAGTGTCGAAATAAGGTTGTTATCCGGCGAAGTTGGATTGGTAACTGCATGGACTAATAATAAAATTGAGGCAGACAACAAAGAAACGGTGTTCAAAATTTGCTATCAGGATGTTTATATGAAAAGAAGGAATAAATGGGTTGCGGTTGCGGCGCATGTTAGTGCGCTGAGTAGTAACTAATAGTCAAGTCTTAAGCTTTCGTTGTTTTTTAAATGATACAAGCTAATACCAGCTTACTGGCCGCCACAATGATCAATTTTGAATAATTAAATAACATTTGTGGCATTTTAAATTCTTATACGGATTACCGTATTATCTACCATTATTACTGATTACATCTATAAATGTACATGGGGTTGAATACTTGCATTAATTTCGATTGCTGAATCTAACAAATTTGGATAAAATCATAAAAATAGAAAGCGTTGCACTGTTTAATGCCCAGAGAGGACAGGAAACCCTTCACCCGCTCGTAACCGTTTTGGATCAGGTAAAATCGAAACCCCTATATCCGGCACGTTTTATCTCCGGACTATATATCATTTATTTAAAAGAAGTAAAGTGCGGTGAACTGAAATATGGCCGAAGTAATTATGATTATGAAGAAGGAACATTGGTTTTTATTGCACCCGGACAGGTTTATGGCATAGATGAAAAATTGAAAGCTGTGCAGCCAAAGGGCTGGGCTCTTGCATTTCACCCCGACCTGATTCATGGAACTTCACTTGGCAGACATATAAAAGAATATAATTTTTTCTCTTACGACGTGAATGAAGCGTTGCATGTTTCTGAACGTGAAAGACAGGTAGTAACGGAATGCTTTATCAAAATCAAGTATGAGCTGGAACACGCTATAGATAAACACAGCAAGAACTTAATTGTAAGTAATATTGAACTTTTACTTAATTATTGTGTTCGATTTTACGACAGACAGTTTATAACGAGGGACAGTATTCATAAAGATATACTCACGAAGTTTGAGTCATTACTTGATGAATATTTTCAATCAGATAAACCAAAAATATCCGGTCTTCCCTCAGTAACATATTGTGCCGGACAGTTTAATTTATCCCCTAACTATTTCTGTGATCTGGTAAAGAAGGAAATAGGAAAAACAGCACAGGATTATATTCAGGAAAAACTGATAGATGTAGCCAAAGAGAAAGTTTTCGACATCAGTAAGTCGATCAGTGAAATTGCTTATGAAATGGGTTTTAAATATCCCCAGCATTTTACCAGGCTTTTTAAACAGCGTGTCGGGCAGTCACCCAATGAATACCGGTTACTTAATTAATAATAAAATGAAAATAAAGAAACCTGGTTTAGTTTCTATTGTTATATTATTATTTGTATTTTTTTTCTACGGAAACGCCTTTTCACAAGAGAAAAAACAAATCGTAAGAATGGCAAAACTTGTAATCGACTCTGTCCAACTGGAAAGTTATAATGCTTTTCTTAAGGAGGGTATCGAAACTGCCATACGAGTAGAGCCTGGCGTTCTGATGATGAATGCCGTTTATGAAAAAAATAATCCTACGCATGTTTTTGTGGTAGAAGTTTATGCAAGTGACAGCGCTTATAAGGCTCACCTGCAAGCCCCTCATTTCAAAAAATATAAAATGGGCACTAAGGACATGGTTAAAAATCTTGAACTTATAGATGTTGTTCCGATTTCCCTCGAATCCAAACTAAATTGAAAATATATTTTCTGCACCCAGACAGTCTTTGATTCATTCAAAAGAGTTTAAATAATCAAAAAAATGCAAACGAGAAAACTAGGTAACAGCGGTCTTGAAGTTTCAGCAATCGGTCTTGGTTGTATGGGTATGACTTATTCTTATACTCCATTTCCAGAGAAAAAAGATATGATTGTATTGATGAGTAAAGCTATAGAACAGGGCGTAACTTTTTTTGATACTGCGGAAGTATATGGTCCCTACAATAACGAAGAACTGGTGGGAGAAGCGCTGACTCCTTTTCGCAACAAAGTGGTGATAGCTACAAAATTTGGATTTGATATAAAGGATGGTAAAATGGTGGGAGTAAATAGCCATCCAGACAATATTAAAAAAGCTGTGGAAGGCTCACTACATAGATTAAAGACTGATGTGATCGATTTGTTGTATCAGCATCGGGTAGATCCAAAAATTCCTATTGAAGATGTTGCCGGTACTGTAAAAGATTTGATCAAAGAAGGAAAAGTAAAACACTTCGGTCTTTCTGAAGCGGGTGCAAGTACAATACGCCGCGCGCATGCAGTGCAGCCGGTTGCCGCATTACAAAGTGAATATTCTCTCTGGACAAGACAGCACGAATTAGAAATAATCCCAACCATCGAAGAGCTTGGCATCGGCTTTGTTGCTTTTAGTCCCCTCGGTAAAGGATTTTTAGCTGGTAAAATTGATGAGAATACAAAATTTGGAGATGGCGACATTCGTAAAGTTCTTCCCAGGTTTACAGAAGAAGCCCGTACTGCTAATAAAACCCTATTGGAATTACTTAGTCAGTTTGCAGAGAAAAGAAATGCCACACCTGCCCAAATTGCGATAGCATGGGTACTGGCACAAAAACCATGGATCGTTCCTATTCCTGGCACTACAAAATTGCATCGGCTGACAGAAAATAACGGAGCAGCTTCCATCCAACTAACAAAATCAGAGCTTCAGGAAATCGAAGATGCTTCTGCACAAATAAAAATCATGGGTACGCGTTACACCGAAGCCATGGAAAAATCAACCGGATTATAAATGTGGACAAAAGAAAATATCACCGATCAGTCAGGCAAAACAATCATAGTAACAGGAGCCAATACGGGCGTAGGCTTTGAAACAGCGTTCGCATTCTATGAAAAAGGCGCGCATGTAATATTGGCTGGCAGAGACTTGAATAAAGTTGAAGAGGCCATTGAAAGAATCAGGAAACTAAAAGGAAATGGTTCATTAGAAGTCGGTATCATTGATTTAGCCAGTTTGAAATCAGTTAAACGATTTGCTGAATCATTCATCATAAAACATAAACAACTAAACCTGCTGATCAATAATGGCGGCGTTATGATTCCGCCCGCTTCTAAAACGGTCGAAGGATTTGAATTGCAATTCGGCGTGAACTTTCTGGGACATTTTGCACTGACCGGTTTCCTGTTTCCTCTACTCGAAAAAACAATGGGTTCCAGAATCATCACAGTAAGCAGTCTGGCATATTTAAGAGGAGTTATCGACTTTGGTAATTTAAAATCGGAAAAATCCTATGATCCCATGCGGGAATATTGTCAGAGTAAACTGGCAGATATTATTTTTTCGATTGAACTACAACGCAGATTATCCGCGAATCAGAAACAAACCGTTTCTATCGCAGCGCAACCTGGCGCCAATAAAACAGAACTGACAAGGCATATGAGCAGTGAGGCTCTCGCTGAAGGCATTGAACGGGTTGGCACGCTCATGGATCCTTGGCAGGGAGCGTTACCATCTTTATATGCTGCCACTTCTACTGAAGCTACCGGAGGGAAATTGTATGGTCCGGATAAAGATGGTGGATACAGAGGTTATCCAGCAGAAGCCATTATTACTGCCAACGCATTGGATGAAGTGGTAGCTAAAAAACTTTGGAGTTTTGCTGAACAAGCGACAGGCGTTTATTTTCCTTAAAGCACTTACTTTCATTGAACATTTTGAATCGCTCACTTGTCCGCTCGCACAACTCAACCTTTTACTGCCCGTTCGTATTCGCCAAGAAGCTCTGTAGTTTTATTAACTATGGATTGCTGAAAATTATAAAGGAGCTGGTTGGTTACTAAATAATCTTTAATAAAATCACTGTAAGCATTTGCGAATTGACTGAAGATATCTGCGTTGGTTTCAGCTTGTGCCGCAAACAAGTCCATTAGAGGCATTAACTTATCTGACATTATTTTTATTTTGCCCTCCAGTTCGGCCGTGCTTTCTATACAGGGTAGAAATTCCTGAACAAATTCGCTGGCAAGCGTTACTTTTTCTCTTTCCACATATGCATTTTGAGTCATTGCTTTTATATAAAAGTTAAGAAATTTGTCCCGTGCCTGGAAATGAAAAGCCACTAGAGCAGCTGCTAAGTGGCTTTATGCGTTAAGCGTTATGCATTCAGCTTAAAAGTACCCCAGACGGGAATCGAACCCGTACCCGCATTTCTGCAGACAGGATTTTAAGTCCTGCGCGTCTACCTGTTCCGCCACCAGGGTATATTCAAAAAAAACTCCCACTGTAAGCAGGAGATGATCCGCCTATGCTAAAGCTTCGGTGGATAAGAGCGGAAGACCGGGCTCGAACCGGCCACCCCGACCTTGGCAAGGTCGTGCTCTACCAAATGAGCTACTTCCGCTGATCAATAATCGTAAGAACTTAAGAGGGGCAGCAAAAATAAGAATTCCCTGCCTCCTTTGAAAATATTTTACTACTTGTATTCAGGTGTATACTGGGTATTGGCAGGAATTATTACATCTGGTTTGCCCTTATAACGGTGAACGTACAATCCATAAGAGCCGCCTATCAGAAGTGCAATAATGCAAAAAACTTCGAGGTAAAACAAAAAAACGGAAGAATCCACCCAGTTATACTTAATGTCCTTTACCATGGGATCTTTGTACTCTACTACTTCCTCTTCGTGCATAAGAATCAGTTATTTACAGCGCAAAAATAGCAGATTCATTCAGAAAATCATCTTTTGTCACCTACAATTTCATCAAATCTTTCCTTTCCCAGCACAAAATGTTTCCAGGCTACACTATGAAGGTACCAACCTGATAGACGCGCTTTTCGCCGAACAGGGAAGACACTCTCTTTCCGCTTGAAAACTAACCATTTTAAAAAGGCCAAATGCGCTTCCCCGACTGCAAGAAAATACACAAACTGACCGGCAAAAAGGGATTTAAAAGCAGAAATAAAATCTAATATTACACGCAGCGGAATCTTCCAGAAAGACTGACGCTTGGGAAGATTTTTTGCCAGCATGATCATATTATTCCTGAAATTCAGAAATACCTTTCTTTCATTTCCCTTCGGCAAGGTGCCTCCACCAACATGATACACGACAGACGAAGGACATGCATAAATACTATACCCCAGCAATTGCAAACGCCAGCAGAAATCGATTTCTTCCATATGCGCAAAAAAATAAGTGTCCAGTCCACCGGCCAGGTAAAATAATTCTGATCTCACGAATAAAGCAGCGCCACTTGCCCAGAAAACTTTTTGTGAATCATTATACTGCCCCCTGTCTGTTTCGCAAATATCGAATATCCGTCCGCGTGCAAAAGGATAGCCCAGGCAGTCCAGCCATCCACCGGCAGCTCCGGCATATTCAAACTGATCCTTTTGGTGATAGCTTAAGATTTTAGGCTGGCAGGCCCCGATCTTCTTATCCTTCTCCATTAATTCCACCACCGGCTCTATCCAGTCGGGTCGCACTTCTACATCTGAATTGAGTAAAACGTAATAGTCTGACTTCACTTCCTTTAAAGCCACATTATAACCGCCGGCATATCCATGGTTTCTTCTCAACTCAATAATCCTTATGCCGGGATAAACAGATCGTAGAAATGCAATAGAATCATCGGTAGACGCATTATCGGCCACGATGATCTCCATATTGGAATAAGTGCCAGCCAATACAGAAGGCAGGAACTGCTCCAGGTATTTGCGCCCGTTATAATTAATAATGACAACCGATACTTTAGCCAATCTGTATGAAGGTTTGAAATAAAAAAGCCGGCCAAAAGTAAGGCTTTGACCTGTAAACGTTAAGTGAAATATGATTTCGTCCGCTTTACCTACTTTAGCGGCATGATCGGATTTCGATTTAACTGGCGATGGCTAATGGCCCTTCTTGGAATTGCTATCGTATGCGGAACCATCTTCTATTCGCAATTCCTGGCCAAGAAGATTCAAAGGGAGGAACAGCAGAAAATCGAACAATGGCTGGCGGCAAGTAAAGCAGTAATAAATCCTGATCTGACACTTCCCAACCTGATCCGAAATGAGCAACATTCCATACCCATTATTGAAACAAATGAGAATGACAGTATAACGAATTTTTTTAACCTGGATTCCCTGAAAATTGAAAATGACAAATCCTATCTTTCAAAACAGCTCAAAATATTTCGTTCACAAAATTCCCCCCTGGAAATTAAATGGAGCGATTCACCTTATACAGCTAACCGTTATTACTACGGACATACCGCTTTACTCGACGAAGTGCGTTATTTTCCGATCATACAATTACTGCTGGTTGCAGTGTTGATTTTTTTTATTATCTATTCTATCACCTCACATAATCGTGCGACACAAAACCAGGTCTGGGCAGGAATGGCAAAAGAAACGGCCCATCAGTTGGGTACTCCTTTGTCTTCCCTGCAGGGTTGGATTGAAATGTTGAAAGAAGAAGGGATTTCTGTTGAAACAGTTTCTGAACTTCAAAAAGATGTGGACAGGTTAAAATTAGTTTCCGACAGGTTCAGTAAAATCGGGAGTATTCCACATTTGGAAAAATCTGACCTGGTATTCCAGATACAACAAATGCTGGATTATATGCGAAGACGCACTACATCCAAAGTGCAGTTTTATTTTGAAAAAGACGGGCATGAACATATTGAAGCAAATATTTCACCGCCATTATTTGACTGGGTCATAGAAAATTTATTAAAAAATGCGCTGGATGCGATGGAGGGTAAAGGAAATATTGAGGTTAAAATAAAGGACGAACCGCAGCAGGCGATCATTGATATCAGCGATACCGGAAAGGGAATTACGCCCGGAAATATTCACCGTGTTTTTGATCCGGGCTTTACTACGAAAAAACGTGGCTGGGGGCTGGGGCTTTCTTTGTCCAAGCGGATCATGGAAACCTATCATAAGGGTGAATTATTTGTAAAACAATCAGATATAGGCAAGGGAACCACCTTTAGAATTGTCATCAGGAAAAATTGATCACTCTTTAAACGGGAAGGAAAATTGTATCCGGGATTTATAAAAGGGAAAAGCTATTTTTGCAGTCCATTTTAAAGTCCAGGTTGCGGAGGTGGCGAAACTGGTAGACGCACTACTTTGAGGTGGTAGCGCCGTAACTGGCGTGGGAGTTCGAATCTCCTCTTCCGCACATAAAAATGCCCTCAGCTTACGCTGAGGGTTTTTCAATTCAGAGACGTGGCGAACTAGTTCGCCTAAGTCGATGAATTGAAAAAACTTAGTGCCGAAGGCACGTAGGGCATTTTTATGTTAGCACCCTCTTCAGAGATCAGCGCAGCTAATCTCAGCGCAGCTAATCTCCACATAACGAAAGGCAGGCGCCAATCTCCAAACACCCGTCTTATATTTACAAAATCAAATAAGAAAATATGAACCTTTTGAAAGCGAAAATATTAATCCTGCTTCTGCTTGTATCAGTACCGTTTTCATGCACCAAGGCTCCTGCAAATAATAATATGACTACCTGTTCAATATCCTTCACAATCAGTAAACCTTTATCAAAAGACCAGCAGGTTCAATACGAGGCAGTAACGTCTGGTGCAGGAGGAACCATCAGTTCAGTTTCCTACCTGGATTCGGCAGGAACGACAACCGTTCAAAGTCCAATACTACCACTTATTATAAATGTAAATCTTAAAAAAGGGGCTTTTGCAAGTATGTCAGCAAAGGGAATTACTAATTTTGGTGGACAGATAATAATTTATATCAAGGCTGATTCCGTTCAAAATGGTTATACCTGCGGTAACTAAATTTAATATTCATTCTTCCAGATCCAGATAAACAAGTTTCCCTGTCGGATCAAGGAAAAATGCAAAATAATGCGTTGGCTGATCCTTGCATTTAACTTCATAGAGATAAATGCCCTGTATCGTATCACCGAAAATATCCGGTTTTGGTTTGGAAGGTTTAATCGCTTTGATGAAATTAAATTCTATAACATTTCGAAACATGGCGAGTTCATCATCATTCTCAAAATAAAAAGGCACATGCAATGCATTGATCATTTTTCGGGTTGTATCAATATTGAGTCCTAATTCAGTGAAATCACTTTTGAGCAATAAGGTACGAACCGAATCCGGATCCGTTGAATCTCTTAACATCTGGGAAGAAAGGCCATAATCAGGATTGAACAAGCCAACAATATTCCTGGCGAGCTGATCGGCTCCGGCTCTCTGAAGATTGCTTAAAATTATAATACCTACATGATCTTCAGGATATATATCCATCACTGAACTATAACCGGTTCTGAAGGCACCATTATGAGTAAAAAGTGTATGATCCCGGTAAGGTCCCAGGAACCATCCAAAACCATAGGCAATTCTACTGCTATCGTTTAGCAGTCCAGGAGAAAACATCAGTTCAATACTGCTTTGTTTAAGAAGTGAACTGTCCTGCAATGCAGCATACCATTTGAGCATATCAGTAAGCGTAGTTAATACGCCCACATCACCCCTTGCCTGGGCAGCAGCAGAAATTTGCTTTCCATGCATTATTTTCTGATCCCGCCAAATATATCCTGCTGCGCGGTTTGTAATAATACTGTCGGCATCATTGATACAGGAATTCGTCATTCCCAGTTTATCAAAAATCCGTTGCTTCATAAAATCAGGATAAGATTCTCCCGATACTTTGGAAATTACAAGTCCGAGTAAAAAGGGACCGCAACTATAACTGAATCCCTGTCCCGGTTTAAATTTTAAAGGTTCAGTCTTCAAGGCAGCCAGGAATGAACTGTCGGTATCATTAGTGTAGAAGAAAATATCGTCCCTGTTATCCCAGTCATCCCATAGTCCGGAACTATGATTCATCAGCATCCGCAAAGTAATGCCACTCCAGCTGGCAGGGAGTGAATCCAAATATTTTCCAACAGAATCATCCAGACTCAGTTTTCCATCTTCCTTTAACAAAAGAATTCCTGCACAGGTAAATGCCTTGCTCATGGAAGCAATGCAGAATCTGGTACTATCGGTAACGGGTACACGATCTTCCAGGTTTGCGTAACCGTAGTTTGCTTTTTTAAGAACCAGACCATACTTTACTACTGCAATCTGCAAACCGGGAATGTGACGGGCTTCGATAGCTGCACGCACGGCGGAA
>Ga0207113_1153_pt1 | contig 16007 bp, 16 predicted proteins | sample Alteio_BWMinHeat_69_FD_153559 | JGI IMG/M metagenome (GOLD analysis project Ga0207113, IMG submission 153559) | Enriched cells from forest soil in Barre Woods Harvard Forest LTER site, Petersham, Massachusetts, United States -... | ecosystem: Environmental > Terrestrial > Soil > Temperate forest >... | reverse complement strand
ACCCCCACCCACTGTTTCCGTTTCCATTTTGACCGCTGTATTAACGGATAAAAATGCAGATCTTCCTGCGGCTGCTGAATCCTACTGCAAGTTGGGAATGGCTATTTCAGATGCTTTTGTATCCTGTTACAAAACAAAGTATACCTATAACCAGGAACGTCCGATTACTTTTATCCGCGCCAATTTTAATCCAACCTGGTCACCGCTGATTCCAACTCCGCCGTTTCCTGATTACACTTCAGCACATTCAGTGCAAACAGGTGCTGCAGCCAGGATACTCGCCGATATTTTTGGAGACAATACTACATTTACGGATTATAGTATTAATGATCTGGGATTCACTCCCCGAACATTTAATAAATTTTCAGACTATGCAAATGAAGTAGGTCTTTCACGCATTTATGGCGGCATACATCTTCGCAGTTCTGATTTTGTAGGTTTGGATCAGGGAAATAAAGTGGGCATGAATGTGAGTTCGCTTCAATTTAAGAAGTGAAAGCTCATCAAAAGTCTTGATAAACAATTTAAAAGTGATCCATCTTTATCTTTTAAAGGGTGAAGGTGGGTTACCTTTTGGGAAGTAAGTTATTGGTTGGCAGATGGCTGTTGGCGGTAGTGAATTTCTTAAATCATTTAAATACCTGCGAACTTATCGTATAAGTTCTTAAGTCCAATAGAAAGCATCTGTATTCCCGGGAAATTTGAGTCCAATCCGCTCATTTATCTGTCATGAACTTACAAGCTGATTGAGAAGACTTCTGTTATCTGTTTGCACCCATTCTTCGATGAGCTTGCCCTGGTCGTCAAATAGGAAGATATTTATAAGATCAAAAATTATACGTTGCCCGTTCGGTGGTAGAGGGCCCACAGGTGATTGCATAAATTCTCTAACAAATTTACCCTGAATCCATGTTTGGCAAGCCACGTAATTTCCTTCAACGACAATTATACCGCGCTTAATTGAAAGATCATCGAACGCCGCACGTACGGATTTGAAATAGTTCGCCAGGCCAGCATAGTCAGCCTCAAAACCATCGGGGCCGTGAAACCGAAAATTTATTGTGTCGAAGTACGAGTCAAGTTCAACCTGATCGTCACCTGAAACATCAAGTTCGCCCGCTCTTTTTAACCGCGCAATAAGTAGATCGCGAGTTACACTTATTGACATACAGGGTTATTTAGAGTTTTTGCTTTCATCTTTCAAATCATGCATAAGCTTTGGTTTAGGTGCAGGATTACCGGAAACAGATATTTTTATTACATCTTCATACGTGCTGTTTATTAAGAAATTAATAAAAAAATTGCTCAGAAATAATCATGCCTTCTTTTAATTCAAAAACAGCTATTTCTTCCAGCTTCATTCGTGGTTTCCCCTTCAAGGTAATATCACGGCCAAATGCTACGCTAAAGAAGTTGCCGGCTACTACAGGCTCGCTGCAATAATCACTGTGAACTGTTTCTATCATTTCCATGCGTGCTTTTCCTTTAGCCTTTACTGCATCCAGCCCTATGGTAACCGTTGGAATACCCATTGCAGCGACATGCTCAGGTTCCCTGTTTACTATATCTTTACTAAATAGTTCTTCTTGAATTTCTGTTCTTTTATTTTGCTTTATCAATTCGAAATAACGATTGGCTACTTGTTGAGTTGTCATAATTGTCTGCTTTTTGTGTTGATAATTTTAGGTTCTACACCGGGCTTTTGTCAAGCAAATTTCCTGATAGCATCAGAAGTGACTGGAGTAAAGAAGTTAATTAAATTGCCGTCCGGATCACGAAATAGTAACGAACGGTTTCCCCAAGGCATTGTTGTAGGTTTCTGAACTATGTCACTGGTTAAATTTTTAATCTTTTCATATTCTTTGTCTACATTCTCAACGATAAATTCTATAATAACACTTTTGTTATTAGCCGCGAGTGCAACCCCTTCTCCAAAGAAAGCCAATGTTTGGGTGCTTCCGATTGCCAATGTACAAGAACCTGCAACCAGTTCTGCAAAATCATCTGTAAACCACTGAACTCCTGCACCTGTGGCCTTTTCATGAAATTGAACCAAACGCTTAATGTCAGCGGTTATTATTCTCAATGAGACTAAATTCATGTTTTTCATTTTATTTGATGCAGCAAAAATAAAATGGCATTATGACAAGGGTATGTCAGGGGTGCTGAAATTCTTTTCGTTTTATGTCTAAATATTCTTCCAGGGTCATTTTATGTGGCGTAAAGCTTAGTTCAGGTTGGGCAATTTTTAAAATTCTGTCTAAACGGAACATCCTGAAATCTTTCCTTAACCTGCAATATGCTATAAGTGCCCAACTCTCTTCCATACTATAGTACAACCCAAAAGGTTCTATGTCCCGCTCTGTCTTTTCATTTTTGTTCTTAGAATGATAAGTAATATGCAACACTTTAAAAGTAGTCAGGGCGTTTTGAATTAGGGTAACAGAGTTACTTGTGTTTGTGTTCGCAAGTCCTTGACGTACACTTATTCTATTCGCTAATAGTTCTACTTTATCTTTTGTTGAATACAACAAAACGGCCTTTATTTTATTTACGGCAGAGATATATTCGTTAACAAGAGAATTATCCCTGTTTTTCAATACTATTTGTTCAGCAGTAACTAAAGCATTTGCCTCATTTTCTGTGAACATCACCGGAGGAATTCTATATCCTTCCATAAGCGAATATCCTTTTCCGTCTTCTGTTAATATTGGAACTCCCGCCTGTTCCAAGGATTTTATATCTCTGTAAATTGTCCTGACACTTACACCGAATTTTTCAGCAAGCGTTGTTGAGGTCAAAACTCTTTTCGTTTGCATTTGAGTTAAAATTGCAATTAATCTTGAGATTCTTTTTGCATCGTTATTTTTCATTATTTTCTGCCGCTTTGTTTTGGTTTTGTTTCCATAACAGGTGTTTTTAATGATTAATTAATGGAAACACGCTCCATAAATTTACCTAATTTATCAGTCCGGTTTTTGCTAAAGTCATACACCTTAACGTAAGTACCAATCCGTCACCAATTCCTCGCAAACCTACTGAATTGAGGGAGCAGTACTTTTTGTATCGGTAAGTGACCAAGCCGCGCCGTATGAGACGGTATGATACCTTACGATATACAATTTTACCATGCTATGCGCTCGAATTCAGGAGCTCTTAAGTGTAAATATGCAGAAGGTCTGGAGTATCGAAAGAGTTGATTAAACTCGATATATTTATTAAAAATCCTGAGTTTTCAACTTAAACAAAACTTGAAAGCTCTAACTACGAATGGCGTAAATTTAAGAGGAGTTTACAAAGAGTTTTCAAAACTAAAATCCGGTTCAGTGTACAATTTTAAAAGTTTGACCAACTAATAAAATGCCAGACAGAACAGACAAACACGATTTGGAAAGTATTTTAAATAGTCAATCGGAAAACATTCCTGACGGGATTAACCCTGTTAAAATCAGCGAAACTATTAACCCTAACCAAGAAACTAAAAATATGGAAACCCACGCACATGAACTGCACAAGGCGCCCGGTCATGGATGGAAGCATTATTTCTTTGAATTTTTTATGTTGTTCCTTGCAATCACGCTTGGATTTTATGCAGAGAATTTACGTGAGGACATAAAAAACAGAGAAGAGATTAATTTGAACATGCGCTCCATATTATCTGATCTGAGAGCAGATATCAAACATTTTGATTCCGTGCTCGACCGAAATCAATTTGGATATACGATGGCAGATTCACTCATAAGATTATTGCATTCAGATCTGTCGAACACGGGGGAAATTTACTACTGCGCAAGATCAGTAACGTCAAATATTGGTTATTTCTATTCCAATTCAAAAACATTTGAACAGTTGAAGACGGCTGGTTTGTTAAAACTAATAAGACCAAGGAGCTTGCTTGATAGTATCAGCACTTATTACGTTTCTTTCGAATGGCTAACCAACCAAAGCGATCTCATGCGTATGAAGCTGGATGAAATTCACAAAGGGAATAAGGAATTATTCGATAGTTATGTTTTCTACCAGATGATGAATGTAAATCTCGGAAATTTCAACGGCACACACCTCATCATCAATAAACCTCAGGGTCACCCCGCTTTGCTTTCCACAGAATTCAATAAGGTGAACGCAGTTTCAATGAATTACCATTACTACTCTACTACAGTAAAGTTTTACTGCCGCACCGCTGTTATACAAAGAGCGCTCGCGCTTCGGCTTATTCAATTGATTAGTGAAAAATATCAGATCGAATAAGAAAGCGCATAAAAAATCCGGAATATTGACCAGAAGTATATCAAAACAATTCGATTAAACTCATTTCAACCTTTGTATGAAATGGAAGTTGGGCAAATTGCAATGAGGGATTTTGACTTTCCTCCGTTTATTGACTCTTCCGGATGAAGTGCTTCATCTGTTGAGTCAGAACTTAAGGGTTTAAGACAAAATAATAATTAGTAAAACACGGGAACATCTTTAAAAGACCCCTGGGTAATTAAAACCGATCCTGGAGAGCCATAGGTATTGTTTGGATTACCGGCCATGATCATTGGTGTAAGTCTTCCTGAAAAGTTTCCGCTTATATGTCCTTTACTATACGATGTTATGTTAAAGCTGATACTGTCTGCCGGATCATGAATATATTCGTCAGTGCCGTTATAGCTTAAAACAAACATATCTCCATAGATGCCTGTATAAGTGTAATTCCCAACAGCCAGACTATCGGTAAAAAATGTATTCGTCATTTCTCCCGACGTGCTTAAACAATCAAGGCTGTAAACAGTACTACTTGTGCCCGGATAAACTGTTTTGCTACATCCCAATTGATAAGCGGTAGGTATTTGGCTGTCCGGATCATTAACTGTGATTGTTACTGTATTCCCATTAACCGCATAAGTCATAGTTGCAACGCCTGGAGAATTTCCACCCTGTGTTCCGGAATTCTGACTGGCAATCATTGCATCTGAAATCGATTGTTTTAAACAGGACGATTGAGATATGATCACCAAAAAAGCTATTAATAGTCGTCTCATAATTCATATTTAAATCAATGCTCAGCAGGATTGAGAACTGTTAACCTTTTATTGCTCGCTATCTCTCTTTCCAAAATGTAAGTAGAATGATAATCCTAAACTAATGTAATTATCAGAACCTCCATGATCTATAATGGTTTCATAATGCAGGTTTAAATCAAGGGGAGTATTCCCTATCAAAAACAAATAGCCTGTGCCCGCTGCTAATACCAATCCATGAAATGTAAAGTTTTCTGTAGTCCCATCTACATTGGCAGAGGTTACTCCATAAATATTATAACCAATCTGGGGCTCAACATAAAACCCCATACCTGTTCCATTCAGCGAATAGCGATAGCCAGCTTTTATAGGTACCAGGGCTGTCCCATCCCCGCTTCCTCCATCATTTAAAAAGAAAATATTTGCACCCAATTCTAAAGTCAGATCACCCGCTTGAGAAACAGGGAACACTCCTTTAATATATGCACCGATTCCAAAAGAATAATTTTTTGTATTATTTCCAACCATCTTCATAACTCCCAATTGTGCTTCACTATTGATAACTATAAAAAATAAAATGGATGTCAATATTCCTTTTAACATAGCCTGAGTTTATTTTGAAGTGGTATTTATAATTACCTGACCGGGTTTAAAAAAGGGAAACTGTGCCAATGAAACCATCAATGAATTAATTCATATTGATAATTTAGGTTTCAAGATAAAAGTTTACATGCATGTATACAAGCTTCTTAGTGCTTTTTTCTCTACTAATCTGTTGCTAAATCCTGTTTTTGTGATGGTTGATTTTGATTATTTAAATGAACATTATCAAAACGGAATTGTACGCTTAACTGGAATCAGATGGTTCCCACATTGAGCAATTTATGTGACAATAATCCCCGCTTTAAATTTTATGATGCGAAAACCTCCCATATTGGTAATCATCATTGGGAAGGTATAAATGTTAGTATTTCTCCAACCATGCCATAATGAACGGTCTTAAGCGATGAATCCGCTAAATCCTTCACAAATACTCTATTATCGGCTATAAACAATTATTCCGGCCTGGTAGTTGGCTTATATATTTATCCTAATTATTGGATACTTAGCAAACTTCCTTTCGGTCCTCGTAGCAGGAAATATTCCACCGCAAAATTTGTCAATAAGATTGGCGTGAATAAAGTGGAATAAACGTTTGTTAAGCAGGATTCCTCTATTAGTCCGGCTGTAAATCGTCGGAGCAATTTAGTAATATCAAATCAGGTTAAAATCAGGAAACCGATTTTGCCCTAAATAAGGGAATACAGATTTATTGGCAAGTGTCAATATTTATGTGACCTGCGTACCTATTTTTTTCACTTATAATTAATCAAAAATTTTACATGAAAACAAGGACAGTTTTACAAATGATCGCAGCTTTATTGATCGTATCAATACTAAGTTGTAAAAAAGATTCGACATCAGGAGCAAATCCTAAAGTGATTTCAACGAACCCGACGAACAATCTGACAGGTGTTCCGCGTAACAATGAAATTGCATTTACATTCAGCGAGGCAATGGATGCTTCAACGATCAACAATTCTACATTTACGTTGAAGCAGGGTTCAACATTAGTTCCAGGCACAGTGACTTATTCCGGAACGACGGCAACATTTACACCATCAACTATTCTGGCAGCCGGAACCGCCTATACTGCGACGATAACTACCGGAGCAAAAACCCCGGCTGGCATTGGTCTGGCAGCAAACACGGTTTGGAATTTTACAACCGGAGGCAGCACAGCTACACTGGCAGTTGTTGATTTAGGCGCCTCGGGCAATTTCGTTATTGTTGCAAAATCAGCAATCAATAACGGTTCTACATCAGTAGTTACAGGAGATTTGGGCCTGAGCCCCGCTGCAACTTCTTATATCACCGGATTATCTTTGACCAACGCAACAGGGTATGCAACTTCGGCGCAGGTGACCGGGAAAATATATGCAGCCGATATGGCGGCTCCTACTCCTGTTAATATGACCATAGCTGTTAACAATATGGTTACGGCCTACAATGATGCTGCTGGTCGTACTTCACCTGATTTCTCTGAACTGGCCACTGGAAATTTAGGAGGGAAAACGCTTGTTCCAGGTCTTTATAAATGGACAAACAACGTTACATTACCATCAGATGTTATGATATCAGGTGGTTCAAATGATGTATGGATTTTCCAGATTGCCGGTAACCTCAATACGAGTTCAGCTGTGAAAATAACCCTCATAGGAGGAGCTCAAGCCAAAAATATTTTCTGGCAGGTAGCAGGCCAGGTGACATTAGGAACAACTTCTCATTTTGAAGGAAATATATTGTCAAAGACCGGCATTACATTTCAAACGGGTTCCTCCATCAATGGAAGAGCGTTGGCTCAGACAGCAGTTATACTTGATGCCAGCACGATTACAAAGCCGTAAAAAATTAAAGGAAATCAATCTTCAAAGGAGGCTGTCTATCTGTAGCAGCCTCTTTTTTATTTCTTGCTATTCTTCTTTCTTTTAAATGCAGGAGATGGTATTACCAATCCGTCACCATTTCCCGCAAACCCAATAGAATCGGGGCACAGTTTTTTTTGTATCGGGAAGTGACCGAAAGGTTATTTTACTTATTACCTTTAAATAAGGCATTTTAAAGTTATACCTGCGCAACTAAAAGTCATAATTGACTCACATAAAACAAAGCATTAAATTTTAAAATTATGAGTGATAATGCATCAACAACAATTGATCTGAAAGGCAAAAATGTTGGGAAACACATGACCGGCACACGTGAAGAGTGGCTGGCTGCCCGTCTCGAACTTCTCAAGGCGGAGAAGGAGTTAACGCATCGCAGTGATGAATTGGCGCTACAACGTCAGCAGTTGCCCTGGGTACGGATCGAAAAGACGTACCTGTTCGAGACAGATGAAGGGAGCGCTTCGCTGGCGGATTTATTCAGAGGGCGCTCGCAGCTCCTCGTCTACCACTTCATGTTCGGCGAAAAATATAAGGCCGGGTGCCCCAACTGTTCGTCCATCGCAGACGGGTTCAATGGTAATGCCGTCCATCTGGAGAACCATGATGTATCGTTTTATGCAATATCGCGGGGCCCGCTTGAGAAATTACAGGCATACAAACGGCGGTTGGGGTGGACGTTTCCCTGGGCTTCTTCGCTCGGCGGTGACTTTAATTCCGATCTTAACGTCTCGTTCAGCGAGGAACAACAGCGGGACGGAGGCATCGAGTACAATTATCAGCGGGAGCCGGCGTGGAATGTACAGGGCATCGGCGATGCAATGACTAAGCATGGCGAAGATCCGGTAGCCCAAATTGCTGCCACGACCGGAACCGACGTGGCAACGTTCACGCGGGAGAGGCCGGGTATGAGCGCGTTTGCCATGGAGGACGGTGTCGTCTATCACACCTATTCTGCCTTCGCGCGCGGACTAGATGTCCTTTGGAGTGTATATCAATGGCTGGACCGGGCACCGCTCGGGCGAAATGAGATCAGCGGAACCTGGTTTCGGCGTAACGACGAGTATAAAAAGGGTTGAAAGAAGATATCTAATTATGGCTTTTGAGGGAATTTCCCGCCGGACCTTCTTTGCTGTATCGGCACTGCTCTTTGCCACCAGCGCGGCCGTCACGATTGTCTGGGGTGCTTCCATGTCAACTATGGATGGCATGCCGATGCCCGGCGGATGGACAATGTCCATGACCTGGATGCCTGGGCAGGACTGGTCTGGCGCGGCGTTGTCGTTTCTCGGGATGTGGGTCGTGATGATGATCGCGATGATGATGCCATCCCTTGTTCCCATGCTGCTGAGATACCGCAAAGCCATCGGAACGGGACGGCATCGGGGCTTACTCACCATACTGGTGGGAGCTGGGTACTTTTTTGTGTGGACAGTTTTCGGAATAGCCATCTTCCATTGGGTGTCGCATTGGCCGCGGCGGCGATGCATCTACCCGGGTTGTCTCGTGCTGTACCTTCAGCAATCGGTGTAGTCGTTTTATTTGCCGGGTTGCTCCAATTCACAGGGTGGAAGGCGAAACAATTGGCCTGTTGCCGGCAGGCGGCCGGTTGCAGCAGTTCAATTCCGGCCAGCACGGGCAAGGCCTTGCAACAGGGACTGCGCTTTGGCTTTCACTGCGTCCAATGCTGTTTCGGGTTAATGATCATTCTCCTGATAATCGGTGTCATGGATCTCGGCATGATGGCTGTTGTTGCCGCTGCCATCACCGCAGAACGTCTCGCTCCGGCCCGGATGCCCGTTGCTCAAATCACCGGTGCCCTGGTCGCCTTGGCAGGGTTGTTTCTCATCGCCCGGGCAGCAATTTAATTACCTTAATGCAACTACAAACAGCCATCATGAAAACAATTGTCGTCACTTTTTTATCAATCATTCTTTTTTCTACTGATAATTATGGGCAAAAGCATTCTTCTTCAACTTATCCAAAAAGCAAATCATTTTATGCAAAACAATTGATGGATTCTAATGCGGTATATTTCACGCCGGAAAATTTCAACTTAAAAGCGGATGGTTCAATGGATGTATCTGACGTATTGCAACAGGCCCTATACGAAATAAAAACAACGCACAACTTCGGAATACTTTTTTTGCCTGAAGGGAAATATATTATCAGCAAAACTATTTACGTGCCTCAGGGTATTCGCATTATTGGTTATGGAACAAATCGTCCGTTGATTGTATTAAAGAAAAATTCACCCGGCTTTCAACAACCGGATTCTGCTGATAAAGGCAAAGCGAAATATATGTTCTGGTTTATTCACAGTGTGCCTAAACCCGGGGAACCGGTTCGCGATGCAGGTGCAGGTACATTTTACAGCGCAATGAGCAATGTTGATTTACAAATTGATGATGGCAATCCTTACGCAGTTGCTTTGCGAACACATTATGCGCAACATAGTTTTATTGCGCATGTTGATATTCATATCAACAATGGGTTGGCTGGTATGTTTGATGTTGGCAATGAAATGGAAGATGTAAAATTCTTTGGCGGGGTATACGGCATCTATACAACAAAGCCTTCACCAGGTTGGCAATTCATGATGACCGATACCTATTTTGAAGGTCAGCGGAAAGCGGCCATTAAAACACAGGAAGCAGGTTTAACTATTGTCCGATTGCAGGCGAAACATGTTCCATCGGTAATTGAAATCAATCCAAATTATATTGAGAAGTTATTCATGGAAGATTGCCGTTTTGAAGATGTACAGGAACAGGCAGTTCTAGTTAGTCTTCCCGGTAATGCGGGCAATCAAATCAGTTTAAAAAATATTGATTGCAGTAATGTACCCGTACTTATAAATTATCGAGACAGCTCCAATAAAGTAGAAGGGAAAGGAACAACATACAAAGTGAAAGCATTTATGCAGGGCTTGCAAATGGATAGCCTGGATGCAGACCCGGTCACAAAAACGATTTTAGATTTTGAAACATTAAAAACCTTACCGGTACCCGTTCAAAGGGATATTCCTGATTTTGCTTCCATTGACACATGGGTTAATTTAAAATCATTAGGTGCATCGGGTGATGGAACAACAGATGACACAAAAGCAATCCAGGATGCGATTGATAAATACGAAACCATTTATGTTCCGCAGGGCTGGTATCGCGTAAGCGAAACACTCAAACTAAAATCCAATACAGTTTTAATTGGTTTAACACCTGTCGGCACACAATTTATGCTGGCTGATAACACGCCGGCTTTCAGTGGATTTGGTGCACCGAAGGCCTTGCTCGAAACATCAAAGGGCGGCAACAACATTGTAACTGGTATCGGGCTTACAACAGGCTTTGCAAATTATCGTGCAGTAGCATGTAAATGGATGGCTGGTGAACATTCTTATATGAATGATGTGAAGTTTATTGGCGGACACGGAACAATGCAATGGATATGGAAACATAAAAGTGAAACGAAAAACATTTATGGAGATAATCTGGAAAATGGTTTTGACCCTTTTTGGGCAACGCAATACTGGAGCTTATGGATTACAGACGGTGGCGGTGGAACATTTAAAGATATATGGACAGCAAACACCTGGGCAAACTGCGGCGCGTATATTTCCAACACGTCAACACCGGGGCGTATTTATGCAATGAGTGTTGAACATCATGTTCGTAATGAAATTCGTTTCAACAATGTTTCCAATTTTAAAGTGTATGCATTGCAGTTGGAGGAAGAAAACCGTGAGAGTTCAGGATGTCAACCTATGGAATTAGAGAATTGTAAGAGTATGGTGTTTGCAAACTTGTATATGTTTCGTGTGATTAGAGTGAATGTGCCATATCCTTATTCCATCCGCAATTGGGGTTCCGCAAACATTGAATTTTTAAATGTGCATAATTATAGCCAGATAAAATACACAACCAGCAATACATTGTATGACGTGAACGCAAATACAACGGTCCGCCCATGGGAGTTTAATAGATTATACATTGACAATGCAACCTCAGTTGCAGCTATAAATGATGATATGTTAAATCAACTCGCAACAGGATTTGAATTTGCAGAAGGTATTTGTCGCGACAGCAAAAACAATATTTATTTCTGCGATTCAAGAATGAAAAGAATTTATAAATATGATGCGACGGCAAAGCAAACAGCATTGTTCGCTGATTATCCGTGGGAGCCGCTTTCACTGGCTTGTGATAAAAATGATAATTTGCTTGTTGTGTTTAAGTATAATCCGCAAAAAGGTTTTATGGTGAATGGAAAGCAGGAAGTATTTACCAATCCGCCAGATGCTTCCGGAACATCATTCAGTGGTTGGGGTAATTCAGGTTTTGCAACATGGGTTTATTCGGTTGATATATCCAATCCCGATGAAACAATTCATTTGCTTGATACTGTAAAAATGGGCAGCATTCAACATGTTTACAAAGCTTTATATCCGGGTCATCGCTGGAGAGATCATCATGACTTTAATTCCATCACTATTGCCAGAGCGGAACAATGTTTTGTTGCACCGGATGGCGCTACCATCATACCAAGAGTATATGACCTCGCGCGGGCAACTTGTTTGTCTGAGGCATTTGCAAACAAGCCTGCTTACGTTACCGATGAATATGATAAACGCACTGTAAAGTTGGATGTAGATGCAGGAGGTTATGTTACCAACTTAAAATATTTTGCTGATAAGGGTGAGTTTGGGACAGCGGAGGACAGCAAAGGAAATGTATACATCGCCGATGGGGAAATATATGTATATGATGCACAAGGAAAATTTATAAAAGAAATTAAAACACCTGAACGACCGACATCCATTGTTATCAGTGGTGATGATAAGATATTGTATATAACAAGTGCCGGTTCATTGGTAAGTAAAAACCTGAAGTGAGATAAGTAATGTGTAAAAGCTTTACATATTTGGATGACGGATGACATTTGACTATTGGGCCGAAGCTCCTAATATCATAAATTTGAGTGTTGCCTGCAAGCGCAGTTCGACAACCTAAAAAACTTTAACGGACAAAAGATTACTAATTAAAAAATATATTAGATGAGAAATTTAATATTCTTTATGCACACTTCTCTTGATGGTTTTGTGGCAGGACTTAACGGAGAAATGAATTGGATAAATTTGGACGATGCATTGTTTGACTTTGTTGCAACAATGACAGACCAGGCTGACACCGCACTCTATGGGCGGGTAACATATGAATTGATGCAAAGCTATTGGCCAAAAGCAGGGGAAAAACCAAATGCAACAAAACACGACAAAGTACATTCAAATTGGTACAACAATGTTTCAAAAGTTGTTTTATCAAAAACTTTGCAGGAAACCCGACTTCGCAATACCAAAGTTATTAGCGACCATCTTTCGGACAACATTAATAAATTAAAGCAACTGGACGGGAAAAATATTTTAATATTTGGAAGTCCTCGTGCTTCACAATCGTTATTAAATCATGGACTAATTGATGAGTTTTGGCTCTTTGTTAATCCAATTATATTAGGGCAAGGCATGCCGCTATTTAAAGATATAACCGGGACGATTAAATTGAAACTTGTAGAGTCTAAAACTTTTGCATCTGGTGTAATTGCACTGCATTATGAAAAATCATGAGCAAATTGACCGTTAATAAAAGCTACATTTATTGTCCCTACCTTTTGTAACACACTCTCCCGGCCCCTTTATTGTTAATCATTTAAATCAAAATCAATGAAACAGTCAAGAATTTCAGGGTTGCTTTTTTATTCTATCGTATTCTTCATGGCTTCCTGTGCCGGTAGCGAAAGTGATAAGAAAGCCAGCACCGACTCCACTGCTGCTGACACCACCACAGTCGCTGTCACGCCGAAGCCTACTACTGTTACCACGCCGCAAAATATGATGGTAGTAAAACACAAAGTATCTGACTATGCAAAATGGAAAACCTCCTACGACGCAAATGATTCTATCCGGTTAGCAAATGGCATTCATAGTTATGTTATTGGCCGTGGTTTGAAGGATTCCAATATGATTTTGGTAGCAGTGAAAGTAGATGATATGGCCAAAGCAAAAGCATTTGCCAAAGACCCAGGTCTGAAAAAAGCTATGCAAAAAGGTGGCGTAGTGGGCACACCTGCGTTTGCCTTTAATACGATGACCTTCCAGGACACAGGTTCAGTTGCATCAGACATCCGGTCCAGAACTACGTTCACTGTTAAAGACTGGGAAGCCTGGCAAAAGGCATTTGAAGAGGGTAAGCAGGAAAGATTAGATAATGGAATAGCCGTCAGGGCCTTTGGCCATGATGCAGATAATGATAAAAAAGTAATACTCGTAACGGTTGTATCGGATACTGCCAAAGCATTTGCCTATTATAAATCGGATATGCTGAAAAAACGAAGAGCCGAAAGTGGTGTGATAGGTGAGCCTGAACGTTTTCTGTACCGGGTTGTGCAGCGTTATTAATTTATAATTTATTCCATCTTTGTTCGGACTCTTTACAGAATTGGCCATTGGCTTCTCTTTGTATCTGGAAGTGACCAGCACGCGATAGATGCGCGCTCGCTGCGGCAACCGCTTATTCAGTCCGTAAACTCTCTTCACCAGCCCCGCCTTCTCCCGCGAAACGTGGGATTTGGCAGGCGAAGCGTAGCTCACTCTGAGCGTAGGCTGGTGAACGGATTGGCTAATGCGGTTTTGATTGACCGAAAGCTAACTGTTAGCGAACCAGTAAAAATTCATCCTGAAATAAGATCTTTATAAAAATTAAAAGGCTGTGCACGGCATTTTACCATTCTTACTGGCAATGATAGCAGCTATTGTGCTATTGGAAATGCTGGCGACCAAACTCCGGGTTGCATACCCGATTGTGCTGGTGGTGGCTGGACTGCTGATCAGTTTTATTCCCGGTCTGCCAGGGATCAAGGTAAACCCCGAACTGATATTTTTTATTGTTCTTCCTCCGCTCTTAGCTCAAGCGGCCTGGAATATTTCTTTTAAAGAAATGAAAAAATGGTATCGGATCATCGGCAGCTTTGCGTTTCTGGTAGTATTATTTACTGCATTGACCGTAGCAGTAATAGCCAATTTATATATTCCAGGTTTCTCCATTGCATTGGGATTTCTTTTGGGCGGTATTGTATCCCCTCCCGATGCCGTAAGCACTTCCGCGATCACTAAATTTGTAAAGATCCCCAAATCCACTTCCACCATCCTGGAGGGAGAAAGTTTGCTGAACGACGCCTCATCGCTGATTATATTCCGTTTTGCGCTGGTCGCTGTCGGAACCGGGCAATTTATCTGGCAGCAGGCGGCCCTTAGTTTTGTGTGGATGATCATCGGAGGTGCGGGCACGGGTCTGCTGCTGGGATGGTTTTTTCGTACGGATGCACCGGATCCTGCCTACGGAGGCTTCTTCCGACATCGCTTTTACCATTATAGAACCCTATATGATGTATTGGGTAGGTGAAGAAATTCACAGCTCCGGTGTACTTGCCGTGGTGGCGGGGGGACTCTATATGGCGAACCGGAATTTGATTTTTCTAAACAGCGCCAGCCGCATCATGGGCTTCAACGTATGGGAGGCATTTATTTTTATTTTGAACGGGATCGTATTTTTAATCATTGGACTCGATCTTTCTGAAATCGTAGCGGGTATACGTTCGGAGGGCATTCCATTATCCACGGCCATCGGATATGGTGTGCTCATTACCGGTGTGTTAATCCTCGCCAGAATGATCAGCGCTTATACGGCTATGTTAGCAACCTTAATTTTCCGGCGTAGTGTGATGCCCCGCACCGGATCCAGAAAAAGACAACTATTACTTCCACTGCTATTGGGTTGGACGGGCATGCGGGGTGTTGTATCGCTGGCTGCCGCTTTGGCTATTCCTGTGACACTGGACAACGGACAAAATTTTCCGCATCGCAATCTCATTTTGTTTATAACCTTTATCGTAATCCTGCTCACTTTGCTGGTACAGGGGCTCACGCTGCCCTATCTCATCAACCGGTCAAAATTGTTTGAAATGGTATCCTTTAACATGTTACCGGAAGACATCGCCGCCGATAAAATTAGAAAGGGATTGAAAGAACACACCCATCAATTTCTCAAAACTAAATATGATGGTGAATGGAATGGAAATCTCCAGGTGCAAAAACTTTTGCAACATTGGGAAGAAAAACTAAAACTGCCCGACGATGATTGGCGAAATGAAAAGTACAAAAACATGTATTTCGAAATGCTCAATAGTCAACGGGCATTTCTCATTCAGGCAAATCAGGATCCTATGTTGAATGAAGAAATCGTTCGCCACCAGCTCTACCTGATCGATCTCGAAGAAGAAAGGATAAAATTGTTGTGAAAAAAGACAATATAAATAACTATTAATTTAAGCAATATGAACGTACAGGAAGAAATCAAAAAGTATATTACCAGCCAGCCTGAACCAAAACGCATTGACATGCAAGCGTTGCACAAGTTCATACTTCAGGTATTGCCTGGATCTAAATTATGGTTCCTCGATGGTAAAA
>Ga0207113_1152_pt1 | contig 16185 bp, 12 predicted proteins | sample Alteio_BWMinHeat_69_FD_153559 | JGI IMG/M metagenome (GOLD analysis project Ga0207113, IMG submission 153559) | Enriched cells from forest soil in Barre Woods Harvard Forest LTER site, Petersham, Massachusetts, United States -... | ecosystem: Environmental > Terrestrial > Soil > Temperate forest >... | reverse complement strand
TTGCAAATCGCTTTGAACTCAAAATTGTAGAAGATTCACAAGCAGCTGAAAATGTAAGAATAATGCGTAATTGGCTAAAGGAAATATAGGCGTTAGACGGACATTGTTGCCATTGGGGTCAGGCTTGGTATTCTGGTATTTTGGTGTCCATCGTTTAGACCAGGCAACGAAAACCAAAATATCAGAATACCAAGCCAGACCCCAATGTCCTCCCTTCAGACTAGGCAACGAAAACCAAAATATCAGAATACCAAGCCAGACTCCAATGTCCTCCCTTCAGACCAGGCAACGAAAACCAAAATACCAGAATATCAAGCCAGACCCCAATGTCCTCCCTTCAGACTAGACAACGAAAACCAAAATACCAGAATACCAAGCCAGACTCCGCTTCTTTTTCACTGGAGTGCATTTTTAGCTTTTCTCATTTAGAGTTTTCCCTTATCATGAGTCTCTTTTTTCAATAGCATACACTTAATAAGGACCGCCATGAGTAAAAATTTTATATCTTCTCTCTTACTGCTACTCACAATGATTGCTGGAAATCTGTTTGGGGAGTCGCTGCAATATGAAAGACAGATTGTTGAAAAAATCGACGTTGAAATGAACAATCTCCCCGAAGGAGAAACTTTCGACCCTTCTAACGTCTTGTCTAGAATTAAAACACAAAAGGGAAGGCTTTTCTCTCAGACAGATTTCGATAATGATTTAAAAAATCTCGTCCAAGATTATGACCAGGTAGAACCGCATTTAAATTCTGTCGACAACAAACTGTACATCACGCTTAAAATATGGCCTCGCCCAACGATCCGTTCAATTACTTGGGAAGGCAACAATAAAATCGCCTCAAAAAAACTTCAAGAGGAACTAGGAATTGGAATTTGTTCTGTCTTCGATCGGCAAAGTTTTAATAAGGCTTTTCATAAACTCAAAGCCTACTACGTCAAACAAAGCTTCTTTGAAGCCGCTCTCGATTATAATATTCTCCTCGACCCCGTTACCAATACAGTGGACATCATCATCTATGTGAACGAAGGAAGAGCTGGGAGAATTAAGGACATCGTCTTTGTGAACTTCACACAAGAGGAAGAAGATGCCATTTCTGAGCAGATGAACACCAAGACTTATTTTTTCTTAACTAGCTGGTACACTGGAACTGGTACTTATCACGAAGAAGCGATGCATCAAGATCGAATGAATATCATCAGAGAGCTTCAAAATAGAGGTTATGCCGATGCCAGGGTCTCTATAGAGGTCTGTGAAGCGACAGCTGACAATCGAATCATCATCACGATTACAGCTGATAAAGGAGAACTCTATTATTTTGGTCCGATCTCATTTAAGGGTAACGTCCTATTCACAGATGAAGAAGTTATTTCCCAATTTTATTTCGAAGAGGGAGACTACTATTCTCCAGAAGCTCTGCGCGACACAGTAAAGAGGATTACCGACCTTTATGGACGACGTGGATATATCGACGCCGTCGTCGATTACGAGCCCCTGCTAGATAGCGACAACCGAATCTACTCCGTCGACTTTACAATTGAAGAAGGAGAGCAATACCGAGTTGGACTCATTAAAGTATTTGGAAACACAACAACACAAACAAATGTCATCTTACATGAAACTTTGTTGGTGCCTGGAGAAATTTTCAATACGATAAAACTAGAACTCACAGAAAGTCGCCTAGAAAATATCGGTTACTTTAAAAATGTCAACGTCTATGCGGTTCGCTCCGAAGGACCTGGTGGTCTTGGTACCCACTACCGCGATGTACACATCGAAGTAGAGGAAACAACAACAGGCAATTTTGGAGCTGGATTTGGTTTGAGTACAGTTGAAGGAATCTTCGGTGATATCAAAATCACAGAACGTAACTTCAATTATAAAGGACTGCTCTCCTGCTTCAGCGAAGGACTCCACTCATTGCGTGGAGGAGGAGAATTCGTCAGCCTCAACGCGATGATTGGTTCGAAGAGCCGCAAATATAGCCTATCATGGACAAAACCCTTTTTCAAAGATACCCCCTGGGTTGTGGGCTTTGAATTAGAAAATTCTAATAACCGCTACATCTCTGATGATTATGATATTAATGCAACAGGAGTCACATTTCACGGTGCTTATCCCCTTAACCAATTTTTAAGACTTGGAGTTCACTACCGTCTGCGAAATACTTACATCACCCTAAACAGAGGAGCCATTAAAAAGAGCTCCAGAAAACTCGAAGAACAGGGATTGATCGATGAGGCCGAAGGACGTCGAAGAGAAGCAAAGAAAAAGTTTTATCAAAGAGAAGGATTAAACTGTAAACTGAGAGAAGAATCTAAAAACCTTGGCTTAATTTCTGCTATCGGTGTAAATTTAAACTACGATTCCACAGATAATCCAACATTTCCTCGCAGAGGGTTTAGATCGCGTATTGAAGAAGAGCTTGCAGGATTTGGTGGAGACCACACCTTTATGGGATTAGCCTATTTAAATAGCTATTTCTATCCAATTGGAGAACGTGGGGTGTTAAAACTTAAGGGAGATATGCGCTTTATCGTGCCGCTATTCGACACAAAACGATTTCACATTCCAATTGACGAACGTTTGTTTCTTGGAGGAGAAAACTCAATTCGTGGGTATAAGTACTATCGTTTAGGGCCACAATTTAATACAGGAGATCCTCGTGGTGGGATGTCAATGCAAGTATTATCTGCCCAGTACACATACATCGTAGCGAAGCGAATAACAGCTTTTCTCTTCTGCGACTCTGGTCATTTGTCGTTCGATGTATGGAATTTTGGTACAATGTGGACAGCTGTTGGTTTTGGTTTTAATTTGCAAGTGCTTGAAAATGCACCGCCTGTGGTCTTAGGGATAGGTTTTCCTCTTAACCCAGAAAATCGCAGCGACATAAAACGGTTCTTTTTTAGCCTTGGAGGAAATTTTTAGAAAAATGTCTTTAACAAACGAGGAGAATTTATTATGAAGAAGATGCAGAAAATATTATTAGTTTTAACAACAGCGGTGGTGTATTGCGGTGGTTCTCTTTTTGCTGCAGATGCTGTGACAACTAAGTTTGAGCAATCGAAACCCTTACGCATTGCCTACACAAGCTTTAAGACGTGCGTAGAAAAGTCAAAAATGGGGATAAAAGAGCAAGGAACTTTTGATGCGATGAAAAAGCAGATGGAGACAATCCTCCATGATAAAGAAAAGGCCCTAGCAGAAGTAGCGACTAAATTTAATGACATCGATTATCTCGACAGCCTTTCACCAGAAGCAGAAGCTGAATTAAAACGTCAATACCGCACTCTCAATCAAGAATTTACTCAGCAGCAGAATCAATTTTACCAGATGCTTAGTCAAACAAATGTCGGAATCATCCAAAAACTGACAGATGCCGTCACTAAAGCTTCAACAGAAGTTGCAAAGCAAAACCAAATTGATGTCGTTCTTAGTGATGAGAGCTGCTTCTATACAATTTCAACTATCGACATCTCAGCTCTTGTTGTTGCAGTGATGGATGAAACTTCTGAAAAAGAGAGCAAAGAGGGGAAACCAGCAGCGTCAACATCTGATGTTGTTAAATAAAGAGCACGTATTCTTATGACAAAGAAGATCTTCACGCTTGCTGAACTAGCTCAAAAGACCAAATCTGATCTAGTGGGCAATCCTTCACATATCATCTCTAACATTGCCGATTTGGAATCAGCAAGTGCTGAAGATGCTTCTTTTCTTGCTAATCCAAAATACGAAAAAGCAATGCACGCCTCATCGGCAGGGGTTGTTTTTGTCTCCCCTAATACTAAATTGATCGAGGGACGCAACTTTCTTGTCACAGAAAACCCATCGAGAGCCTTTCAACAAGCAATAGAAGCTTTTAAAGGGGATCTTCAACAACAATTATCTGGATTTTCTGGTATTCACCCTTCTGCTGTCATTCACGAAACAGCCGTCATCGGAGAAGGGGTGACAGTTGGCCCACATGCCGTTATTGATAAGGGCTCTGTCGTTGGACATCATACCACCATTGGTGCTGGGTGTTTTGTAGGGTGCCACGTCTCAATAGGAAATAACTGTTACATCCATCCAAATGTTACAATTAGAGAACATTGCCAGATTAATAATCAAGTGATCATTCAACCAGGCGCAGTGATCGGCTCATGCGGTTTTGGCTACACCACAGATAGTGAAGGTCGACATCTTAAATTGGAACAAGTAGGTACCGTTATTATTGAAGACGATGTTGAAATCGGAGCTAATACAACTGTAGACCGCTCTCGTTTTAAATCGACAGTAATTGGAAGAGGAACTAAAATCGATAATTTAGTTCAGATTGGACATGGAGTCGTTGTGGGACAAGATAATATTATTATCGCACAAACCGGTATCGCTGGTTCTACAAAGACAGGTAAACACGTTATTATTGCTGGTCAAGTTGCGATAGCGGGGCATATTTTCATCACCGACAAAACAATGATAGCCGCAAAATCTGGAGTCTCCAAATCGATTACGACTTCAGGAAAATATGGTGGTATTCCGGTTATGCCAATCAGAGACTACAATCGCAATGCTGTCTATCTACGCAATATTGAAGAATATACAAATAAAGTTAAAGAGCTTGAGAAACAGATCAAAAACTTGGAGAAGAAGTTGGAGGGCCTGTGATATCGCATGCTGATTCGTCTGTAAGCATTAATGCTTATCATCACAACAATACCTTACTATTTCAGTTTATCCTCACAGAATTTATCAATGTCTTTAATTCTATCCAAGAGTTAAATACCTTATGTCAAAAACACCCAATCTCTTCATCTTGTGGTAGCATTGATGAAGGCACCCAAAAACAATTAGAATTAGTCTTTGAGGCTTTAATGGGATCAAATCAAGATCCGCCCCGCCTTATTGCATGGCATTGCCACGGAGGATCTCTTACTAAACTTAAGCTTTATTGCTCTCTTTTTATAAAAAATAGTGATGAAGACCAAAAAGAAATGGTCGCTATGCAACACTATGTGGATAAAGTGTCTCAATCGTGCCAAAAGGGAGTTGATTACCTAAAGGAAGAAGTTCTTCAGTTTCATCAACTAATCATTTCCATAGAAAAAGCAACAACATCCATCCAGAGATTTACCAAACCAGTAATCCGACTAATCCACCATTTTAGTTCAAATGAAAATGTTCTTTTCTTTATTTTACGCCATCAAGAAGCTTTTGATAAAATTTATGGGCGGGGTTTTGTCTTAAAACAGTTGTGTCGCCTTTTTCCAAGAGGACTCCGAGAAGTGCAGCGTATATTATCAGCTAAATATTCATTGCGAGGATTTGATAATATATTACCTCTGATTAGTGTTAAAATTAGCGATAACGAGACAGCTTCACTATGACAGCGCTAGAAAAATACAGAGAACTTATCACTTTAACACGCGATTACCTGAAACAAGAACACTCGGATAATGAGCGTTTATTTGTCACTGCTACAGACTTTCTCTACTTCTATGATTACGCAGTAAAAAAAAAGAAAGCTGCAATTCCAATATCGGCACCGACAGCTCCTAAAAAAGAAGAACCTGCCTTTAAGGTGGAAGAACCCCCTCGTCCTTCACTGAAAACAGCTCCAGCATTAGAAGTGATTGCAAAAAAACAACCCACAGTCACATCACGCCCCCCCCTTCCCTTGCCAGCTATTGACACGAGTAAATCTGCACCATCTTCATCTAAAGAAGATCTATTTTTTATACCTGCCTCCCCTGCTTCGATTGTCAAAGAAAACACCAGTGAATTATTTAAACTCATCGCAACCTCCCTTCCCCACCTACATCTTGTCAATGAACCTCCAGATGATAGCCAGGCACGTTTAATCGCTAATACCTGGCAACAAAAACGCACTCCTCAAGTCATTATACTCTCCTTTGATGAGATCCAAACACATCTGGAATTTTTACAAAACGTGGCAAAGGCTATTCATGGACGTGGATATAGCGTAGAGGTGATAAAAATAGGAAAAGAGGCCACATTAGATCCTCTTTTTGAAGAGAAATTGCAACTGATTATTGGAAACGACTCTAGCCTCCACACATTTCCTAATTTGTCCAAACACTACCGGGAATCGACAAAAAGTGGAAAGCATTACCTTAAGGAAATCCCGCTTCTATTGCTTTCTGATATCTCTTTTTATTTAAAAGAACCCTCACTTAAACTCTCTTTATGGAATGCGATTAAGGAGAAGCTGCCAACCCTTATATGAGTCAACAGCCATTTGTTAAATATGCTTCAGTTATTCTCGACCTCTCCGTAGATAAAGTTCTCGATTATGGACTCGATGCAGCGCAGAGCGCTATCGCTAAAAGAGGAATGCGTGTTGAGGTTCCTGTCAAAGGATATCTTCGCTCCGGGTATATCTATTCCATCCAAGAAACCTCTGCTTACCCACGCATTCAACCCATTTCTCGTCTTCTATCAGAAACTGAAATTGTCACCCCGGATCTCTTTGAACTTGCCCTATGGATGGCAAAATATTACTGCGCTTCCTTGCGTGAAACACTACAGATCATGCTCCCAGCTGTCATCCGCAAAGAAACCAAACACAAACAACAGCTTTTTGTCATGCGAGCAAAAACTCGGGACGAAATTAGAGACAAATGCGAAGAGCTGCGCAATAAAGCCACTGCGCAAGCCGCTGTTTTAGATGTGATGCTCCAGGTGAAAAAAGGAATCTTACTTTCTGAACTACTTGAAGCAACTCAAGGATCCCGAAGTCCGGTCGACTCCCTTATTAAACAGGGATATCTTCAAATGGACATCGTGCGAGTAGACCGCTCTCCTTTGATCAACGAAGACTATTTCCAGACTAAACCAAAAAAACTCAACAGCGAACAGGCAGAAGCATTAGCAAAAATCTCATTGTCGATAGAAAACAACACTTTTCAGACCCATTTAATTCATGGGGTCACCGGGAGTGGAAAAACAGAAATCTACTTACAAGCGATCGATAAAGCCTTAAAACTAGAAAAAACAGCGATCATGCTCGTGCCAGAAATTTCTCTGACAGCACAGACAATAGAGCGATTCCGTAGCCGCTTTGAAGGTAAAATTGCGATCTTACACCATCGATTAAGCCACGGAGAACGGTTTGATGAATGGCATAAAATACGGCGAGGGGAAGCTCAAATTGTAGTGGGTGCCCGCTCTGCCATCTTTAGTCCTGTTGAAAACTTAGGACTCATCATCGTCGATGAAGAGCATGAAAACTCCTATAAACAAAATGAACACTCTCCTTGCTACCATGCGCGCGACGTCGCTGTCGTTCGTGGAAAACTAACAAACAGCACGGTAATCCTGGGAAGTGCTACCCCCTCTTTAGAAAGCTATTACAACGCTAACAACGGGAAATACCACCTAAGCACGCTTCAAAATCGCGCTGATGCCGCCTTTATCCCTAAATTCACCATTGTCAATATGAAAACAGAATTCGAAAAGGCTAAGGGATATACAAACTTTTCTGACCTCCTTCTCAAAGGAATAAAAACTCGCCAAGAAAAAGGAGAGCAAACAATTCTATTTCTCAATCGACGTGGATACCACACAACACTTCTTTGTCAAGGATGTAACGAAGCGGTGCGATGTCCCCACTGCGATTTAGCACTGACATTTCATATCGGTGAAAATGTTCTCTCCTGCCATCTTTGTGGATATACACTCACACCGCCGCCTAAAGAATGCCCTAAATGCAGAAGCAGCAACACAATGAAATATCGAGGTGTAGGGACAGAGCTTGTCGAACGCTCTCTTAAAGCCGTTTTAGATGGAATCCGCACAATTCGCGTCGATGCCGACACCACACGCCATAAAGGAAGCCATCAAAGGCTCCTACGTGATTTTGGTTCAGGTAAAGCGGACGTCTTGATAGGAACGCAGATGATCGCTAAAGGACTTCACTTCCCAGAGGTTACTCTCGTTGGGGTTTTAAATGGGGATACTAGTCTCAATATTCCCGATTTTCGCGCCTCTGAAACAGCTTTTCAACTCATCACTCAGGTAGCTGGAAGGGCTGGAAGAGGACAGATCCAAGGCGAAGTGATTGTACAAACATGCCTCCCTGAAAATACGACAATCGGCCTAGCAGCGGCGCAAGACTACCTAAAATTTTATGAAGAGGAGATCGAAGTGAGGAAACTTTTCAATTACCCTCCTTTTTCTTCTCTTGCAAAGCTTACTTTTTCTGGGCCAGACAAAAAAATAGTCTATGAAACGGCCAATCATTTTCGAAATGAGCTCCTTAAACATATTTCAGAAGAATTTGAGCTCCATGCGATCATTCCGGCAGGACATGCTAAAATCAAAGATCAATTTCGTTTTCAATTGTTAATTAGAGGGCCTTCTATCTCCCCTGTTTCAAAAGCTCTAGCCTTACTTAAGACAAACTTCCTCCTACCGAAAACGATTCACCTATTAATTGACATTAATCCTTCGTCTACTTTTTTTTAATTTTGACTGACGCGTATTAGGAGCTGGACAACAATAACTTTGACGATTGGGCCGCGCGAAAGCTCCCGCGGTTGAATGATCGAAAACTGCCCTATATATAGTTTTCGATCATTCAACCCCGGGGCTTTGGCGCAGCCGAATCGTCAAAGTTATTGTTGCCCAGCTCCTTAGATGAGTCTTTAAATTTTTAAAATATAGTCCATTACGTTATAGACAACGTGACTCGTCACAGAAGCTGTCAAACCAGCTGTTTCAAAGATAATAGATTCAACAGGCCAAGCGAAGATAATTGCTATTTGAGAAATAGATTCTACCGTTGACACATAGCCATTTCCATAGTGATAAGCGGCAAATAACAAGCCAACTATTAAAACTCTTGCTGATGGAGAAAAAAGCCACTCAACTTCACGATCTTCTATTTCTTTCTTATAGGTTTTCAACTTGCCGATGAGAGACAAAATACATTCACGTTCAACATCTTTAATTTCGCGATTTCTATTTCTTGTGCATTTTCGAAGATCCTGTTGTCCTATTGCAATAGAATTCTGTAGACCGCCTCGCATGATAATTTCTTCCACTACTGTGCGTGCGACAACCATTCTCATATCAAAACTAGCTGTAGCAGGCGCGTTATCCATTGCGGCATTAAAGACCCTTTCTATGAAAATAGACGTAATTACAGCCGGAATATAATTTGCTATAGCAGCAAAACAGCCGTACTTGACAGATTGAAAATATGTAAAATTTTTATTCCTCTCTTTTTCATCTTTAAGATACGTATTATCGGCAGCCTGCAGGATGGAGTTTTTATAAAAACAATTTTTAACATAAGTAACCGCAGATGTCAACATAGATCAATCCTCATTTAAAACTGCATTGTAACACAAAACAAAATAAAAACACACTTTTTTTTATTTAACCTAATTTAATTACATCAGTAAACTAATTAACTATGTTAATTTGTTTTGTAGATAATATAATTATATTGTTATAATAAACAATGTAAGGTGTTTTTATAATTTTTATAAGAGGTAAATATGGCAATTCCAACTAATCCAGTGAAGTCTTCACCATCTCCAGCAGATAAAGAATTGGCAAAATCTTTTAGCAATATCCCCGCCCCCAGTGATATACATGCCAATCGTCGTGGAGTTACTGATGATTTAGTAAGACAGGTCCTTTCCTCTAGGAATATTGGTACGGTTATTGATCCGGGTGTTGTAAGAAATGAAAATTTAGTTATTATTGATCAACTCAATAAGGGAAGAGACTTAAATAAGGAAGTTCCACGCGATGTCCTCATTAGAGCGACTCGATCTGCCTTAGTTGAAGGTAAAATAAACAAAGAAAATGCTAAATTTTTTGCTCAATACCTGTTGAGTGCATTTAGAGATATAAAAAATGAAAAAGAAGCCGACAGACGTAAATTCGAAATGGAGAACATTTTAGGTCAATCTGATGAATTAAATAGAAAACTAAATAAAAAACTCGATGAACAAGAGCAAGATGTTAAACAAATGAAAGAGATTCTGTATCACAAAATCTACGGTGAACCAACGTTTGGATTATCTAGAGGGTTAGGCAATTCATCTAATGATTTACTTGTAATGACAGAAGAACTAGCAAAATTACCTAGAGTAAAAGCAGAACTAGCTGCTGAAGGTTTGCGAGGGGATGCGTTATTAAGTGCAGCCACCAAGAAAATGTTCAAAGGGACTGTTAAAGACCTAAGAAGATTTGCAAGTCTAACAATCAAAGCCGGCGATGAAGACCCAGTTATTTATCAAAAAACTCGTCCTGTCTCACAAAATTCAGAGCCTGTCCTTACAGGAGAAGAGGATCTTGGTTTTGATGAACAGGCGGATATTGAGACTCTTGAGCCTGATTCTGATGAAGAATCAGTAGATGAAATACTCTCTAATTCTGATTCTGATAATTTATCATTATCTAGCCCATCAGCTTCTCCCTTCGCTGAATCGCCTAGAGGAGCAGAATCTGCAGCATCGCCAGCAGCGGCGGCAGTTTCAGATGATGCGGAATCACCTAGAGGGACAGAAGCTGCAGCAGCGGCAGCGACACCGGATGATTCAGAATGGTTTGCAAGGATCTATGCTCATTTGGAGACAGTAATACCAAATAAAGAGAAGTTGTTAGAAGCAGTTACAATGCTTTCTCAAGAACCTTGTAAAGCTCTAGCGCGTATTGCTATGGATTCTTATTATACAGTAGGGGAAGATCGTTGCGTTCTTAGCGGGGCTGGAAATCCGGACATCGCGTTAACCTGTACTATTACAAAAACTGGCGAACACATCATTTCGATCAAACAAAAATTAGTTCTAATAGTGCCATCAGAAGATGCAAGAACACTGTCAGAAGCAGGAACAAGAGAACTGTCAGCAACTTACTCATTAGAACGTGGTGGAAGTTTTAGAATAACTATTGCAAATGAATAGTTCGCAGCTCGGACGAGTAATTTCCGTAAATACCTGGACTAAATATTAGGAGGGGGGCATCATCCCTCTCCTGTCCTCTATATCGCACCCGTCTACATCTTCTTCCATTTCTCAGTTTTTTTAAGAGGCTTTAGCCCAGAGCGGGACTTCTTTTTCTCAGGGGGCCCTTTCTCTTCTTTAGAGATCGGCTCCCCTGGATTAAGATTACCATGGACCTCTAAAAGCTCTTGTTTTAGCTGTTGATTTCTTCTTAGCAACTGTTTAGTCTCTGCTGAGTCTGGAACGTTAGCTGTAACATCATCTTTTATGTATTCACCGGCAACAGCCCTTAGTTTCTTTTCAAATTCCTCAGTATCGGCACATACTCTTTCTTTGAGTATTTCAAGTTCATCGACTTTTTTAATGAATTTATCGAGATTTGCAGCCATTTCAGGGCGATTAAACAGAGTTTCAACTTCTTCTGGTGTTTTGTTTTTTAATTCGCTTAAGATCGACTCCATGGCATCTAACAAATCTTCACCTGGATTCCTTTCGGTACTCATCAAACGACTCCTTTGTTTTTTATAAACTGCACCAACTCATGAAATTGCGGCAAATGGTTAATAAAAACGTATTCACCACGCGTAGAATCATACCACCCAGTACGAATCTCTTCTTGATTGACGATAGCCACAAAGCAGGCTCGCACGACGTAATTATACCCCACCACTTGGCTGATCACCCCAGAATTGAGCTTTACAGCCTTACATTCAACTGTAAGGATCGGATAAAGCTCCCCTCCCATCATGACAGAATTTTTAGCAAAACACACAATATCAGCCCTGCGATCTGGAATCGTTTTTCGGTCAACAGACCCCAGATGCGGCATTTGCCTCAGCGATTTCTCTACAGCGACCAATTCTGCAGGAAAACCGCGATCTTCAATCATATGGTGTAACACGCGCTGCCTTACAAACTCCTCGGGAGTTGCTGCAATCCACTCCTTACGTATTCTACAATAAAGGCGATCCGAATCCAGCACAGGTAGACCTGCTCCTATTTTTCTGGTTCAATCAATCCAAAGTTACCATCATTTCGACGATAAAGGATCTTTAAAGCACGACTCTCCTCACTCCGATAGATCAAAAATGCATCTCCAGAGAGATCCATCTTCATCAAAGCTTCCCCATCAGTTAATGTTTTCAAAGGAAGAACTTCTTTGCTTACAATCTTGTGTGGACGATATTTATCAAGTAGACGTTTTTTATCTTCTTCTTCGATCTCTTTATTAATTTCGATTATTTCATCATCACGAATAGAATGCAACACATTGACTGACATATCAATACTTGCAACATCCCTAGCATGATGGTCATGTAGTTTTCCTTTATAGCGCAAAAACTGCGATTCTATCCTATCAGTAACCTTATCAATCGCAGCGTACATATCGTCACAGACAGCATGCGCTTTAATTTTAACCTGTTCTAATCGAATGACGACATCTACACGATACCCTACCTTTTGGACATCCATCGTCACGACAGCCTCGATGATACGATCGCTAAAACGCTCAAGTTTTGAGATTTTCTCTTCTACATAATTTCTCAAGGAATCGGTCACAGTTACATTGCGTCCAATCACGCTTACACTGTATGTTTCATTTGCGAATGCAGCAGCTTTAGATTTACGACTCATAAAAACCTCTCTTGTTTACAGGCCCCATCCATCCTCATTATACAATGAAAATTCGAAACAAGGAAACAAAAAAATCATGCTGTGGCAATTAGAGGGTGAAATTAATAGTTATTCTTTTACCATGGAATCGATAGCTGCAGAGTCTGCAGTGGTAATAAACCTATAGATATCATATAAGGATTTACCCGCTGCGGCCATTTTTTTAAGGATAATTGTTAATTTCTTTGCATTGACAGCTGCTTGCTCCGGTAATGATTGCGAATTAACCATTTCCCAGATGTCATCGGGATTAAGAGCTTCGATAAACTTAAGACTCTCCTTTGAAAAAGGCTCCAGTGCTCTTTGGTGTTCATAAAGGCCAGTTAATTTTCCTAACGTCCAAGGTAAAATAGCATCGCAGTCAATTGGAATCAAATGCGGCACGTGTTTTTCGTCATATCTCACCAAAATATTTCCGGGGTGACGGTCTTCATTATGGAGCACAATATCAAGAATCGCAACCTTCTGAAACTCATCGAGGGGCACGCTCCATAGTAAACCGTGATTGTAAAAATCAAATGCTTCTTTTGGGATGTGTATTTGTCCATCTGGTTGGGGAACCGCTGCAGGATGTAGTGACGCAAGGGACCTTGAATCTGCTATCCATTTCTGCAAATAACCTACCTTGGATTGAAGACGCGGCGGCTGCCCTGCTGCTTCAGACTGCACATCAACGAAATCTGTGCTACTAAATTGCGCCTTTATTCCGGTGGGCATCACTCCCCCGACGTCTAGCAGATTAGCTAAAAATTGTCGTCGGACGGTCATTCCCTGCTCAAAACTACTCATTTTATGCTGGCGAATACGCTCTAAAGAAGCATCGGGACGTCGGTGGTCAGGTTGTCGGTTCTGAGGACCCCAGTTGCGTTCATCTTCAGGTTTAAATAAAGCTATTTTTTGACCAGACTCATCTACAATCACATAAAGACCACTAAAGCTTCCTACACTGAAAGGAACTAACTTCCCTCCTTTTGATAAAGCCTCGTTCACTTCTGAAAGCAATTGTTCCCCCTGCGACTGCACAGCAATCAAACGTGAGCGGAATCTAAATCTTTCAGATTCGGCAGCGGGCAGTGAAGCCCCAAGTCTACTCATATCATGTGCAGGTACTACTGCGTCCTTATTTCTCACTGTCGCTGCAATCATACGTTTTAATTTGCCTTCTCTAATCGGACCAGATGGCTTACCTGCTTTTTTATCCCCACAATACCAACCATCAACAGGCACCCCAGCAGTCTGTCCAATCCAATCACCAGGTTTCCACACGCCATTTTCAGGGTCTTGATAATCGATTTCATTGCCTTCCCATCCCGCTTTGTTTTGTACGAAGCAACCACTGCGTTCAAACACATTAAAAGCCAATTTTCTTCCACCTGCATAGGTATCTCTTGGCTTCACCACAGTAATAACTCTATCGAGAAGACTATAGTCTTCTTCAATTAAATCGGCCATTCCCTGCTGTTCATGCAATACATCCTGATTCTGACAGGTTCCCAGAGTTCGGCAATTTTCTGAATAACGAGCATGTGCATTCCGTTTATTCCAGAGTTTTTCTATAAAATTGCGACTAGCCTCGTCCTTCCTTACAATTAAGATACCAGTATTAATAGCCGATCGCGAATCACCATTCCACACTTGCACGTCAGCGGCAACAATAATGCTTGTATCTTTACCTCTGCGCATTAGATCAATAGCTTCTCTTGGGTTCACTGTCATATCCGTCACAGGTGCATCATCATCTAACATCCAACGCCACTCTTCCTTGTAAAAATTATTTTGTGGTTTACTTAACCACTCTCTTAATACTGCCACCTTGTTCCAATAAGGAACACAATCAACTCGAGAAGGATCAATATAACTTTTATCGCATTGAAGTTTCAATAAATTTTCAGTAACTACAATGTGTTTAGCATTCCATGTTCTCGCATATTCCTCATGTGTTTTATCAACCATCTGAGAAAGCCCATCTCTTAATGGATTTCCCCCAACATAAGTCGATCCTATAGTCAAATGGCGTTCATCTGAGGTAATTTCTTCTTCCAATTCACAAGCATAGATTTTTTCGTTTAATATACCCATATATTCTTCCATAGCATCCATGTGTTGGGATAATTTTTTGATCTGTTGTGCAACGCCAACCAAAGTCACCAAAGAAGCTAAGTGAAAGGCACAGGAACTCCATTGCCCTTTTGCAGCAAGCCCCAAAGCATAACATCCAGAAACAGTGGCCGAACCATAAACCATAATGAGCAATCCGTCTATGATATCAACTGGAAGACCTGTTGATCCAGTATATAATCCTACAAGCACACAAGAAGCTATTCCTAAGCGATAAATATTCTGTAAATTAACAATTGAATTATTTCGGTTTACAAGGGAATGTAACAAAGAAGCACCTTTTTTTAAGACTGTTGGTGTTTTTTCTAATGCAAAGAACCCGAGCCCCAAAATACTTCCTACTACCGCAGCTCTTATAAACTCTGTACGCTCTTCACGATCGACTTGTTTCAAACCGAAAAGGAGCCCTACTCCTGCTAAAGCGCCGCTAATAACAACATTCGCTATTTTTACACATGTAGATTGGCAATGCGAGTTTGAAGCAGGGAGTAATTTTGCTGATATTCGTTTCAAACATGAGGAAACAACCCCAGCTCCAGTGCCTGCAAGCATCGCCTGTGGAAGGGCTTCTAAATAGGTATTTTTATCAAGTCCTTTAAAATACGCAAGAGAACTTATAACTAAGCTCGCGTAACAAGCTCCAATAGCCGCATGTTTAACTTCGCTGGTCCATGCTGCGCCAGTGGAAAATAGATTTAAAATTCCTCCAGAAAAACCCTGCATAATTCCTCATTCTTATTATTATTCAAATAATTTATAAACAAAATAAAAAAAACTGATCAACAAAAACATAAACAATTAAGTGTTTTTATTTAAAAATACAATTATTTTAAAGCAACTATACCATATAAGTATAATTTTAGTAAAGGCTATTTTTAACATTTTTTTAAACAGGAGGTTAGGGTGTTAATTTTTTCGTATTTTTTTGAGTGAAAAAATCACATTAAGTTAGGCATCAAGAGCGATTTAATTCTATATACAAAACTTATATCTACCGAAGGTGTAGTTATACCACGAAGTGGTTAAAGACAGTAGCTGGGGGTCGCTAACCACGAAGTGGTTGCTACCCCTAGAAATAATATTAGAAAAATGGGCATGGTTCAAAAACAATCCAAAATGGGTAACAATTTTCTTTTTCTACTCCTCTGTGTTCTCTGTGCCTCTGTGTTTCAAAAGATAGAAACACGGAGGCACAGAGAACACAGAGGAGGATAGAGGAAAAATGTAACCTTCGTTTCAACCATACCAAAAAAAGGGCAAAGGACACTGTCCGGAGAAAGTTGCACCGAAGAGGGCTCGAACCTCTAACCACCCGGTTCGAAGCCGGGTACTCTATCCGATTGAGCTATCGGTGCGTTAAGAAAAGCACCTAAGTTTAACGAATTCATGAAAAAAACAGCAAGCAAAATCAAGGGTGTGATTAAAAGTG
>Ga0207113_1151_pt1 | contig 16691 bp, 14 predicted proteins | sample Alteio_BWMinHeat_69_FD_153559 | JGI IMG/M metagenome (GOLD analysis project Ga0207113, IMG submission 153559) | Enriched cells from forest soil in Barre Woods Harvard Forest LTER site, Petersham, Massachusetts, United States -... | ecosystem: Environmental > Terrestrial > Soil > Temperate forest >... | reverse complement strand
CAATCCAAGCTTTTTCTTCACGAGCGGTAGTAAATCATCTGCTGGTGGTGAGACGAGGAGAGCATCTTTAAGAAATACATAAGTATATCCATTTTCTTTAGCAACGGTCTGCACTACGTCAGTTGCCTTTTTCTGAATGGGAGCCATCAGGTCCTGTTGCTTCTGCTGATAAAGCTGACCAGCCTGTTGCTGATAGCCTTGTAATTTTAAATAAAGTTCGCCTAATTGTTTTCTCTTTATTTCAAGCTGGGCCCTGGTATATTTTACTGTATCCTTGGATGAAAGCAAACTGTCTTTTTCGTTGAATTCGCTTTTCATATCTTCAAAATTCTGATTCAGGGCTGACTGATAATCCTTCATGGATGAGTCAGCTTTTTTATATTCCGGCATATCAGTTATCATTTCACTGAGGCTGATAAACCCGAATTTTGATTGGGCCTGCAACTTATTCCCGCCGAGGCTAAGTGTGGTTGCTACTAATACAATGGCAACAATTTTTTTCATAATTGCTTTCTGTTTTCTTTGTTTTGTTAATAGTTGATTTAATAATAATTTGTCTACTTAACCCCTAGTTCCCTAAGCACGTCATCGCTCTTATCCAGCTTAGGGTCGGCAAAGATAACAGTAATTCCTTCACTTTTATCTAAAATAAAGTCATACATACGTGTTACTGCAATTTTTTGTATCGCGTTATAAACCTTATCCTGCACAGGTTTGATCAATTCCTGCCGCTTTTTGAATAAATCCCCTTCAAAACCAAAACGTTTACGTTGAAGGTCTCTCACTTCTTTTTCATGATTAAATAACTCATCTTCTCTTTTTTTCTTCAAATCATCGCTCAGCATTACTTCTTCGCCTTCAAAATCCTTATACATTTTATCAAGAACAACTTGTTTATCGTCAATTTCTTTTTGCCATTGTGCGCTGATCTGGTCAAGTTGTTTTTGCGCTGATTTGTAATCAGGCATTTTATCCAGGATATATTTGGAATCCACGACGGCATAACGCTGCGCGGTAGCAATGGTACAAATGCTGAAGACCAGTGTACATGCCAATAAAAATCGTTTCATTTTGAAGAAGTTTAATTTAGATTATTCAGGTTCTACACCCAGCATAAAGGTAAAGCGTGATGCACCACTAAGCTGACCATTTTGAATCCTGTCCAGCCCGATTCCATAGTCAAATCCAAGTAATCCAAACATAGGCAGGAAGAACCGGAGACCAACCCCCACGTCCCTGCGCAAACGGAATGGATTATAACTCTGGTAATCGTACCATCCGTTTGCAGCTTCAAAAAATGCTTCTCCATAAATTGTACTACTCGGGCTGGTGACAAACGGATAACGCATTTCAAGCGTGTACTTGTTGAACATGGTAAAGAATTGGGTTGCGCCGGTTTGTTCGGGGTTGATACGCGGATCTGAATTTTGATAAACCGGATAACCTCTCTGTGAAATGATTTCATATCCCAGCAGACCAAAATTATTCGTCAGTCCCGCATCTCCCAATTGAAATCTTTCAAAAGGAGAAAAATTTGATTCACTGTTATACCTGCCCATAAATCCCAGTTTCACACCCGCGTACAATACAAACTGACGGCTCTTATCGGCCCCCATTGGTTTGCCAATAGGTATATACCATTGACTGGTCAGGCGAAACTTTGTGTATTCAGGTAATGTAAACTGATCCTGGCTAGTATTATAATTAGATTTAAACAAGGAATACGGGGGAGTAAACTGTGCACTGATCATGAAATTTGAACCTGAGCGCGGATAAATGGGCTGATCCACAGAATATCGTCCCAGCCCTACTTTAAAGCTAAGGTTATTGGAATATCCGTTCCGGAAATCCGGAGAGAAAAGTGAATAATTCGTCAGATCATATAAAGTATAATTCAATGAATAGGTAAGAGTAAAATAATCATCCGGCCATTTCAATTGTTTTCCCAATGCGATGACGACACCAAAATTCTTAAGTGAATTCGTATCACTGTATGCGTATTTAGAAGTCGTATAATTATATCCTCCGGTACGGAAAGCACTGCGGTAAAGACTTACAGTAAGAGAATTCCTTTTCTTTCCTCCAAGCCAGGGCTCGGTGAATGAAAGATTGTAAGACTGATAAGCCTTACCATTTGCCTGTACACGTAAACTTAACTTCTGTCCGTCGCCTGTTGGCAAGGGATCCCAGGCAGATTTCTTCCAGATATTATTAATAGAGAAATTATTGAACGTTATTCCCACGGTACCGGTCACACCAATCCCACCGCCCCAGCCTGCCGAAAGTTCGAGCTGATCCGATGATTTCTCTTCAACTGACCAGTTGATATCTACTGTTCCGTCTTCCTGGTTAGGCACAATATTCGGAACTACTTTTTCCTGGTTGAAATATCCCAGGTTTACTATTTCACGCGTTGATCTTATGATATCCTGCCGACTGAATTTTTCTCCAGGAATAGTACGCAGTTCCCGCCGGATCACATATTCTTTTGTTTTTTCATTACCTGCGATGGTTACATTTTTGATAGTCGCCTGCGGGCCCTCCACCATACGGATTTCAAAGTCGATAGTATCGTTATACACGGCTGTTTCAACAGGATCTATTCTGAAGAAAAGATATCCATCGTCGAGGTAAAGATCGCTAACACCACCGCCTTCCTGTGAAACCTCTTTTCCCAGTTTTTTATTTAGAATATCCAGATTATATACATCACCTTTTCTAATACCCAGCACCAATGAAAGCACTGTATCAGGATATTTGGTATTTCCCTTCCAGGTAATATTACCAAAATAGTATTTCACACCTTCATCTACTTTAATGGCAATATTCAATTGTTTTTTACTATTGTAAAATAAGGTGTCGGAAACGATTACCGCATCACGATATCCCTGGGAGTTATAGTAACTGATAATTCTCTGCTCGTCCTCCCTGTATTTTTTCTCGTTAAACTTAGCAGAACTGAAAAGCTTGAAACGAAAATAAGGATCGAGTACTTCCTTTGTTTTTGTGTAAGACAGGAATCCCTGCTGATCGATATATTCTTTGAAAGTCATGGGATTAACTACACCGTAGGAAGAAGAATCTTTAGCCGGGAAGAGGGTTAGTTTGGTTACCTCTTTGGTATCATCCATTTGCTTCTTTAACCTCGAAGATGAGATTGCCTTTGTTCCATAAATATTGATCTGGTTGATCCGGACCTTTGTTCCTTTATCGATAACAAATGTCAGAGATTCGGAATTGGGAGTTTTGGGATCGCGCTGTTCCGTTATTTTTACTTCCACTCCCTGAAATCCCTTGTCAGCATAATATTTTTTAATGTTTTCGTCAGCCGTCTGTTTCATATTCTCGGTGATCACACGGCCTTTGATCAATCCGGTTTTAATTTTTAATTCGTCTGATTCAGATTTGCTGGCACCTTCAAAGATAAAGTTCGTAAGGCGGGGTCTTTCAGTAACGTTGATTTCAACTGATAATTCGTTTCCTGTGATCTTAGTAAAATAAATTCCAATATTTGAAAACAGGTTTTGATTCCATAATTTCTGGATGGCTTTGCTGAAATTATCCCCTCCGGGTATCATTACTTTATCGCCAATACTCAGGCCTGAAACAGAAATCAAGAGGGATTCATCGAGATATTTTGTACCGGTAATTTTGATACCGGCGATAACATATTCTTTAGGCGTTTTTGCATTTTCAATCGCCAGTAATTCAGGATCTACGGAAACAGGATGAGTGGTATCTGCGGGCACATGATGAGTGGTATCTGTAACCTGCGCCTCGGCAACCGTCATTTTCAATAAGCAGATAGTAAGCAAAAAAACACCAGTCAATAAACTTCGTAGCATCCGGGCGGGTTTTTTAGAGCGGCAAATTAAGGGGATTAATTAAAAGTGTTTGTTAAAATACAGGCTGCATCAGCACTACAGCATATTTATTCTCAAGCATTTCTGAAGGATTGGGGGTCCTCAGCCCAGTTGCTCACTGGTTTTGCCAAATCGCCTTTCCCTGGTTTGAAAATCAAGGATTGCTTTATAGAGATCTTCTTTTCTGAAATCGGGCCAGAGTACGGGTGTAAAATATAATTCAGCATAAGCGAGTTGATATAAAAGAAAATTACTGATCCGGTGTTCTCCGCTGGTCCTGATCATCAGCTCAGGGTCGGGGAAATTCCGGGTGCAGAGATATTTTTGAAAACAATCCTGATCAATGGTACCTGGGTCCAGCCTGCCTGCTTTTACGTCCATTCCGAGCTGTTTTGCCGCCTCCCCCATTTCCCAGCGACTGCTGTAACTGAGGGCCATTACCAGGTTTAAACCCGTATTGGCAGCGGTTTCCCGGATGGCTTCATTGAGTACGGACATTGTTTTTTCCGGAAGCATACTCGTATTCCCTATAACATGCAGCCTGATATTGTTTTTATTCAAAGTAGGTACTTCCTTACGGATCGTATCCACGAGCAATTCCATCAGACCACTTACTTCCTGTACGGGTCTTTCCCAGTTTTCTGTCGAAAATGCATACAAGGTCAAATAACCCACCCCCAATTCGGCACAAGCTTCCACTGTATCCCTGACACTCTCCACTCCATGATAATGTCCGAAAAGTCTGTCCTGGCCCTGCCCTTTAGCCCATCTCCCATTACCATCCATAATGATGGCTATATGTTTGGGCAATCGTGCCGGGTTAATACTGAATTTCAAAGACTCCATGCCCGTTTTTGAAGGGCACGAAGTTAATTGTTAATGATTAATTATTAATTGTTAATTGTTAATTCCGGTAAAATGTAGATTCTCTTACAGGAAGGGTGAGGAATTACTAATAATGCATTCAGCGTTAGGCGTTAGGCGTTACGCGTTAGTCGTTAAGCTTATTTGGCTGTGGGGCAGCGATAGGAACTAATATTGAATGAAAATAAGATTTCAAAATAAATATAACTATCATTCTGGTTGGAATAACCACGCTGGCGACCCTGAATTCCAATTGGCGGGGATCCGGTTTCGTAAGAACGGTCCTGTAGAAGTGCAGCCACGGAAGGATCTCCATTGGGCAGTACCGGGAAATTGCTGATCCCTGCATAGGTCTTACTCACATCATCCAGATAATCTGTCGTAGTGAAATTATATACGGCTTCAATACTAATATTCATTTTCGGGTTTAAGTTATACTTATAACCAAGGCCGAGTGGAATATAGGCTGCTATATTATTATATGGTTTTCGACCCTCAAAACCAACTGCCTGGCCCTCTGTACCAAGTTCCCTCAGATAGTATTTTTGCCCTTCGAGGTAAGCATAGGGATCGAAACTGAACATACCGATTCCAAATGTGAGATAGGGTGTAGCGCGATGGTCTCCGTCTCCCGGGATAAATCGAAAGAAGTTAAAATCGCCCTGGAACCCCAGCTGCCAGACATTTGTGTTGAAACTAAGGTTTCTTCTCAGATAGAAAGCGTTTTGAGTATTGTAAGCATCAGAATAACCAAGTTGAGCAAACTGACCTTCGATTCGAACAGCGATATAATCGGTTATTTGCTTTCTGAAAAACAGCCCCATCACAATTTTGGGAGTGTTGAAGTGATAGTCAGGATTCAGATCACCAAAATATTGGGATGTCCCGCCCATAATACCGAATTCGCCCTGATATACATAACTATAGTCCGGTTGTGCATCTGCCCGGAAAATCAAACAAAAAACGGTCATCCCAACTAAGAAAAATCGTTTCATACCCTCAAAATAAATGATAATCTTTCGTTCGTCCGGTGAATTATATCCAGCCTAACGAAGTAAAAGGTTTTTTCTTATAAGAAAATTGTTAATTCCGCTGGTCCAGTCCCCATGATAATTTATTGCGCAGGGTCTGTAGAAAATTATTTTCGTTTAATCTTACCAGGGATATATTAAATTTTTCACGCCGCACTGCCAGTTGTACATTTTTATCAACAATTTCTTTTCTCGAATCGATTGCACAGAGAAAATTTTCGGCTCTGCCTTCCACTTCAAATGAAATAATATTGTCATCGGGAACGACGATTGGTCTGACATTCAGGTTGTGGGGTGCAACCGGATTGATTACAAAACTGCCCGATTCAGGAAAAACAACGGGTCCTCCGCAACTTAGTGAATAACCTGTAGAACCTGTTGGAGTTGAAACGATCAAGCCATCGGCCCAATATGTATTAAGAAATTCTCCGTTGAGATAAGTATGGATTTTGATCATGGGAGATGTATCTGTTTTATGAATTGCGAATTCATTTAATCCATAAGGTACTTCTCCAAATAATGGTTTACTGGCGTCCAAGTGTATCAGTGATCTTTTATCTGCCACATACGTTCTGTTAACCAGCGCTTCTACAGCAGTAACCATATCTTCCTTTCCGATGCTTGCCAGAAATCCCAGGCGGCCAAAATTAATTCCGATCACAGGAATATCTTTATCTCTTACGAACGCAATAGTGTCCAGCAGGGTTCCGTCTCCACCGAGACTGATCAAAAAGTCTATCGATTCATCCAGGTCGTTTGAATGACTAAAAAATAAAAGGTCCTGAGGAAATTTGAAAACATTATTTATGCGTTCATAAAACGGAAGATAAATAACAGGTTGTATTTTCCGGCGCTGAAGTTCGTTGAGCAGCTGTTGAACTTCGCCCCGCTCTGTTTCTTCTATGATCCGGCTGTATATCGCTACTTTCATTTTGATAAATTAATAGATCATCCGATATTTTAAAAGTCGTTTCTGATATGAAAAAATAATCCTTTTTCTCCTAACTGGTTTATGCTGTATTCTATCCGGAATACAAAATCATAAAAAGTTACTATATCCACACCGGCTCCATAGGTGTATAACATCGTATTCTGCAGGCTGTTCAGGTTATTATACCGGTTGAACACATAACCCAGATCAACATATGTTTTTGCATAAATTCTGAAAGGTATATGATCATGGGCTGTGTTAGGAAGGAAAGGTATGTTGAAATGAGCCAGTTCACGCATTACAGTGTTACGATCCAGCAGCAAACCAACCCCGTCCACTACATATTTTTCCAGGCCCCGCATATAATAATCGGCATAACCTAACAGGGACTGATTGTAAAATGGTTGTTTAAAAGGAAGGCGGATCAGTCCAAAATTCTGGGTTACAAAATACATTTTAGGTGCGAATGAAAATGCTTCAGTTGATCTGGCGATCAATTGTGTCATATTCATTTCAGCAGAAATTCCCCTTTGCAAAATACTCGATTCAAAAAGTATTCCCTTGGTCGGATACGGAACATAGTCAATATTATTATAATTAAGGCTATAAAAAAATTCAGGGTATACAACTGAAAGCCGGTTATTCAAAAAATAATTCGGATTTATCATAAGAAGCGCGCTGTCGATCTTCAGCTGGTTGAAACTAATCCTGAAAAAATGTTTGGTACGAATTGCAGGCCTGTAATAATAACGCAATGAAAAAGTTAACTGGGTCTGCAAATATTTTCCGGCATTCTGGAGAGTGTCGGCGTTAACAAAAACCTGCTGATTGTTTGTGGTGATTGCATCCAGTTGCTGAAGTCCGGAAATCAGGAAACCGCCTCCAAATCCGTGAATCATATTTTTTCCGGTATTAGGCCGGTCATAAGCCATTTCAATTTCCTTTGAATAACCGGTGATCAGCCAGACGCGTAAATTATCATTTCTCCCGGTAAAATTATATTGGGAATATTTCAGTCCGTAGTCAAAACGGCTGAGGCTGTAACCCTGCTGGGCCCAGGCTGTGAAGTTCCTGTCAACCGGTCTCACATAGGGAAGTGGAAATATATACCATCGTTCTTTGACATCAATATTAACATCCACAAAATATCCCCGGAATTCTTTCAGTGATATTGTTACTTCATTAAATAGTCTGGTATTGATCAGGTGTTCCCTGCCGTTTGTGAAATAATAAGTCAACTGCTGAATGGTTAAGGAATCACCGGGTTTAAATTGAAGTTCTCTTGTAATGATAAATGGTTTTGTAACCTTATTCCCGCTGATAAAAATATTTCCAACAATATATTGCCGGCCCTGTGTCGGGGGAATAATAATAACTCCTGTGGGTAGTGTATCTGGTTTGGAGAATGGAATTGTATCATTGACCGTTGACCGATGACCGATAACCGTTAAGCGTTTTGCGTTAAGCGTTGAGCGTTCGGCATTAAGCGTTAAGCGTTGAGCGTTCGGCATTAAGCGTTCGGCATTAAGCGTTAAGCGTGAAACGATCATCAGAATAAAGAGCAACAGATATTTATCCGATTTTCGGATCATAGGCTTGTCCGGGGGTCTTTAACAGGATATCATAGGGATGAATCAAATACTCAGGTAATTCATCAGGTGGTTATAATTGTCGCGCAATTCATTTTCATATTGTTCTTCACCAAAATAATATTTGATTTTATATTCATAGCGTTGGAAAGTAGAAATGATATCAGAAACTTCCATTTTGTTGATACGGAGGGTGATAAAAAAAGAAGATTGAATGGCGTCAAAATATGTATTCAGTTGAGTAACCTGGGCATCATTCGTCTCAACCAGTTTTATGATTTCTGAAAAAGTAAAATTGACTCTGTCCATCTCCAGTACGATGATAGCTCCGGGATCTCCGGCGCCGATAATCTTATCTGTTTGACGGAGTAAATCCAATGCGGTGATTGAACCAAGATATTCTGACTCCGGACTCAGTACGGGAATGAGAGTGAGTTGAAATTCGCTGAAAACATGCAGGGTATCCAGCATATGGCCGATGCCCTGTACCGAAGCATGGCTGAATTGAGCCTGAAGACTGCTGATTGGAGTTTCTTCTGAAGGTGCATCCAGAAGATTTTCTTCACTTATAATACCAAGCAGTTTCTTCTCAGATACGACCGGCAGGTGGGCCACATGGTGATCCGTCATGATCTCTTTTGCAAGCAGAACATTATCTTCCAGGTGTAAGGCCGGAATTCCGTCTGATAAAATTTCAAGGTTTAACACAGCAAGGGTTTTAGTGATAAGATATTATCTGTCTCATGCCACTGCTGCAGGTTCGTTTAGTTTGGTCAGAAACTGGTGTAAAATCACATTGAATTCGGCTGGAACCTCCATCATGGGTGCATGTCCGCATTTGTCAATAAAATGCAATTCACTATGTGGTATCAAACGTTGGAATTCCCTTCCTACAAAAGGTGGTGTAATACTATCGTTTGCTCCCCATATCAATAACGTGGGTTGTTGTATTTGATTGAGCTCTTCTCCCAAATTATTTCTTATAGCGCTTTTTGCCAAAGCAATGATTTTAATAGCTTTGATTCTGCTGTTAACGATTTCATAAACTTCATCCACCAGTTCTTTAGTTGCCGTGGCAGGATCATAAAAAGTCAGTTCTGTTTTCTTTTTGATATAATCGTAATCACCTCGTTTGGGGTAGCTGTCACCCATAGCGCTTTCAAATAACCCTGAACTCCCGGTAAGGATAATCGATTTAATCCTTTCAGGGTGTTTAAGTACATGTAATAAAGCAACGTGGCCTCCGAGTGAATTACCCAGCAGGTGAACATTCCTGTAATTGCGGCTTTCAATGAATTTATATACAAATTTCTCGAGGCCCCCCACGGAAGTATGCAGAATATCCAGTTCAAATAACGGAAGCATGGGAACCACCACTTTGTAATGCTTCCTGAAATATTCAATAAGATCGATGAAATTACTCAGAGCCCCGAATAAGCCGTGCAGCAAAACCAGGGGTTCTCCCTCGCCTTCTTCAATGAACCTGAATTTATCCACCTGTTTGATCTCGTACTGCATCGAACTATTAAAATATTCAATAAAATAATCGCTAAAATAAACGTTTTAAAGCAAAAATCACGGCTTTTAAAACCTTAATAATCTTTTCATTACAAATGTACGACAACAGATTTATACGGCTGTTGCGCATTCCGCTTCATCACTGAATCAGGAATAAGATCCTGTGACTATCATTCAGCATCGGTGTTTTAATGAATATCGCGGGCGATCTTGTCAAAAAAACCTTCCAGGGCTTTGAACATATCATGACCGAACGGTATAAACCCGGTTATGAAACGAATAACTGCCGGGCCAAAGGGAGCAATTAAATGATAAAAATGTGATTCATTCGCAGCATGTTTTGAAATGATCTGAGTTTGTGTTCCATAGAACAGAATGATGCTGTATATAGACAAATACAAGATCAAGAATAACAGAATGCCGCCAAGTTTGTTCAACCATTCAAGCAATATCAATTTGATAAATTTCTCCAGTATTCTTCCAGCCCAGCTCACAATTATAATAACTAAAATAAAAACAAGTATGAATGCGATTACAGGCAACCAGCGTGTTGACATGTGAAGGTCTGATTTCATATGCGTTGCCACTACTGCAGATAATTTCACAGCCGCCGCCAATCCGATTAAACCGCAAACAAGTGAAAACAATCCCAATACTAAACCCTTTCTCCATCCACGGATAATAGCAAGTACAATAATGATACAAAAGAAAATGTCTATCATGTTAAAGCTAAATTAATGTAATAGTAAGTCTGAAGCTTAAAGCGTATAACTTTCCAGGATATCCTTGGCTTTTAGAAGCCAAACAAGAACTCCGGTTTCACGAATCAGTCTTCCAAAAATGGGATAAATCTAAAATATTATTAAGTGTACTTGCATTTATGAAATTTGTTTTTGATCTTTGTTTTATCAACGATCATCCTTATCTGTTGAATCGTATCCAATCTCCTGCCGGGCAACTTCTAATTATCTTTTATTGATTTTTAACGATACTTCCATTCCTTTGAATTACGCGTACCCAATGCCTTGATCAGCCCCGATCAATCCGTAATTTATTTCTTTACATACCTAAAACGTGCATTATGAAAGCGATCTCTACCTTTGTATCCTTACTTTTAATTGTTACTATCTTCGGAATCAGCGCTGTTCTCTATCTGAATGAGAATTACAATTTGTCTGCAGTATTTTTTATTATTTGGATCATATCCCTGACCTTTTGGATCAGATCTGCAGGTATGATATTTTTTAATAATAACAAAAATGTATCGCAGAATGCTTAAGGCGTAAAGCTTAAGTCTAAATACCAGGGACTCGATACTCAAGAGTAACGAAGTTTTAGTTCAAAGCATATTTGTTGGTTAGTACAAAGCAATGTACGCCAGAAGCTTTTAGATTGTTTTACTAATGTGCAACGAATAAATGTTGCCATTGGAAAATTGAAAATTATAATAATATTTTTGGGCAATTAAAATATGGTAAATGGTGGATGGTTTATGGTGGTTGGATATATTCCTCCCGCTATAAGCCACCATCCACCACCAAACTGGTTACAAAATCACCCTCACACTCTCACACTCTCACACTTTCCTCTATTGTTTCAGCACTTTATATTCAACTCGACGATTGATTTCACGGCCGGCGGGGTTATCCATTCCATCCATGGTTTCGGGTGCAATCGGGCAACATTTACCCATCGATTTACCTTTAAGCTGATCCTTTGAAACACCCTGTTTCACGAGGTATCGGATACAGGCATCTACGCGTCGCCGGGCAAGTTTCAGGTTATATTTTATACCTCCAATTCCATCTGTATATCCTTCTACCTGAATAATCATTTGTGGATTTTTCTTAAGAATTATTGCCAGTGAATCCAGATTATCATGTGCAGAATCGCTCAGCACGGCTTTTTTATAAGCGAAATTTCCTACATGGGAGGACCGTTCAAGAGACTTCAGCAATTTTTCAATTTCCTTCTCATACTTAACTGATTTCATGCAAATGGGTTCATTCATCAATGAATCCGTCCCCTGATGAATCTGCAGATTATAATCCATACCGGAGGGTTCATAATCCGGTCGTGTTACATTGATCCTGAAATGCGCAGAATTATGCAATTCAATTTTATACCTTCCCGATGTGTCCACTTTATATTTTCCCAAGAAACGATCCCGGTGACGCAAATCAGTAACTGTCAATAGGACATTTTTTAATGGTAGCTGGGTTTTACAATCTACTACGGTGCCGTTCAGATAAAGTGAATTATTTTCCTTCACTTCAAATAATGCCAGGCAGCATTCCGATGACCTGTCTGAACTTATCCAACCCGTATTCCAAATATCATCTTCATCTGTGCTGATATAATACAGATCGTCTTTGGATGAATTAAGAGGAGCGCCTGCATTGACCGGTTTTTCCCAATCGCTCATACCGAAATTCCCTTTGGCATAAAAAATATCAAAACCTCCCATGCCGACATGTCCGTTACTGGAGAATACCAGAGTGCGCGATTTGTCATGGAAATAAGGCGCTTCTTCATCACCGCTGGTGTTTATAACATTGCCCAGATTCTGCACCTGGAGCACTTCGTGGTTACTGTCCAGAGAAGCTGCCCACAGATCATAGCCACCTGCACCACCTGCACGATCAGAAGAAAATATAACATATTTCCCGTCAGTTGTAAGGCAAGGTTGCGCGCTGTTTGATCCTTCCATATTCAGTGGTTCCGGAGCCCTTACCGGTTCTGTCCAGCCTTTCTCATTCAGGTGACTGGTATATATATAAGAAATGGTTTGATTATTTTTCTTTGTCCACCGGGTAAAAAACATAAACTTACCATCATGGCTAAACGAAGCCATACCATCATGTACACCTTTCCCGGTCGGGATGTCCATTTGTTCGGCACCCAGCAGGGGATTATCAGAATCCTTTGATTCAAACAAAGTATTCATATATTCAGTTCCGCCTCCATTATTTGATTTATCCTGCATGACGGAGGTAAAGACAACCGTATCACCATTTCTTTGTGCAAGTGCATATCCGGAAGCCGGGTCCTTCCCTTTCATCTCGTTCAATGCAAATTTATCATTGACTCTTTCCGATTGCAACTGAATAAACTTAAGGTTCTCCAGTTCCCTGTCGGCCTTAATTAACAGCTCATCCATCTCTGTATGTTTTTCCAGAAATGCGTTTATTTGAACTAATGCTTCCGCATATTTCTGATTGGCGCGAAGTGTCACAGCATACCAGTACCTCGCTTCGGGATAAGCTTTCTCTGAAAAACCAATGGATTCCTTATAATATTTTTCTGCTTTCTGATAGTCATTGATTAACCGGTAACTTTCTGCGAGATCATATACAGCTTCCTGATGAGGATCTACATTAGTCTTTCCTTTCACTTTTTTCTCAATGGCAAATGGTGTAGAACGGGGTCTTGAATGTTTTTCAGTTGCGAGATATTTGTCAAAAATTACGGAAGCTTCATAATAATTTTTTTCCTTAAACAGGTTTTGAGCCTGATTAAAATATCCGCTTCCATTCTGTGCATGAACACAAGGATTGGCCATGGCTGTGATACAGGCATTTATCAGGAAACATTTAGTTAATTTTCTATTCACCGTTGAAAGTTTTTTATAGGATTCGATTTAGTATTTTAAAACCTTGGACACCAAAACCTTGGCACCCCCGTATTTGATTTTCTTTTACCAACATAAGAAATAGATACCTCGAAGCTATTGCCCTTACTTCCCGCTGCACTTTTTGCTGAAGCATCCACGTCATAACTCAAACCGAATGTGAGTCCATTATAATAAAATCCTGCAAAAGGAACCATCGCATCCCCAATTCTGTAATAAGCCCCGAACATTACATCCGTGTTTTCATTTGCATAAGCCTGCACATAAACTCCGCCCATTTTTTCCTCTGCATCTCCTTGTTTCATATAAAGAGCTGTGGGAACTATAGAAAGCTGGTCTGATGCAGTAATTCGCACGCCAGCCTGAACACTATACCTGATATCAAGTTTGGATTGGGTTTGATCGGATAAAAAAGGATTGACGGGCTGGGTAATATGATATGCCGCGATGCCTCCGAAAAAACTTGCGGTTTTATTCGGTGTGGCATCATAATAAGCAATCCCAGCGCCTGCATCGAATGAAGTAACCTGCGGTTTCAAAAAGGTTTCGTTGGAAGGGTCTGAGGGATCAAATCCTACTCCGGATATCCACTGACTTCCAAACTGCATTTTCGTGATATCAAACTTCCTGCTGATAAATCCAATCTGCATGGCCATCACCAAATAATGATCTGCGTTTTCACCAAATCGTACACCTGTGTATGCAAATGTCAGGTAGCCGTTTGTAAAGCTATAAGCTCCGTCACTTGAAACCTGGTTCACCAGATTAAATCCAATGTTTGCATTTTTATTTGTCGTTTTCTCTCCGGAAAGTCCCCGGGTAGTGAGCGTATTTCCATATTGGCTTCTCCAGATAGCCGAGGCACGATAGTCACCATCGAAAGCACCTGTAAATGCCGGATTCATCGTCATCGGCTGAATATAATACTGGGAGAAATGCGGATCAACCTGTGCACGCACGGTTTTCCCCACAACACAGGCCAGCAGGGCCATCCAGCAGATTCTCCGTGATACATTTTTTTTCATATAGATTGAATTTTATCACGCCTTGAGCGCGATACATTTTATCTGATCAGGTTTATTGTTCCTTTTCGTTTGATTGTTACATTATTATAGAATGTTACTTTGGCCACATATACATATACTCCTACTGCCTGCGGGCGACCGTTCCATGTTCCATCCCATCCGCTCTGTGCATTTTCTGATTCAAAAATCAACTGACCCCATTGGTTATAAACGCGTAGTACCACTTCTTTTACAGAAGTTCCATATATTTTGAATATATCATTGTTGCCATCATTGTTTGGCGAGAATGAATTCGGTATGTAGAAATCTTTCAGATTTGGATCCACGACGATATTAAGTGTTGCCGTATCCAGACATCCGGTTGTGGATTGTGCAATCACGCTGAATGATGTAGTCGTATCATTTACAACTATATTTTGTGCCGTTGCAGTCTGATCAGTGAATAATAATGTCGGCGACCATGCAAGAACATTGTATGTGAAGTTTCCTGTTGTTGTGAAAGTTGTGTTCGTTCCTGCAAGTACCGGATCAGGATTTGCAGTCAGTGTAATAGTAAATGGTTGCACAGCTATATTGACCGTAGCCGTGTCCATACATCCATTTGGCGAAGTCGCCACTGCGAGATATATTGTACTATCCAGTGGTGTAACAGTAACTACATTTCCAGGACCGACCCCCGGCCAGTCAATTGTATTTCCCGGTGATACTGCAGTAAGCGTAACAGGGGTGCCCTTACAGATATCTGTTGCAGAGCCGGAAGCAGTAACTGTTGGTTTCGCAAAAATGTTTACCACTACTGGTTGTATACTGGATGAACATCCGGTGACCGGGTCAACTCCCTGCATATAGTAAGTTCCAGCCGTGCCCACCGTGGAAGGATTTGCCAGAGGAATCGTTCCGAGGTTGTCCTGATAATAATTGAAGGTTAATCCTGCCTGACTACCCATTGTTACTGCAGGATTTGTCAGGTCGATAGTTGCCGGGAAGCAGGTACCGGTCGGATTGTTCACAACCATTGACGGATTTTTGATAACTACTGTGGTAGAAGTGCTGTTATTGCAACTTCCATTTGTGAAGTTGTAGATGATTAAATATGTGCCCTGTGTACTTGCGGCCAGATTGATATCGCCAGTTATAGTATTCAAACTAAGGCCGGCTGAAGAGGCAAAAGTTCCTCCGCCAGTACCTGTGAGACTTACAATAGCGACTCCGTTTGTACAATATGGTGAACCTGTATAAGATATTGTCGCAGTTGGCAGCGCATTTATTCTGACATTCGTTGTTGTTGTATTAGTACATGACCCATTGCCGAAAGTATATGTGACAGTGTAAAGACCCGCCGTACTTCCTGTAAGATTTATTACACCTGTGGATGTATTGATTGCCAATCCTGCTGTTGAACTGTACGTTCCACCGCCCTTCCTGCTGCAACAATTTCTTATGCCGGCAGCCCATATTGCGGAACTGGAACCGCAACTGTAACACAGACAGGAACTGTTGGCGGAACATACACTGCACCTGCAGGAGTTGTAATAAATGCGGGAACAGGAGACATTGATTTGGCTACGAGCAATTCCGGCACCTACACTGTAACATATACATTCAGCAATGGAACATGCTCCAATACAACTACATCGTCTATAACAATCAATGCACTTCCAACCGCAACGATTGCATATGCAGCTTCACCTTATTGCATTACAGGAACCGCGACAGTTACACAATCAGGTCAGAATGGTGGTGTATATTCAGCGCCTGCCGGTGTTAACATAAATGCGGCTACCGGTGATATAAATTTAGCAACCAGTACTCCAGGAACATATACAATTACTTATACATTCAGCAATGGAACCTGCGGCAATTCTGCAACAACATCCATTACGATCAATGCACTTCCAGCCGCAACCATTTCTTACGCCGGAAGTCCATATTGTGCAACCGGAACAGCGACTACTACACTTATTGGTCAGGCAGGTGGAACCTATAGTTCGACAGCAGGTTTGAATATTACAGCGGCTACAGGAGACATAAATCTTACTACAAGTACTCCTGGAACATATACTGTTACTTATACATTCTCTAACGGTACCTGCAGTAATACAACAACAACAAACATTACAATCATTGCTCTTCCGGCAGCAACGATCTCTTATCCTGGAAATCCTTATTGTCTGAGTGGAACAGCCACGGTTACACAAACCGGACTTGCAGGAGGATTTTATACTGCACCTGCAGGAGT
>Ga0207113_1139_pt1 | contig 16988 bp, 15 predicted proteins | sample Alteio_BWMinHeat_69_FD_153559 | JGI IMG/M metagenome (GOLD analysis project Ga0207113, IMG submission 153559) | Enriched cells from forest soil in Barre Woods Harvard Forest LTER site, Petersham, Massachusetts, United States -... | ecosystem: Environmental > Terrestrial > Soil > Temperate forest >... | reverse complement strand
GTAATAATACCGTATCGGTTTTGTAACCAGTAAAACAGCAGACCGAAAAGATTTCCCAGGAGGAACAAAGAGTATATGTAAGTTTTTTTGTTAAGCCCGGCAAACAGATTATGTTTGATTCTGTTGGATTCAATCTGCAAACCCCGGAACTTCAGCAGATAGCATTAAATTCCAGAGGGCAGTCTTTTGTTAAAGTAGGCAAGCCTTATACTCAAATTGCTCTTACCAATGAAATTAACAGACTGGTAGACAGCTTCAAGAATAATGGATATTTTCGTTTTACCAAAGAAGATCTCTATGTAGAGCACGATACCGTATTTTCTGCTCTTATAAATCCATCTCTTGATCCTATTGAACAGGCGGAGTTACTCGAAAAACTGAAACAGAAAAAAGAGAATCCCACGATTACAGTTGTAATCAAACAAAGGCCGGCACGGGATGCGACTCATTTAATAAAGTATTCCATTGGGCAGGTTACCGTTTACCCAGATCTCCCTACAGCAGAAGATACAATAACGGTTCATACTGATACAACGACGATTAATCAAATCAAATTTATCAGCAGAACAAATAAATTCAAGCTGCCTTTCCTGGCAAACAATATCTATTTATTACCCGGCGGTATGTACAAACAACAAAATTATTTTCGAACATCAAACCGGCTGAGTCATTTATCCGCGTGGGAATATAATAACATTGAATTCCAGCGATCTCCCAAAAGCGATAGTTTACTGGATGTTTTATTAAGGATGTATCCATCAAAAAAGCAGAAGCTTTCCCTTTCTCTTGAAACAAGTTACAATACGAATGGCATTGTTACAACCGGAAGCCTGCTTGGAACAAGTGTTATTCTGGGTTTACAGAACCGGAACGCATACAGGCAATCCATACTGACCAACACCAATTTGCAGGCAGGTATTGAATTGGGTTCAAATTCAACGATTCAAACCGTACTGACAAGTTTATCTCATACCATCGCTATTCCGCGCATCATTCGTATAATTCCCTTTCTGAATTTCCCTGCTAATCTCGAACAGAAAGGATACAGTACCCAGACGCTGATTAATGTTAACGCTGGTTATACCAGGCGTCTTGATTTCTTCACGCAGGAAAGCATAAACGGATCTTTTGGATATCAATGGTCAAAAACACAGATTCATAAAAAAAATGAACAGACTTTTTCTGTAACCAAAAGTTATTTCTGGAAACCGATAAACATTGAGAATACTACCTATCCAAATATTACTGACAGTTTCAAAACAATCCTAAAAGATAATCCTCCACTACAAATAACATTTCGTTCGGGGTTGGTAATCGGCCAGCAGTTCGCTTATAATATTGTCAGGGTTAAACAAAATAAAATAAATTATTTTCTCATAGATTTTGATGAAAGTGGAGCGCTACTGGGTTTCTTTAAAAATCTGGATAAAGGCGAATTGCTGCGATATGTCAAGGGTCAGATTGAATTCAGGCATACCATTGATTATGGAAAAAATCAACTCGCATTCCGCGCATTTGGAGGTGCAGGTTATGCATATGGGTTAACAGATACCGGTTATGAACATACCCTTCCGACTTTTAAAGCTTTTTATGCAGGAGGTCCCAACAGTATGCGGGCATGGCAGGTAAGAAACCTTGGACTCGGATCTTCAAAATATTATACAGATTCCTTAAATACCCTTGATCTGCGTTACGGAGACATCAAACTTGAATTCAATGCTGAATACCGGTTCCTCCTTGGAACCCTTTTTGGTATTAAATTTAAGAGTGCACTTTTTACAGATATAGGAAATATCTGGAACTGGACACCAATTACAAATGATTCTTTGGGCGTAGGGAGTGATTTCCAACTAAATAGATTTTATAAGGAATTTGCCGTTGGAGCGGGCACAGGAATAAGATTGGATTTCAATTATTTTCTAATACGACTGGACTGGTCATACAAGATCCGCGATCCGCAGGCAAAGTATGGTTCCGATTCCTGGTTTTATAAACTTGAACTAAGCAGCGGGCAGCTTCAGCTGGGGATCAATTATCCGTTCTAATTTTTATGTCGGTCAATTCAGGATCTATCGCATTTTCCAGATGATAATTTCCGATCCTTGTGCGGCAAAGCGAGCTGAGGTAGGCGCCGCAACCCAGTGACTGACCTACATCGTTAGCCAGACTTCGTATATAGGTGCCCGTAGAACATGTGACACGGAATGAAATAATAGGAAGTTCCAGAATATGCATTTCAAAATCTTTTATAAATACTCTTCTTCCTTCGAGCGTAACGGCCCTGCCCTGCCTGGCCAGATCGTAAGAACGCTCGCCATTTTTTTTAATCGCAGAATATATTGGCGGAACCTGGATGATTTCCCCTGTAAATTTTTTAGAGACTTCCAATAAAGCTGTCTGATCCACCTGACTGAAATCTTTCAGATTTTCAGGAGTTGTTTCCAGATCAAATGAAGCCGTAGTCGCGCCCAGCGTTATAGTGCCGGTATATTCCTTCTCCTGCGACATATATTCACTGATTTTTTTAGTAAATTTTCCTGTGCACAAAATCAACAGCCCGGTGGCCAGAGGATCCAATGTACCTGCGTGACCGACTTTAGTGTGTACCCGGTTTCTTATTTTTTTAACTACATCAGCCGAAGTCCATCCTATAGGTTTATTTATCAGCATCACCTGGCCTTCTTCAAATGGATTCATTGTGGCAAATTTTTCTGAGTCAGATTTCCCTTCTTGCTTTTATCTGTAAGTATTTGTTAATTACTTCCACACTTAATTTTTCCGGTGCAGTTAACAGCGCGCTAATTCCATAACGCTGAAGCTCCTTGACAATCAATTTTTTTTCAAGGATAAATTTCTCCGCAATCACTTTTTCATATAAACTTTCGATATTGGCAGCCTTCCCGGATGCCAATGCTTCAAGCGATGTATTTTCAAAAAAAACAACCAATAATAAATGTCGCCCTGATATATTTCGAAGGTAGGGCAATTGCCTTCCCAGCGATGTAAGCGATTCAAAATTCGTAAAAAGAATCAACAGGCTCCTTTGTGTAATACGGGTCTTTATCAGTTTATGTAGAAATGCGAAATCTGATTCCAGAAATTGAGTATTTAAATTATAAAGCGCATTTACGATTCCCGTCATCTGGGATGACCTGTGATTTGCTGGTAAAAAATCGCCGCCTTTATCTCCGAATCCAATAATCCCTGCACGATCCTGTTTTGAAATTGCTACAGCACTCAGTGCCAGCGTAGCATTTACGGCATAATCCAGTAAGCTAAGTCCTTCAAATGCCATTTTCATCGTCCTTCCTTTATCAATAATACAATATACCTGCTGACTTTTTTCATCCGTAAATGCATTTACCATCAGCCGACCTCCTGTTCTGCCCGTTGCTTTCCAATTGATTCCCCTGATATCGTCACCGCTCACATATTCGCGTATTTGCTCAAACTCAAGACTATGGCCCGTTTTACGGACCTGTTTGAAGCCAATATTACCCGGATCCGTAATATGCGCCTTAAATTCAAATTGACGGAGTAACAGAAATGCAGGATAAACTTTAACGGATTCATTTGCAGAAAATGTTTTTCGCCGCATTAACAACCGTATAGGTGTTTTTATAAAAATATGAATGTCGCCGAAAAAAAATTCCCCTCTGTTTTTGGGCCGTATAATATATTGAACCGTGATATTTTGATCCGGTTCAAAAATAAGTTTCTTCTTGAAATCCCTGATCTGCCACGGTTCAGGAAATTCTTCCACTAATTGGAGGTGCGCTCTGAATGGATAAGTGTTACCGATCCGCCACAGTATCATATTCTCTTCTCCATTGCTCAGTCTTTCAGGCAGGATTCGTTTGGCAGAAACCGGATTTTTTTTTGAAAATAATACCAGGAAATCGAGCATAAAAGCCAAGATGAAAATTCCCAGGAATAATAAAGAGAAATTAAAAAGAAATGGAATAAAATATGAAAGTATGAATAACAGAATTATAGCCGCCATTAATCGATAAAACCGTTTCCCCAGAAAAATGGATAGCCAAAACTGTTTAATAATATGCATGTTACCGGGGAATTTCTGAAGACTGAATAATTTGTTTGATTACATCATCAGCAGTACCCCCTTCCATTTCTTTTTCTGGTGAAAGAACCAATCGATGACGCAGAACTGGCGGAATTACGTACAAAATATCTTCCGGCAAGACAAAATCTCTCCCATGTATGGCTGCTATGGCTTTTGAAGACTGTAAAATGCCGATGGAAGCCCGGGGGGAGGCGCCGAGATAAATTGATTTATTTTGCCTTGTGGAATTAACCACAGAAACAATAAAACGAATTAGTTTTTCTTCCACGTGAATACCATTTACCAGTTGACGAAGATTCTCAATGGCAGACGCATTCAGTACAGGTCGTACCAAATTATTCATACCCGCTCCGGTATTGCTGTGATGTTTAGTAACCACAATCACTTCATCTGATTCACTGGGATAATCTACTTTAATTTTAAACAGAAAGCGGTCCAGTTGCGCTTCAGGTAAATGATACGTGCCTTCCTGTTCAATTGGATTTTGAGTAGCGATAACTAAAAATGGTTGCTGCATCTGCATAGTCTGACCATCAACTGTTATCTGCCTTTCTTCCATCACTTCAAATAAAGCTGCCTGTGTTTTCGCGGGTGCCCGGTTTATTTCGTCGATTAAAATGATATTACTGAATATAGGCCCCGGCCGGAATTGAAATAACATTTCCCGTGGATTGAATATGGAGGCGCCAATAACATCACCGGGCATAAGATCGGGCGTAAACTGTATTCTCGAAAATCCAACATCAATGGAACGACTAAGAAGTTTTGCTGTAAGTGTTTTTGCAACGCCCGGAACGCCTTCAATAAGGATATGGCCATCTGCCAAAATTCCGGCAATCAGCAACTCAATCATTTGTTCCTGACCTACTATTACTTTTCCAATTTCTGATTTTAACTTTTCCAAAGTTTCGACGAAATCCCGGAGAGGAGTTCGTTCTCCAAATAATTTTTCATCCATAATCTATGTTGGTTTGTTGAATTGACTGATTTGAGAGTGAAGATCCATTAATTCCTGGTCAGATAAAACCGGTTTCAACCGAACGTCCCGAATTAATTGAATCATAAGTTTTATTTCATTTAAAGGTTGACCGGCTCTAATTGAAAGTTTCTGGACAAATTCCTCATCCAATAATGAGGTTGAAAGATTATAAGAAGACCTTATATTTTCAAGGAAAGCTGTTATCATTTTCGTTGCCAGGTTTTGGTTGTTCTTCTGCTGAAAGTATAATCGGCCAACTGTTTTTACGAAATCTTCCGATGCGTTCCTTGTTTCATTGATTACTGCAATCGGCCGCTGTTTTCTTTTTGATTCTATAAAAAACATCAGCAGGAACAAAATAAGAATTAGCCAGAATGCCCATCTTAATGGGCGGTTACCAAGTATAAAACGAAGGGAAGAAAAACTCAAACGGCTCTTCCTGTATCTGAAATAATCAGACCATTCTACAACACCGTTTTGTTTTTGCATGTTGGAAAGGGCAATATCATAATAAGACCTGTTTTTTTTGTGTAACAAAAAGAAATTAGTGAACATAAAGGGATTCAGATGAATAAAAATACAGCCTCCTTTTAAATACGAAATCCTTATAAAATCAGGATTTCCGGCGATATCCCTGCCCAGGATCATTGTATATCCGGTATCAACACTTTCAAAATAAGACCGGCTGGAATAACCCGGATAAGCATAGTTAATCCATGCTTTCTGATCAGGGCGAAACAGACTGATTTCAGTACTGTCTCTTTCAAAAAATATATCTTCTTTTATTTTTAAATGAAGCATAGACATAACCGTATCTTCAAAATAAAGAGCTGAAATAAAAACCTGATTTTTCCCCGAAGCTGCAAAACGAATGATCTCCTGCATTTCGTCAGGCTCAGGTCTGAATTCAGGACCGATAATGATAAGGGCTCGCGGAGTATCTTCCCCATTTTCATTTTGATATAATACCGGGGCTCTGTTGCTTGTCCGAATATCTGCATTTGGAAAAATAAAGGGGAGATTATCATAAGTATACTTTGTCCCATATGGAATTTTATCCATTCGCCATAGACTTACACGCCTGTCCAGCTGTTTTTTGCATGAACAACACATGCTCAGCAAACAGAAAATAATAAATCTATATTTTAAAAAATATTTCAATCGAAAACTGTCTGTTGAAAATCTTCAAATCTATTTTTAAGTATGTTGAATAAATCCTTCTGAGGAATAAATTCGCCGTAATAAATGTATTCATATGCTGTTGCAAGATATCTGAAATCATCTCCACCCCGACGGGTTGCAAAAGCATGTGCAATTTCTGCATTGGTTGAAGAATCACGGATTTGTATCTCGCCCTTGTCACGAATGGTTCGGATCAGTCTCAGATACATGAAACGCACTGCAAGCCTGTAGTTTTCTTCCTGCTGGTATTTATGGATGAGAACATCATAATTAATTTCATCATTAATCATTGAAACTTCCAATGCGGAATCATTCTGTAAACTTTTCCGTTTAAACCATCTGAGATTATTTTCTTTTGCCAACTGATAGATCCCGTATAGAATAATTGCGGCAAAGAGGATAAAAATAATCCATTGAAAAAGCCGGCTTGCAAATAGTTTTGTAAATATTCCCGGCCTTGGAGAAGCTTCCCGACGCCAGTATTCCGGCTCGTTTGCATAAGCATAGTCAGGATTTTTTAAGTAAGAATTCAACTGCCTCCGGGATACCTCCCGGAAAGAATAGGAAGGAAAATATTTCCCTGAAGAATCATTTAATTCGATCTTCAAAACGGTATCCTCACCTGATTGAGCATACCCGGTTTCGATACCCTGAATGAAAAAAATAATAACGATTAAGAACAGATGTTTGATCATGAAGGATGGTCAGAGTTTTCAGGTTGAACCATTCGTGTCTTTCCGCCAAGACGAACAGGATAAATGATAAAATACCATATAATAAAACCAATGGAAGAAATCAGAATAAAAAGGCTTAACCAGACAGGCATATGTGAATAACGCGTAACAAAGCCTTCAAGAAATGCAGCCATAATAAATACAGGTACCAGGCCGATCATCATTTTTACTCCATCTTTTGCTCCGAGTTTCAGAGAATAAAGCCTTTTATAAGTACCCGGGAAAACCAGGCTTTTAGCCAGTACAATTCCTGCTGCTCCCGCAATGATAATAGATGAAATCTCCAGAGTTCCATGGATCCATATCACAAGTACTGATTGCCAGCCAAGGCCTTTCGAAAAAAAATAATATTGAAACGCTCCCAGCATTACTCCGTTATTAAACAACATCCATACTGTTCCAAGTCCGGCCAGAATTCCAAGGATAAAAATTAAAAAGGAAACGGAGATATTATTAACAGCTATCCATAAAAACATCGACGCAGAATCTCCTCCTTTATAAACACCGAACGGATCTCCTTTGGCAATATTCTGTTCCGTCATTTCTATATAATCATTGCCAAGAACACCCCGAACAAAACTTTGGTCATTCGCCGCAGAAAAAGCTGCTACCAAAGCGAAGAATACAAATATGAGAAAGGAGTAAAGTAATTCGCGGTGATACTTTTCAATGACGATCGGTAATTCCGTTTTCCAGAATCTGATAATGCGGGAGGATTCTTCCTTCTTGTTTTTATAAATGCCGAGATAAATTTCCGATGCTAGTTTATTAAGATACTGCGTGACCTTGCTTTGCGGGTAAAAAGTCTTTGCATATCCAAGGTCATTCACCAATTCTGTAAACCGGTTCGCCATTTCATCAGGATCCGTTGTAGGCTCATACTGATAAGTTTTCCATTTTTCTATATTCTGCTGTATGAATTGACCTTCACGCACAAAAACAGTACATTTATTTATAAATATAGTTCATCCCCCGATTATATGTTAACTGTTAAACTGGATACTGGTTTTAATATTGAAGTTGACTTCCCTATAAGCCCATTTCACCGTCGCATGTTTGCATATTGTGTGGATGTGCTTGTTATGTTTCTATACGGATTATTATGCAGTAAGATCGTCGGATTTCTTCCACAAAAAAGTTTATCAGAAAAACAATGGTTATGGATAATAATCGGTTTACCTGTTCTGTTTTATTATCCTGTAATGGAAATCCTGACCAACGGGCAGACTATCGGGAAAAGAATCCTGGGAATACGTGTGATTGCTATGGACGGTGGACAGGCTTCCGTAAGTCAATTTATATTGCGTTGGGTATTCAGGCTGGCTGACTTCCCTTTTTGGATCTTCGGTGCTATTGCCGCTGGCAGCCTTCCTTGGTGGCTGAGTTTTCTCGTTTTTTCCGGAATTGCCTGTGTAATTATTTCTGATAAATCCCAAAGAATCGGAGATATCATTGCGGGTACAATTGTAATTTTTACCAGGTCAAATACTTCCTGGCAGGATACTGTTTTTATTGAAGTTGAATCCGATTATAAGCCACGTTATCCGCAAGTGATGCAATTGAGCGATAAAGATCTTAATTCACTTAAAATGATCATTCGCACAGTTAAGAAAAACAATAATCACGAACTCGCTTTCCGAATTGCAGAAAGGATAAAGTGGAAGCTGAATATGCAAGGTGATCAGGATGCGATTGATTTCCTTGAAACCCTGCTTAAAGATTATAATTATTATTCAAACCACTGATCAGGTCAGCCTCGATGACCAACCATAGCACCAATAATACCGGCAATTAATGCCAGTGCATAAAAAGAAAGGATAATAACTGTAAAAATTCCATAAAATTTGAAAAATGATTTCAGGCTTTTTAAAGAATCTGATAATACCTGCTGATCGTTATTTTGAAATGCCTTTCGCATTTTAGAAGAAAAATTGAATAAATATAGAGAAGGGAAAAATATGATGAGGGCAAAAAATATATAAATGAAACTCAGAAAACCACCTCCCATTACGGCAAACGCTGATTCACTACTCATACTGGACATCATAGCAGATAGTGCAGATGCAAAAAAAACACCTACGATTACCATGAGTCCACTGGAAATAAAGCCAACAATAGACAGAAACCTCGCCCATCTTGCAGCTTCATTTAAATAATTTAATGACTGCTGATCCAAATGAAGTTCAAACAGATTAGTTGGCTGTTCCATTGAGTTTATTTTGGTTATTGGGAGATACTTCGCTTATTAAATAAAGGAAAAATCCGTCATTAATCAAAGAAATAAAACGAATTTGATCAATACGCCCTTGCAAATAAAACTCTTTCTGCGCTGGGTTTGCCACTGTAAATGCAAAATCCTTCTTCAGAAGGGTTATTGAACGGAATACATCGAATGGTGGCTTTTGATTTCTCCTTAATGGCTTCTTCTGTTTCTGCAGTTCCATCCCAGTGGGCTAAAATGAATCCGCCTTTTTCATCAAGTAAATTCAAAAATTCTTTCCAACTATCAGCTTTCGTTATGTGTTCATCCCGGTATTGCATTGATTTCCGGAACATTGTATCCTGGATTTCCAGGAGAAGTTTCTCAATTCTGAGCACAATACCTCCTTCAGGAAAACTTGTTTTTTCTTTTGTGTCCCTTCTCGCAATTTCAACAGTATTATTGTCCAGATCCCTTAAACCCAGAGCGATCCGAAGAGGAACACCTTTCTTTTCGTATTCTGCAAATTTCCATCCCGGCCGGTTGTTATCATTGTTATCAAATTTCACGCGAATACCTGATTTCTTTAGCTCCGCCGCCAGCTCTTTCCCTTTTTTATCGAGTAAATCTTTTCTTTCATCCCCTTTATAAATCGGTATGATTACAACCTGAATAGGAGCAATGCGGGGTGGCAGGATCAATCCATCATCATCACCATGCGACATTACCAGTGCACCGACAAGACGTGTACTCACACCCCAGCTGGTCGCCCATACATAATCAAGCTTGTTTTGTCTGTCAGAAAATTTCACATCAAATGCCTTTGCGAAATTTTGTCCAAGAAAATGTGATGTACCCGCCTGCAGAGCTTTTCCATCCTGCATCAGCGCTTCGATGCAGTAAGTATCAATGGCACCTGCAAATCGTTCGCTGGCAGTTTTTACACCACGAATAACTGGCAACGCCATATAATTTTCAACAAAATCCGTATATATATCCAGCATAAGTCTTGCTTCTGCAATAGCTTCATCAGACGTTGCATGAGCCGTATGCCCCTCCTGCCAGAGAAATTCCGTGGTTCTTAGAAAAAGCCTTGTTCGCATTTCCCATCTTACCACATTGGCCCATTGATTTATCAGTAATGGCAGATCACGGTAAGACTGAATCCAGGTTTTGTATGTATTCCAGATGATCGTTTCGCTGGTTGGCCTGACGATCAGTTCTTCTTCCAGTTTTGCTTCAGGGTCTACTATAATACCACCTCCATCAGGATCATTTTTTAGACGATAATGCGTAACTACAGCGCATTCCTTGGCAAAACCCTCAACATGAGCCGCTTCCCTGCTTAAAAAACTTTTAGGAATAAAAAGCGGGAAATAGGCATTTTCATGCCCTGTATCTTTGAACATCTGGTCCAGGGTATCCCGCATTTTTTCCCAAAGTGCGAATCCAAAAGGCTTGATAACCATACATCCACGGACAGCAGAATAATCAGCCAATCCGCCCTTAATTACCAGGTCATTATACCATTGCGAATAGTCTTCCTTTCGGCTTGTAATTTCTTTGCTCATAATTGGGTAATTCTAAAACGACTTGATTTAGCTCATTTTAACAGTTTGGAATGCTAATTTTCCGAAGGAGGTCAATATATTTTGTAATTTTGTTAAAAGGCTCAAAAGTAGTAACTTAAGATCGAAATTTCTAAAAGCTTTCACTATGAAACGTCTCTCCAAATTAATAGTACCCCTTGTTTTACTCCTCTCGGTTTATAGTTGCTCAACGTATAAAAACAGCTCAGTAACGCCGGATGACGTTTATTATTCACCCGGTACTCCTTCAAACCCTAAAGGCACCCAGTCTTCGAATTCTGATTATTACAGTACTCCGAATGATAATTATGTACAAATGCGTGTACAGGATCCGCAACGCTGGTCTTATTTTGATGACTATAGTTATGATTATTATGGCGGTTATTGTCCGTATAGCGCTTACTCACCATACGGATTCGGAATGGGTATTGGTTTTAGCACTGGCTTTTATAGTCCATGGTATGGAGGCTTTGGTTATTACAGCCCGTTGAGTTATTACAATAGTTATTACGCCTGGAACAGTTTCTATAACCCGTATTATGGCGGAGTTGTAGTTATAAACGGAAAAAACACTACTACGCCCAGTTATACCCGGATGAGCACATTCAATCCTTCTGCTTATCAGGGAAGATTTTATAATTCAAGACCTACTTCAACAAGTTCAAGTTATAGCCACAATACTCAGAGCTACCATTTGAATAACAATTTGAATAATTCTTCCAATAGCCGTCCGGCTTATAATAACACTTCCAATTTCAGCAGCGGTGGAAGAAGCAGCAGTGGTGGTTTCAGTAGTGGTGCATCTCGCGGTGGAGGATTTTCTCGCCCTGGCAGGTAATTCTTGGGAGATCATGAAACTTTTTATAGCTCTGTGCCTTTCTATTTTTCTTTGTTTTGATCTTCAGGCGCAGATTCCGGAAGATGCTTTACGCATGTCTTATACCCTTCCCTCAGGAACAGCCCGTGAGCAGGCTATAGGAGGTGCAATGGGATCCATTGGCGGAGATATCACAGCCAATTATGTAAACCCGGCAGGTCTGGGTTTCTATAAAACCAGCGAAGTTCTCATAAGCCCTGGATGGACATTCAATACTGCCAATACAGGATATCTTTCTACTAATACGAAAGGTCCCTACACAAATAATTTCCTTCTTTCTACTTCGGGTTTTGTATGGGGCAGTTCAAACAGCCCGGATAAAAGTAATGCTCTTAGCCTGACAGTAAACAGGATTGCCGATTTCAATGGTCATATCCAATATCAGGGGCAAAATAATTATTCTTCTGCATCTGATGTATATAAAGAAGAATTCCAGGCATCCGGAATAAGTTATGATCAGGCTTTTACAACACCCGCTCTTTCCTATGGCACACGAATGGCACTTTATACTTATCTGATTGATACGTCCCAGGGAGGACTGGGACCAATTATCGCTCAGCCTGATAAAGTGCTTGCAGCAGGCGGACTACTTGGTCAGAATACCGATATCCGAAGTTCAGGTGGTATTACTGAAATTGCGCTTGGCATTGCAGGTTCATCTAAAGACAAATGGTATTGGGGGATTTCTATCGGAATTCCAATAGTAAATTACCAGCGAACAACGCAATACACAGAAACTGATCTCAGTGGTAATAAAAACAATGATTTTGGTTACTATACTTACTCAGAATCCTATTCAGCGAAGGGTGTTGGAGTAAATGCAAGATTGGGTGCGATTTTTCGTCCAAACTTAAACTGGAGATTCGGTTTGGCAGTACATACACCATCCATTTATTCCATAACCGACCATCTCTCTTCCTCCATGATAACCAATACGGAAGGCTATGCCGGAACTATTTCCATTCAATCCGATACATTGGATATAGTAGCCAATTCCAGCAACAGTCTGGAATACGACCTGCAATCGCCCTGGCATCTTTTAGTAAGCGGTTCTTATATTTTTCCGGGGGCCGTGACGGAAGGAAAGATGGGATTTATAACTGCAGATATTGAATATGTTGCCAACAAGGACGTCAGATATAGTTTTCCTCTTGATAATAACGGAAATCAGCCCGACAACAGTTATTTCGATCCACTTAATAATACAATTAAATCTTATTATAAGAACACATTTAATTTCAGGTTGGGCGGTGAATATAAAGTAAATGAAATAGCATACCGGTTAGGCTCATCCTATTCTATGAATCCCTATTCATCACCCGATTTAAAAGCGAACCGAATTACCTTCAGTGGTGGAGTGGGCTACCGGAAAAAAGGAATTTTTATTGACCTCACTTATGTGGAAGCTATAATGAACGACGTGAATTTTCCTTACAGACTTACAGAAAAAGATAATTATTATTCAACAGTGAAGCAGTATACCGGAAACCTGATCCTGACTTTCGGTATAAAGTTATGATACCTGATAATCTGCAAGAATTTTATTAAAAAAATCATTTTCCAGCCAAATTAGGCTTTCATTCTTATTGAACCATGTCATCTGGCGCTTGGCATAGCGCCTCGTATTTTGCTTTATCATTGAAACACTGTCTTCCAGGCTGGACTTACCTTTCAGGTAATCAAACAATTCTGAATATCCTACTGTCTGCAATGCATTCAGATGCTGATAAGGAAGCAGAGAAGCCGCTTCATCCAGTAATCCAGATTCCATCATAAGATCCACCCTTTCATTTATTCTGCGGTATAAATCATTTCTTGGTACACGTAATCCGAATTCAAGAATTCGATAAGGATTTTGTTTTTTTTGCTGTTTCCGGAATGAAAGAATGGATCGTCCGGTACTTTGAATTACTTCAAGTGCCCGCATCATTCTTTGCGGATTGGACATTTCACCGGACGCAAAAAATAAAGGATCTGATTCACGGACACGGTCTGCCAACCAGGAGAATCCTAATTCGTTATAATTTTCAATAATTTTATTTCGGATTTCTATATTAATCAGCGGAATTTCATCGAGGCCTTCATGAAATGCTTTAATATATAGTCCTGTTCCCCCGCACATAACAACAGTATCCCGGGTTAAAAAAATTTCATTGCACCATTCTATGGCCAGGGACTCGAATATGGATGCATTTACTTCATCGTGTATTGAATGGGAATTGATGAAATAATGTTTCACCTGTCCGAGTTGTACAGGATCAGGTTTAGCCACACCTATATTCAGTTCGCGAAAACACTGCGACTGTCTGCCGAAATAATAGAAGTATTGAAATGTTTTGCAACTTCCAGTGCCAGTGCAGTTTTACCCGCTGCCGTTGGACCCGTAATAATAATTACTGTTTTAGAAGACATTATCAGAGTAAGGTATCCTCTTCCGGACCAAATTCTTCTTCAACATCCAGGTCACCGGTTTCATCTCCTACTTCACTGAATCCTTCAGCACTTTTGTTAAGGTCATATTTCTCCTCCACTTCAGCCAGTTTATCACCGACCAACCCGCGGGTACCGTATTGTGATGGACCAACACTTTCGGATTTCACAACTGCGGGATACTCCAGCTTGCTATTTTCTTCTTTAGATACATGTATGAGTTCAATGAGAAAATACCAGTTTTTTACGAAGTCATACAGATATACAAATTTCTGATTGGGATCTTTTATTTCTGAACCAATGGTCGTTTCGGTCATCAGCAAGGGGGCAACTTTATATTCCCTGTCATATTTTTCCAATGAAATTTCTCTTCCGCGCTGCCAGTGATCATTGCTGCGGAAAAAAGTAGCCTGGTGTTTGTTGTCAAATTCATAAGCTTTCAAAATCACCTGATGTAATTCAAAAAAGTGCTGGTTATGCTTTACCACTACATCCCGATAAACACTGTCATCTTCTTCGAAATAAACCCTGAATTTTAAAACTGCCATAATTATACAAGTTAGAAAGTTCAAAAATAAATGAAACCATCAAATTAACAGTCAGCTTATTTTAAACGGGGAGTTGCCGCCGTTTAATTGCCTGACCGGTTTCAAATCCATGGCCGCGGCTTTCTCCAGCATAAATGGATACGCTGCCTCAAAAGAATTCGCAATTTCTCCTTCCAGAATTGCTTCCCGGATCATGTTTTTCAGATCGCCCACTTTTTTTGATGGTCCGATGCCAAAAATATCCATGATCATTTCCCCTGAAACCGGAGGCTGCCAGTTACGGATTCTGTCCTTCTCCTCTACCTCAGTAAGGCGTCTGCGAACAAGTTCAAAATTTTCAAGATACTTCTTAACTTTTTGTTTATTCTTTGAAGTAATATCCGCCTCACAAAGTATCATGAGGGAATCAATATCTTCTCCCGCGTCAAATAATAATCGCCGAATTGCGGAATCCGTTATATTTTCTTTGGTCAGACTGATTGGCCGCAAATGAAGTTCAACCATTTTGCGCACAAAACGCATTTTTTCATTCATCGGGAGTTTCAACTTATCAAATATTTTCGGTACCATCCGGCCACCTACTACTTCATGGCCATGAAAAGTCCAACCATGGCCTTGTTCAAATTTCTTTGTCGCCGGTTTACCGATATCGTGTAAAATAGCTGCCCAGCGAAGCCAAAGGTCATTTGTATTCACAGAAATATTATCAAGTACCTGAAGGGTATGATAAAAATTATCCTTATGCCCCAATCCGTCTATATATTCAGCGCCGGCAAGATCCGTCATTTTTGGAAAAATAATCTGCAATAATCCCGATTTATAAAGGAGATCAAAGCCAACAGAGGGTTTATCTGAAGCAATGATTTTATTTATTTCCTCCGTAATCCTTTCCTGTGAAATAATGCGGATCCTCTCCGAATCACTGATGATTGCATTGAAAGTTTCAGGATCGATTTGAAAGTCCAGCTGGGTCGCAAATCGGATAGCGCGAAGCATACGCAAAGGATCATCACTAAAAGTTTTCACTGGTTCCAGTGGGGTATGAATTCTTTTTTCCTCCAAATCGAGTAATCCATTAAATGGATCAATAAGCTGGCCAAAATTTTCCTTATTCAAACTGACAGCAAGTGCATTGATGGTAAAATCCCTTCGGTTCTGATCATCTTCAAGCGACCCGGGAACAACTTCTGGTTTGCGTGAAGAGGCACGATAACTTTCCTTTCTTGCACCTACAAATTCCACATCCAGCATCTGGCCGTCAGATTCCTGAATTTTAAAATGAGCCGTTCCGAAATTTTTAAAAAAAGCAACGACAGGTTTTGGATTATAATAAGCAGCTACTTCATTAGCTAAATCAATCGCATTGCCAACGCAAACGATATCCGCATCACTGGTAGGACGTCTAATGATTTTATCACGAACAAATCCGCCAATTACATAAACTTCCGTATTCATTCGGGAAGCCGCATCTGCAATTCTTTCAAACAACAGCAATTCAGTATCAGAAAAGGAAATATTCATCATGCCAAAGATAAATCATAAGGCTTAAAGCTTAAAGCTCAAAGCCTAAAGCAAATGTGAGAATTCTAAAATTAAAATTTAATAAGGTAAATCAAATTGACCATCCGAAAATAATAGCCCTTTTACTATTGTATCGGAAGTGTATTGATAATCTGTTCCGGCCTGATATCCATTGCGCATCTGAAATGTTTTTCAGGACAGGACTTATAGCCATGTAACCCACATGGACGACAATATAAAGGATGATCAATCTCGACAATATACCTGATTTCTGAAAGAGGTCCAAATCCGAAACCTGGAATGGTAGAGCAATAAACAACTGTGACAGGTGCATTCATGGCGGAAGCAAAATGCATGGGCGCAGAATCATTTACATAATTCATAATGGCCCTGCTCATAAGAGCCGCAGATTGCAAATATGTTAAAGATCCTGTAAGCACTTTCAATTCGGTCCGATTACAGGATTCACTGATAAATTCACATAATGAAATGTCTCCTGGTCCGCCCAATAAATAAATTCCCGTTCCTCCTGGAATGGATTTTATAAACGATATCCATTTTGATGCAGGAAATTGTTTGGTAAACCAGACAGATGCGGGACTTACTGTAATAAATTTCGAACTCAGCAAAGCATCGATATAATTAAAATCGGTCTGGGAAGGATAAAGTTTAGTTTTGAATTCATTATCATCGGTGAATTCTTTGATCAGTTCAAGATTCCTGGTTATTTCATGTACTGGCTGGTCACCCCCATAATAATGTTTAATTTTTCTTGTAAATAAAAAACTAAGTGGATTCTTATCAAATCCAATGATCTCATTCGCCCCGGAGAAAGCTGCCAGTA
>Ga0207113_1149_pt1 | contig 17031 bp, 15 predicted proteins | sample Alteio_BWMinHeat_69_FD_153559 | JGI IMG/M metagenome (GOLD analysis project Ga0207113, IMG submission 153559) | Enriched cells from forest soil in Barre Woods Harvard Forest LTER site, Petersham, Massachusetts, United States -... | ecosystem: Environmental > Terrestrial > Soil > Temperate forest >... | reverse complement strand
AAAGCGACAATGCCGCCATATGCAGCAGCATGGCGGGCTGTATATTCCAGGGTAAGACAGGCGCCTTGTGAAAATCCGAGAAAATAGATATTGGAAAATGATATACCCCGTCCTGAAAGACCATTTACTATTTTGTTTACTATTTCCAGTGAAGAGGATAGCCAGGGCTCATTTTTATCCGGTGGTGTCAGAAAGGAATTAGGATACCAGCTGTTGTAGACAGCCTGCGGGGCAGCGAGGAGAAAATCTTTTACATGCAGATGCGCTGAGATTGGCAGAATATCTTCAGCCGAAGCGCCCCTTCCATGCAGCATGATCAGTGCTTTCTTCGGATTTATTTTATTACCGCCGTAAATAATTAATTCATCATGCATGGGAATTACAAATAAGATTTTAAATGGATGGACAAGGGCTCAAGTTCAGATTCAAGTTTTTGCCTCCCTTTTTCCAGCCATCCTGGAAGCTGGAGATCCTGACCCAGATCAGCCGGATCTTCATCGACTTCAAATCCGGGTATCTCCGTAGCCACTTCAAATAGTATACCTCCGGGTTCCCGAAAATAGATGGACGAAAAATATTTCCTGTCCAGGACCGGAGTCGGATTCATTGAACGCTCCATGATTTTTTTCCTGACCAGTTGCTGAGAATTTTTATCTTTCGTTGCGAAAGCAATATGATGAACCGTACCGCTGCCCGAGAGACCTTTCAGGCTTTCGGGTGAACAAACCAGATCCACATAATTACCGGGACTATCCTCCGCTGCATATCTGAAGCGGTTTCCTTTCTCTGAAATTAATCTGTGATTAAGCTGCGCAGTAAGCAAACCAGCGGTTCTTTCATATCCTTCCTCCCAAATTTCAACGCCATATAAGCCGCGTATGGCCTGCTCCTCATCCAGCAGACCGGTATATCCCTTTCTGTTGTCCTTATCGTTAAAAACCAGTTCAATGCCCAGACAATCCATGTCCTCCAGATAAATAACAATTTCGTTTTGAAATCTTTCTTCGGGATCTTTACAGGGTATTTTAAACCGCTTCAGTCTTTCAGTCCAAAATCCGATCGAAGGGAGAGGAACAGAAAAAGATGTTGTATTCAACATGCCCTTTCCATGACGACCTGTGACCAGTCCTTCATAAAGGAAAAAAGTAATTAAGCTTCCGGGGTTCCCGATATCATCACCATAATACAAATGATAAACTCCGGGGGCATCGAAGTTGACCGTCTTTTTAACCAGCCTTAAGCCAAGTATTCCAGCGTAGAATTCCAGGTTTTTTTTTGCGTTGCCGGAAAGCGCCTTTACATGATGAATGCCTGAAATCAGCTGGTCCATATTTTTTTTTCATTTCAGTTTGGGTAGGATTTCCTCTATTATTTTTCTGTCAGGTTCAAATTGACGGGGCAATTGAAGATGGCTCCCGAGTTCTTTAAGGGGTTCATCTACGGTAAATCCGGGATTGTCCGTAGCTATTTCGAAAAGCACGCCACCGGATTCGCGGAAATAAACGGAGTAAAAATAATCCCGGTTAATTTTAGGTGTGGGCAGTAAACCATTTTCGAGTATTCGTTCCCGTAGGGCCATTTGAATTGACTCATCTTTCACCCTGAACGCAATATGGTGATTGGTTCCGGCTGTATTGTGACCGGATTTTCCGTCGGGCTCTTCCAGCAGGTCAACGATATTGGCCGTGGAAATGGCGTCGGTGATAAAACGGTACCGGTTGGCCTCCTGAGATAACAGACGGTATCCGAAAATATCTGTTAAGATCCTGGCCGTTTTTTCCATTTCGCGAAGGGTTAAAGTTACCTGGCAAAATCCTTTCAATGCATTTTCTGAATGAATGTCTTTTGTTTCCCATCCCTTTCTTGGATCAGCAATCGTTGGTTCTACCAGCGTAAGGTCTAATCCGTCCGGATCAGCAAACCGAAGATGGGTTTCTCCGAATCTTTCCATTTTTTCTTTTACACGCACATGGAATTTTTTAAATCGCTCTTCCCAGAATTCCAGGCTTCCGGTATTGACAGAATATCCGATTTCAGTTGCCATGCCTGTCCCCGGATATCCCTGTCCAATGCCCTCCCAGGGGAAAAAAGTAAGGATAGTTCCAGGTGTTCCTTCTTCATTGCCATAATAAAAATGATAGGTTCCTGGATCGTCAAAATTTACTGTCTTTTTTACCAGTCTCAATCCCAGGACAAGGCTATAGAAATCAAGATTACGCTGCGCATTATCTGAAATTGCTGTTATATGATGAAGCCCTGAAATCTGGCTGGACTTTGAATTCATACATTCTTCTTTTTTATGTACAGTTCATCTGTTAAAATTATGATGATGCAAAGAATCGGAACAGCCAGTATAATTCCCAATACACCGGACAAAATGCCCATGATTAACTGACTCAGAAAAGTGACGGCAGGAGGAAGGTTAATAATTTTTTTTTCAATCAGGGGTTTTACAAATCCACCCACTATGGTTTGACAGACAATATAAATCAGGGCAACGATAACGGCTGTTTTTGTACTGATCGTGATGGCAAGCAACAAGCCGGGAATCATAGCGATTATCGGACCGAAATTGGGAATGATTTCCAGTATCCCCGCAAACAAACCCAGCACGATCGTAACGGGTAATCCTGCCAGTGCCAGGCTGGCTGCAAGCAACATGGAAATGAGCACAGTGGCGATCAGGTTGCTTTTTATCCAGCCTTTCAGCGCTTCACCGATTCGTCGTTGTATTATTTCACCCGTATTTTTTTTGCTTTTTGGAAAAAAGGAAAGGATTCCTTTTTGATACAGTGTTGGGTCTACTGAAAAGTAAATGCCGAAGAAAAGAATGACATATAGTTCGCCAGCAACACCAAAACTGCTGCGGAATAAAGTCGACATGGTTTCCAGCAATTTCTGAGAATTTTCTCCTGAAGAATAGGTAATTATTTTTTGCCCGATCGTTGAATGAGAGAACTTTTCCCTGGCTGTATGAAGGGTATTCGGCAGGGCATTTCTTAGTTCGGAAACCTGCTGTTGAATGGTCGCTCCAATGAGCCAGGTTAATAAGACGATGAACAATAGGGTGCCGGTTACAGAAGCAATGAATGCTCTCTTCCTGTTTAATTTTAATTTCTTTTGTAAGAATTCAGCCAGTCCCTGAAAATAAACTGCAATCAAAACGCCGGAAAATGCCATGAGTAATATATTGAAAGCGACCCGGAGGATCAATAGAATGGTTATAAAGAGGCAAATGATCGCAGTGATTTGCCAGACTTTAGATGCAGAGGGCAATTCTTTTTTAACGGAATGATCCGGTATGTTTTCCATTTGGTTCAAAATTAACTGTGGAGCATTCCGGAGCAATAGACGGATTACTTTAATTGATGTAGCATATACTTTCAGGAAATAGAGTAAAAAGACAATGGAAAAGCGTTGAATAGACATTGATCCCAATGGGAATGGATACTAATTTCACAGATTAAATAAACGAATTGGCTGGAACAACGAAGATTAAAACATTCATTATGCTGAAGCCTTTATTTAATTCAGGGAGGGACCATTATTGGGGTGGCCTGAATGCACAAGTGGAATTAATGCAATATGGCGGTTATCAATGCCGTCACAGCGGTGTTTCGTGGCCGGTAGTTATACAAATGAAAGAATTTTTCGGGAATGATCTGAGATTTGTATTCAGACATTTTCCATTGCCGAACATTCATCACCTGGCACTGGAGGCGGCGTTAGCTGCTGAAGCCGCAGGACTGCAGGGCAGGTTTTGGGAAATGCATACCAAAATTATGAACAACCAGTTCCATCTGAACCGGGCATCGCTGAATGTATTGGCCGAGGAAACCGGATTGGATATGGGCGAATTCATCAGCGACTGCAAAAGACGTCATTTGTTTAAAAAAATAACAAATGATTTTGAAAGTGGGATTCACAGCGGGGTAAACGGCACGCCTACTTTTTTTATTAATGGATATATGTATAACGGGTTCGATGATTTTAACAGTCTGTATAAGGTATGCAGATTTACCACGGACTACAGACGGAAACTCTTATACAACATGCCCGAGTAGTCATGACAGATTTAATAAAATATCTGTTATACACTGATATCGGAACGGCGCTCAACAACGCGGCATTGCTCGGATATCGCGTATTGCTTGCACTGGAACTGTTCAGGGTGCATGGCATGAAGAAATTTCGCACAGAGAATGGACAGCGTGAACAGATACCAAATCCCCTGGGTCTGCCGGATAAATTAAACACCATGGTGGCGACGTTTTCAGATACCGTCGTTCCGTTTCTCCTGATGATTGGCATTGGAACAAGATTCATTCTGTTACCTGTTATCGGCGTCACGTCAATCGGATATTTCGTGGTGCACCAAAAAGACAGTATCGAAATTCGCGACGTGCCATATATGTATTCCATATCATTCATTTTTATCTGGATCCTGGGCGCGGGAAAATATTCGGTTGATTATTATCTGTTCAATTATTTAAGTGGCGGGTGAAAAGAAATATATCAGCCGGCTCACGCTCGTCCTGTCAGTAGTCGCCGGCTTCTGCGATACGGCAACATTCGTCGCCGGCGACAATATTTTCTCAGCTCATGTAACGGGAAATTTTATCGTGTTTGCGGCTCAGATTGTGCTGGGCAAGGATGAACTGGCCTGGATTAAGCTTATAACCTTTCCCGTTTTTGTAATTGCGGTCATAGCAGGAGGCTGGCTGTCAGAAGTAAAAAACAATAATCGCTATCATCTTCTTTTAGTGGAAGGATTGCTTCTGGTCACTTGCGGGGCGGGCGCTTTTTTTTCGCATTATCTTTTTCTGCAAAAGGATTTTACCTATTGGGCGGTGATGATGGTTGTCTTTGCCATGGGCCTGCAGAATGCGTTTGGAAAATTGTTTGCAAAAGAAACACATGGCCCGACCACAATGATGACCGGCAATGTGACGCAGGCTTCCCTTGACCTGGGGACCTTGTTGCGGAAAGGTTTTTCGACTGAAATCTCGGAGGCATTAAAAAAGCAATTATTTCTGATCGGCGGATTTCTGCTGGGATGCCTCCTGGGTGCGGTGCTTGGAAGCGAATGGGGTCTGGACAGTGTTTTCCTTCCTGGTATGGCGATTTTAATCAGTTACAATTTTCTTTTGAAATGATTGAGATCATATTCGAAATTATCCAGATCCACATTGATCGTATTGACTTCGGCCATCAGCTCGGACAACATAAGGACCCTCACTTCCAATTCATCCTGTTCAAATATTCCACCGGTTCCAAAAAATAAATTTTCAGTTTTTTTATTTACAGGACCATTCATTTCAAATTTTAACCATCGCATTTTAATCAGCTGAATCTTGGATAATTGCCGGGTATCGCTGAAATTCGGGTCATTTAAAATATACCACAGTCCTGCAGGATATTCAACGGACTTTACCGGCGCGAACCAGGGATCGCTCAACAAATTCCTGAAAAACATCAGTTTTATTTTCAGATTGCCTGAACGCAGGGTATGCAGGCTTAATCCGGCCGACACCAGACTTCCGCTGACGATCGTTATATTTTGTGGCGTTTTTTCTGTTATAATGACCGGTGTGATATTTGTTGCCGATCCGATGACGATCGATTCTGCAGTAAGCCTGGTATTTTTGCTGCCGTTCTGATTGCGCAGTTGAATATATAGTTGTCTAGTCCTGAATACTTCGCATTCCAGTTCGGATAAAATGGCTTCTGTCTGGGCCCTGATGGAAGTAAGACCCTCTTTTAATTTCGTTAAACATTCCAGGAAAGAACTGTCACCGGAATCACGATCACTTGTAACCAGGGCTAGGTTTTTTAGAAAAAGCAGTGTGCCAGATGCGTTGGCTAAAATGATATCACGTTCATGAAATAAAACAGGTTGTTTCATATCAGATTTTAAAATGGAATCTGGTACCAGATCAACACGGTACCTCGTCTGATAGTTGGTGTCGGTCACCGGCACGCATAAATCCCAGATTATATTTGAATCGGATGGCGAAATAATATTTGAAGATTTGCAACCTGTAAGCAGGAATATGATGATAAAATACAGGATGGAATGAGTTAATATTTTTTGCTTGGCAGACATCGTTTCAGAAAGAGAAGCAGGAACAACCGAGCGCCCCCCAAAAAGCTGAATAGTTGTTGGCGGGAACTTGGCTCATGATCGCGGCATGATGATCATGGCCATGCACACCACATTTTACGGTTTCAGGAATGGAACCGGCGGCTTTTATTTTATTCCGCTTCCCGGCATTATATCCATTATAAAAATTTATAGGAGACCAGTCAGGAAATACCGGAATGGGAGCTGGGGAAAAAGATGAAAATTCATCCCTGGCGAAAACGATTTTGCCATCCACAATCGTCATGGCGGATTCTATGTCTTTGATCTGCTCTTCCGCAATCGTAAAATAATCCCGGTCCAATACAGCGAGATCGGCCAGCATCCCCAGACTGATATCTCCTTTTTTTGACTGTTCATTGGAAAACCAGGCACTTCCGCGGGTGTAAAGTTCCAGAGCGGTTTCTCTGCTCAGCAGGGAATCATCGTTATAGATTTTCAAACCGCCCACTGTTTTTCCCGTAACCAGCCAATACATCGAAACCCAGGGATTATAGCTGCTTACCCGGGTCGCATCCGAGCCGCCACCAACCGGAATCTCCATGCCGATCATGCGTTTTACGGGTGGTGTATGTAAGGCTGCGCCCACACCATAGCGTTGGGTAAAAGTTTCACCCTGGTAAGCCATCCTGCTTTGAATGGCAATTCCACCTGAGAGTTTTTTAACTCTTTCTATATTTTTTTCGTTGATCGTTTCCGCGTGATCGATGATCCATGGTAATCCATTAAATGGTATTTCCCGATTAACTTTTTCAAAAACATTCAGGAAGCGGGCAATACTTTCATTGTAAGTTGCGTGCAGGCGAAACGGCCAACGGTTTCCCACGAGTAACCGCACTACTCTTTCCAGTTCAGCCTCCATATTTTCCGGCAGGTCAGGCCGGGGTTGAATAAAATCTTCGAAATCCGCGGCAGAATAAACCAGCATTTCTCCGGCGCCGTTATGACGGTACATGTCGTCACCCTGATATAATTTCACGGTCTTTGTCCAATTGGAAAAATCTTCAAATTCCTGATCCGGCTTCTGCGTAAAAAGATTATAAGCAATGCGAACGGTGAGCAATTTTTTTTCACTCAGTTCATTGACAACTTTATAATCATCCGGGTAATTCTGAGATCCGCCGCCGGCGTCAATTACACTGGTAATGCCAAAGCGATTGAGCTCGGTCATAAAATGCCTGGTTGAATTCATTTGATATTCGTAAGATAATTTCGGCCCTTTCCCCAGCGTTGAGTATAATATCGCAGCATTGGGTGTGGCAATAATTAATCCGGTCGGCTCGCCTTTTCCATTCTTTTGAATTTGACCTCCCGGAGGCGATACTGAATCTTTCGTAAATCCCACCGCGCGCAAAGCAGCCGCATTCAAAAAAGCCCTGTCATACAAATTGAGGATGAATACCGGGGTATCCGGAGAGACCGCATTTATTTCTTCCAGCGTGGGCATTCTCCTTTCTGCAAACTGAAATGAACTCCAGCCACCAACCACCCTGACCCATTGCGGTGAAGGTGTGCGGGCAACCTGTTCTCTGAGCATTCCCATGGCATCAGCCAGGGAAGGAATTCCATCCCAGCGCAATTCAAGATTATAATTAAGACCACCTCGTATCAAGTGAATATGTGAATCATTTAATCCGGGTACAACACGTTTTCCATTAAGATCGATTTTTGTAGTTCCGTTCACCGCCCATTTCATGATATCCGCATCAGACCCTACCGCTACAAATTTTCCGTCTTTGATGGCCAGGGCTGTTGAATGTTCTTTCTTACTGGCAATGGTGTGAATCCTGCCGTTGAATAATATGAGATCAGCTTCCATAAAATTTATTTTTATAGTTTGAATAATGATTGTCTGCCATTTTTTCTAGAACATGAATTTTATTCTGGCATCTAAGAATAAACCGTTTTTTGAATTTGGTATGATATCATGAATAAAACTCCCGGTCTTAAAATATTGAATACCGGTATTGAGTGTAATGAACCGGTTTAAACTATATACAGTGGTTGCCAGGAACGCATTTCCGATATGTCTGCTGGAAGAAGAGCTTCCCGCCAGATAGAATGTCCCGCTCGGACGATAAATACCGTCCTGCAAAGATTGTCTCCAGCTCATCACGATATCCGTCTGGAGTACAAGGTTAGGCAGGAACATAAAAGTCGCATAAGGATGTATTGCAATCAGGTTTGCCGAACCAACCTGTGGATCGAATCCGAAATAACCGCCCTGAGGATATATCGGATTAAAAGTTCCTAGCTTGCCATCCCCCTGGTGACCATCTCCCGATATATAATCATTGCGAAGATTAATGGATGGCTTGAATTTCACATGTGGTAGCTGATAGCCAATGTCAATAGCAGTCGCCCATGCACTAATATCGCCATTACCGAATTTTCCAAACTGATAAGTGCCTTCAAGGTCATATGTGAAACCGCCAACATTCTTGAAGAACCGGAAGCCAATAGTGTGTCTTGTCTCATTGGCGGTACCCTCCTCAAATACAGCATTTTCCCGGTAGATACCGATATAAAAAATATCCAGGTTAGCGATTTCGGAAATCATTCGGCTTGAGTAAATTCCCCAGAGATTTACATTTTTGGATGTTTTATTGTCAAAGACTCCGGGATTTAAAGTATCCGCTTTCATGACAAAGACATCAGCATAAAACCTGGAAGAAGCATACATCGCTTTGGCCCCTGTAAAATAAAGTCTCACATTGGGACCATCCCTTACCGATATCAACCGGCTGGATCCATAATCCAATTCCTGTTCGCCAATTCTTAGTGTCAAAGAGCGTGTTGCCTTGTTCCAGACAACCGCATCGGCAAATAAATTCTGTACATTCAGTTTGTCCTCGTCGATCGGACGAGGGCCGTTTTTCCTGCCATTTTCCAATGCACTTCTTAACTGTGCAAAAATCCTGAACCTGTTTCCAAAATGTACATTCCCGTGAAAGTCATATCGCTGCAGATAAAAAATATCCTGTCCGATATTGGTCTTGCCCCAGGTTTCATTGTGCATGGATACGAATTCAAATCTTGCCTCACCTCCAAATGATGCGTAGTTTTTTTTGTTTTTGGAAAGCGGATAAAATTTCAGTGTGTTATAGAAATTTTGAAGGGAATCTTTCAGGTATTCATAATTTTCATCATATCGCATCAATAGAAAATTCTGGGCAGATAAGGATATTGCAAGCATCTGGAAACAGAATGCAAACGATACAAATAATCTGGTTTGCATGACGCCGCATTAATAAATAATAGAAATCATTTAATGGATTGACCGCCGATAGCATGCCATTCAACCAGGTTCGCAGCCAAACATTGAGCCAGATTGATTTCCATTCTTTCGCAAAGACTTCGAACATCGGAAGCTACCTGTTCGGGTGTTTTGCTCGCGTGGTATAATGTCGTCCTGTAACCAAGATCCAACAGCGCTTTTTTTAATTCTAAATGTTTTTCTGAAACATGATATGTTACGATTGCTGCCACGGAGATCTTACAATGACTTTATTTTATTTAATAGTGATTCCGACTATTTTTACTTGCATGACCTGGCTCATTTCTTAGTCGTTTCCGTTGCTTTGGTTTTTGCTTTGGCGGCGTGTTCGCTGATGATCTTCTCCAGTATGGCCTGGGTGATTCCGAGTCTTTTCTGGATTTTACCCAGCAGTTCATCTTCCTTTCCTTCCACATATTTCAAATCATCATCTGTAAGCTGCGCATACTTTTGTTTCAATGAGCCCTTCATGGTGTTCCAGTTGCCTTTTAATAATTGTGTTATCATGATTTTGTTTTTTAATTATTTGTGTTGACTGTCAGACTTCAGGACCACAGCCTCATCTCCTCTCATTTCATTTCCCTTTTCGTCTACCCGTACCATAGTGATACTGTCTTTGAGAAGGTATATATATCCTTTGCTATTGTCGTCCATTACCATATCATAAAGAGCAATGCCCTGAATATCTCCATTTGGTTTAGGGAGAATTTTATAGTTTCCGGTGCCATCATAACGCTGAATGATACTGTCTTTTTTATTCAGATAAACCTCATTGAGATAAAATCTTCCCACTGTATCCTTCAGGCCCCGGACGAATTTGACCTGGGTATTTATCTGTTGATTTAATTTGTATGGCCGCTGGCTGGTGTAAAGCGTGACAATGGTATCACTGCTGACCGCCTGGGCCACCTGGGCTTCAGGTTCCTTAACCCTGGAATCGCTTTTTCCCGAATTACAGGAAGCAATGGCTGCAGCCATCAGAAAACTGTAAAGATTATAATGTAACTTTTGCATGGATGATGTATTTACGCGTGTTGGAATTTTCGTCCCAGTTCTGTTGCCGTTTTTTTGACAGACTTTAATTTGAATGCAAGTACTAAATTGAATATGCCTCCGACTAAAAAAGCCATACCCGACCAGGTGATAATACTGGCAACTCCTGCAGCAGGATAATAAAGAACAAGAAATGCGCATACCATGGTGAGGAGTCCGCCAAAGAATAACCATCCCCAATTGCTTATACCGAGATTTCTGATATCAAATGCAGCACCCAAAAGATAAAATGCCGCGAACATCAGCCAGAAGCCAAGGATATAAGGAAGGGAAACCATGGTAACCGCAGGATAAGCGATTAAATAGATGCCGATAGCCAGGTCTAAAATTCCACTGGCCAGTGTCCATCCCCATCCCGGCAGGATACCACTATTGGCGATGGCAAAAAAAATCTGTGAAAGACCTGATCCCAGCATGACAATGCTGAACAGAACGCTCAGGCCAAGATAGCCTTCGGCCGGCTTGCAAAAAATGGCTATACCCGCTACAATAAATAAAAGGCCTTTGACGATAAACCACCACCAGTTTCTCACGTCTTCGGTGACAGTGTTCAAAAATGTGTTCATATATTTCGTTTTAAAAATGAGAAAATAAATATCAACTTAGTTTTTTCACCTCTTCTTCCAGCTCCGTGATTCTTGTCTGATGCCTGCTGATCCTTTTCTCCAGGCGTACCTTTTTCCTTTCTCCTCTTGAAGTCTTGCGCCTTTCCCTGTTTGCCTCGTGTTTTTCTTTCAGCCGTGCGATTCTCATTCGTCTTTTATCTTTCAGGTTTTCAATATTTTTCTGGATTTTAGATTTTTCAGTTGCATTGGCAGATTTAATCCTTGCCCTTTCGGCGGCAATTTCTTCGTCCGTTTCCCTAATATCTTCGTCTTCGAAATCATCATGTACATAATCCACATCTGATCTGAAAACAGTCGTTGCACCAAGCGTGCGAAATGCACGATCTATAAAATCCGGACTTTCTTCAAAAACTTCTGCCATGATCGCTATCGTTGCAGGCTGCAAACGGGCATTGACTTTCTCGGTAAAATCATCTGAAAAATCCAAATAGTCCGCTTCGGCGACTGCTCCAACCAGTGTACCGGTGATCATACCAAGCAGCATTCCGACTGGTCCAGCAATAAGACCGATCAGTGAGCCAATGGCCATGCCGGAAAGTGTTCGTACCCCATCGGAGGTTTCAGATTCAATGATGGATGTGTGACCATAAGCGTCTTTTTTTACAATTACTTTTTCGTAAACGGTAATATCTCCATATGATTCCAGCTCAATCAGCTGGTGTGATGCTGCGATGGCCTGCGCTTCATCACTGAACACGCCAACGATAAGATTTGACATTGTCTGAATTTTTTAATAATTGCCTACTCTGTAAAGTTTTCGGCTTCCCTTTAAATCAGCATGTATTGATTACAAAACTAGTTTCGGCAAATACGGAAGGCAATGGCTGGATGAATAAAAACGTGGTATATTCTACGCTATTAAACCCTGCGCCGAAAGCAATGAATAATTGATTCCTGCCTTTTTAAAATCTGAGAAATTCATTCCGGACACCGCTTTAAAGAACTTACTGAAGTGACTGCTGTCGACGAAACCAAGATTATAGGCGATCTCTTTCATGCCTGCATCAGAATAGCGACACATTCGTTTGGCCTCCAGCACTACCCGCTGCCGGATAAGATGTCCCGCAGAGAATCCGGTATTCTTTTTAACGATCCCGTTCAGGTAGTTGGGTGTTATGCATAAATGATCCGCATAATCGGCCACCATTTTTTTTTCTCTGAAGTATTTTTCCAGAAATTCCATGAAACGTTGGGTCAACTCAGTTTCCCTTGAATGATGAGTGTTTTCTTTCCTGCTTTCGAATTGTCTGCTTACATAGATCAGGAATATTTTGAAATAACGCCGGAGAAGTTGTGCTTTGAAAGAAAATTCATTTTTAAATTCTTTGATCATCTTGATCATGATCTCCAGCATATCACTTACCATTTCCTTTTGAACATATAAAACTTGCATATGGGAAAACAACTGGAACAGGCTGGACTGACAGGTCAGATCAAATTCGTGCGCCCCCAAATTGATAAATGAGTCTTTAAAAGCCAGCATGAAACCCTGCGCATCCCCGCTTAGTAAAAGCTGGTGCACCTGGTTGGGTTTAATAAAATACATCAGGTTTTTGTACAGGGAATATTCCTTAAGATCTGAAAAAAGTTTTCCTGTTCCATCCGTAAGCCAGGTCAGTTCGTAATAGTCATGGCTATGGGCCAGATGGTAATTTTCCGGTTGTTCCTCCCGCAGGCTGGAAATCGTGCAGATTTTAAATGGTATTCCGCCATTGTCAAACTTCATGATCGGGATAATAGATGCTTCCTTCATACCTGAAGATTTTTGCCATGACTATTCCGAAATGTATGCCCGGTTTTATTTTATTATTAGTCAGTCCATTAGCATCAACAGGACCATGGGAAGGCGGACTTTATTTCGTCTTTTCGCCGACACAGATACGAAATATCGTATCTTAGGTTAGATACTGCACGCAACCCACTGCCAACATCGTTGCCATTATGATGGCTCAGAAATATATCCGGAATAAAGAAGAAGTACAATCATTGCTGCTGGAATTCAGCAGTAAAATGGCCACTGCCAGGGATAGGGAAAGTCTGCGTGTCATCGTGAAAAAATATCTGAAGGAAATTTTTCATATCCATGAGTATATCATTACCATTCCCAATGAAGACAATGTAACGTATAGCTGGTTCCTTCACGACTTATCTACGGATGAGCCAGCGGATGGAGGATTCAAAGTAATTACAGGTAAGGCTATACCGGTAGAAGGAGCGCTAACCGGCGTAGTACTCGGTTCAAAGGATCCGGTTGTCTTTAATATGAAGGATATTATTGAGCATCGCAGATATTATTTCCCAAGCCGGACATTCTGGGAAGCGGCCGGCGCTGAATTTATTTTGGGAATGAAACTCAGCGTTGCACATGAGGTTGCGGGAATATTGTGGGTGCAACCAGGTCAGATTAGTGATGAACTTCTACACGGCGTATGCGCACAAATTGCCATTGCGCTTTCCAATATAGGGGCTAATGAAAAAATCCGGCGGCAACTCGCCATCATTGAAGGGTCGCGCACGCAACTGGAACAAGAGAATCAATACCTGCAGGAACAGATCAGGGATGGCTATTATGAGGGACAGATCATCGGATCGAACAGCGGTTTGCAAAATGTTTTACAACTCGTTTCACATGTCGCTCCTTCAGATAGTACCGTTTTACTTCTGGGTGAAACAGGGACCGGCAAAGAATTAATTGCCATGGCAATTCACAACGCATCGCCCCGGAGAAAAAACCAGATGGTGAAACTGAATTGTGCTGCTCTGCCATCACAGCTGCTCGAAAGTGAATTATTCGGTCATGAAAAAGGAAGTTTTACAGGTGCAACAGAACGCCGCATCGGAAAATTTGAACTGGCCAATAACGGTACGTTGTTTTTGGATGAGATAGGGGAGATGCTCCCGGAGTTGCAGGTTAAATTATTGAGGGCCCTGCAGGAAAAAGAAATTGAACAAATCGGAGGGAAATCTGTGATCAGAACAGATGTACGTATCATAGCCGCTTCCAACCGCGACCTGAAGAAAGAAGTGGAAGCGGGGAGGTTCAGGGGAGATCTTTTTTACAGGCTCAATGTATTTCCCATCACCTTGTCTCCCTTGCGTGAAAGAAAGGAAGACATTCCGCTCCTGGCTTCTTTCTTCATGCATAAGTATGCAATAAAAACGGGTAAAAAAATCAGGAGCATATCGACGGCAGTCATCCATGATCTTATACGTTATGACTGGCCTGGCAATGTGCGGGAATTGGAACACGTCATTGAGCGAAATGTTTTGATGACCAGTGGAGATACGATTGCAGAAATCGCATTGCCTCAAAATGCAAAAAACAAAGATTCTGCGGATCTTCAGAAACTGGGATCATTGGAGGAAAATGAACGGGCATATATATTATCGGTCCTGAAAAAAACCAACGGAAGAATACGGGGTGCAGATGGAGCCGCAGAGATTATGAAGATCCCGCCAACCACCCTGCATTCTAAAATGAAAAAACTGGGTATTAAAAAAACCGGGTATCAGGAATAATATATCAGAATTGCTTGTATGGACCAACGATTCTGTTGCATGTTTTACCTGTTCAAAAAGGTTCGGGGTAAATAACTGATAACTTGAGAGGTCAGAGACAGACACACAAATCAATCTAGAGAAGAAGCAAATTTCTTTTCGAAAGCTGAGTCGCTTCAACTGGCCTGTTCTTTTAAACAACTTTTTATGATCAGGCTGATCTTCCTCATGGCAATACTCCTCATTCACGAGGATGGCAGGTCTCAAAATAATATCAGCAACCCGGCCAGAAATTATAGTCCTGCTATGCAAAGAATGCTCGTAAAAATAGTGGGCACCTACCTTTATAATATTCTTCAATGGCAGATCGACTATGACAGTTCAATGGTGTTAGCCTGTAAGGGAGAGGGTCTGAGTCATTCACTCTTCGTAAATGAATCCTTCGATGACGGATCACCACTGCCCGGAAAGGAGCTGATCGAAAGCAATAACATTCCCGGAGCCATTCAGTTACTCACTACCCTTCGTGGAGAGAACCGCATAAAATTGCTCCTGCAACTGGGAGGATATTTTCTTTTTAAGCCGGGTACGGAAAAAAAAGATATGTCGAATGCCCGCGATTTTTTAACGGAGGCAATGGTACTTAGTGATTCTTTAGGAATCTCAAAATGGAAGAATGGATCGCGGAGCATGCTGGGCAAATACTATTTCCAGACCGGAGACTTTTCAAAAAGCAAAACTTATCTTTCTGAGGTAGTAGATGCCTGCAACAAATCAGCTAACGTGACGGCCGTCGCTAAAGCCCTCGCAGAAAGAGGAAACTATGAATTATTTAATGATACCTGTAAGTTGAGTGACATCACCAGGGCGCTCGAACTCTTCAGGAAACAGGATGACAAGATTGGACAAATCGAGATGCTTGCAAAGGTTGCGGAAATACATTTTGCCTATGGGTTTTGGATGGAATGCGAAAAGGAATGGCTGGAGTCGGTGGATTTGGAAAAAGAAATTGGTTACAGGCACATTCATTATTACTACGATGCACTGGGCTTTATGGAGCAGGCCAGAGGGAATATGAATATTGCGCTTTCCTATGCTGATAAAGCAATACGTACAATGGAAGAAATAAACGACAAGTTTATGGCCTCCCATTTTTATTTTAGAAAAGGATATATCTATGGAGCGATTGGGGATTGGGACAGATATGCTTACTGGTATCGAAAAGGCATCGAAACTTCCGACGGTGCCGAGACGAATCGCTTGTGGTACTCAAGTTTTGTTTGGTTTTCAATTGACCTTGCAGCATGGGGAAAGTATAAAGAAGCGCTTGATTTAATAGACAACACAACACTTAAATTTCAACCATTAAATCCGATAGATAAAATGTATGTAGCCCAGGCCAGGGGCCTTAGTTATTATGGCCTGAAACGCGCATCATTGGGAGAAAAATATCTTTCATCGGCCTCCTCTATCGCAGACCAGTTAAGCTCTCAGCCGCAAATGTATAATGATATTTTTAACGTGTATATACTAGATGCTAATATATACTCATCCGGGGGGGATATGAAAAAAGGAAAGGAATATCTTCAAAAAGCGCTCGCCATCAAACCTGGATTTATAAATCTCCTAACCAATCGTTTATTGGCAATGGTTCAATTTAAGATAGATTCCAGCGAAGGGAATTATGTGTCTGCCATACAAGAGTATCAGAAATACGAGCACCTCGATGATTCAGGTTTTAATTTGAAAAAAACCAGGCAGATCGATGAAATGAACATACAATATGGCGTGGCGCAGAGAGAAAAAGATTTACAATTATTGCAAAACAGGGAACAACTGCAAAAAGCGGAATTAAACAGTGAAAAACTCACGCGGAATATTATCGTCATTGCCTCGTCTTTAATTCTAATGTTGTTTGTATTGGTTTACAACCGTTACCGGCTGAAACAACGCAGCAATAAACTCCTCCAGGAGCAGCAAATAATTATCAGTCAAAAAAATGAAGATCTTCAGCGGACTATCCAGGAAAAGGATGATTTATTGGAAGAGAAGGAATGGCTTGTCAGGGAAATCCATCACAGGGTTAAGAACAACCTCCAGATGGTGATCAGTTTACTCAATGCACAATCGGAATACCTGAACAATCCATCTGCACTGAATGCCATAAGGGAAAGCCGTGAACGGATGCAGGCCATTGCGATCCTTCACCAGAAACTCTACCAGGTAGAAGGTAACTCAAGGATAAATATGCGATCTTACATATGCGAATTAGTGGAAAACATCCAGCAGGGTTTTGACAAATCTGAAAGAATGGATTTCCATTTGAATGTAGCGGATGTCGGACTCGATATGTCACAATCTGTTCCACTTGGTCTGATATTGAACGAGGCCATCACCAATGCTATAAAGTATGCTTACCCCGGAAATCAAAAAGG
>Ga0207113_1148_pt1 | contig 17069 bp, 12 predicted proteins | sample Alteio_BWMinHeat_69_FD_153559 | JGI IMG/M metagenome (GOLD analysis project Ga0207113, IMG submission 153559) | Enriched cells from forest soil in Barre Woods Harvard Forest LTER site, Petersham, Massachusetts, United States -... | ecosystem: Environmental > Terrestrial > Soil > Temperate forest >... | reverse complement strand
AACAAATTATTGCTGCTACTAAAAAAGTTTATAAGGAAGGATATAATGAGATTGAGGTGGAAATTTGCACCAAAAATGGCAGGCAATTGCTCTTCCACCTGAATGGTATTTCAGTTATTTATGAAGGGAAGCCCTGCCTGTTGGGAGCCGGTATGGATCTTACAGCCAGGGAAAAGGCACAGCAGGAGATCCGGGAAAGCGATAAAAAATACCGTTCTCTTTTTGAGCAGGCTTCGGATCCGATTCTGGTGACCGACTATGACGGCAATTTTACAGATGTAAACGGAAGTTTCTGTAAATTATTCGGATATACAAAAAGAGAACTGCTCAGGATGAATATTGTTTCACTTGTTTGTCCGAAACAACTTTTAGAAAAACCTATCAGGAATGATTTAGTGATGAGGGGGAAGCATTTTATGAGTGACAGGATAATGATTCGCAAAGATGGAGCGATTGTTGAAACAGAAGCAAATGTGAAGAAATTTGGTGAAAACAGTGTAATGGCCATTGTGAGGGATGTTACAGAAATCCGCAAACTTCAAAGGGAGATGGAGCGGGAAAGAATGGATCTGCAGGTACAGGAGCAAAGGAAAATAACCCGGGCGGTCATCAAGGCGCAGGAGAGAGAGCGCAATATTATTGGAAGAGAATTGCATGACAACGTGAATCAGCTCCTGGCGAGCGCCAGAATGGTTCTGAGTACTGCAAGATTAACACCTTCAGGGAAAAAGGAATTTGTTGACAAAACCCTGAGGCTGATCGATGCGACTATTCTTGAATTACGCATCCTCGGGAGGAAGCATGTCACTCCGCTGAAAGGTTTTGATTTAAAGTCTCAGATTCAATCCCTGATTAAAATCATGGAAGAGGGTATCGGCTTCAAGATAACTTTTGAATATGATTTGCCAGATAAACCGGAACTATTAAATGATTTGAAGTTAAATATTTACAGAGTTATACAGGAACAACTCAATAATGTTTACAAACATGCTTCTGCTTCCCGGGTTCAAATAAAAATGTTTACCGACAATGGTCAGGTTCATGTGATGATCGATGACAATGGCATTGGATTCGAAGTAGGGATGAAGAAAAGCGGAGTTGGCATCGTTAATATTATCAACCGGGTTGAATCATTTAACGGGAAAGTAGGTTTTGAAACCAAACCCGGAATTGGATGCAAACTAGAAATCCATATTCCGATAACTTATCAGGAATAAGTTCTAATCTTTCATAAATCCCTGTGCCTGGAGCTCTGTAACCAGCATCTGGGTATATTGTTTACTCGCTTTCATTGCAGTCGGTGGATTAACTACTTTGGACTGCATCGATATCAGCATCTTTTCGGTAACAGCATTAAAAAGATTACTTTCTATAAAATAAGTTTTATCCGTTTCATAATAACCGGGAGAATAAAAGGTCGGGCTGTAAGCATAGTATCCGCTATAATAATATCCATAGCCGGCATAGGGAACAAATCCTGCAGATGTACTACTGCCAGCTACATAATGAGTTTTTGATTCCTGGTCGACCAGGGCTACTGTAAATATACCATCGCAACCGAGATCGCGTATTGCTTTTAATAAAACTTCATTTTTGGGTAATTTATCCAATGTAAGAATGGGTCCAAATGCGTCTATACTCTTGACAGTTCTGATTCCCTTTGATTCAGCAGCATCCGCCAGATCATTTTCCAGATTTACCTGAACATCATAATTCTGTGTCATAACGAAAATAAAAATTTTGTGCTTGCCTGGTTGAGGAACCGGCTTGTCTTCTTTATTTACCCAGGTCGCCATTATACGCATGGACGAATTTGAACAGGACCAGAATGCCAGGGCTAAAATAAATGCAATGCTTAAAACTTTCAATTTTGTCATAAGGGGAACTTGAAACTATCTGAGATAATTAATGTTTAGATCCGAAGATACGAAAACAAGGCCTTAAGCTTTGCGCTTTGAGCCTTGAGCTTTCCTATAGTTCATTTTTCTTCATTTGATTAACTGCATAATCACATGCGCGGGCAGTAAGTGCCATGTAGGTAAGTGAGGGATTTTGTGTGGAAGTGGATGTCATACAGGCGCCGTCAGTGACAAAAACATTTTCACAGGCATGCATCTGATTCCATTTGTTCAGCATGGAAGTTTTCGGATCCTTTCCCATTCGGGCTCCTCCCATTTCATGAATATCAAGTCCCGGTGCCTGATTACTGTCATTTGTTTTGATATTTGTAAATCCGGCTTTTGTATACATTTCTGTTAACTGATCTGAAAAGTCTTTGACCATTTTGTTATCATTCTCATCGTAATCCACTGAGAATTTTATCAGGGGTACACCCCATTCATCTTTCTTATTGGAATCAAGGCTTAAGAAGTTCGTTTCTTTTGGAATGGTTTCACCCATCATATGAGAGCCCACACGCCATGGACCGGGATCTTTCTTTGCAAGATTATCTTTTAAAGTCGTACCGAAGCCCTCCGCTTTGGGGAAGCTAAATCTTCCGGAATAAAATCCGGCAGCATAACCGCGCAGAAAATCCGTCTCCTGTTTATGAACATTCCGGAAACGCGGAATATATGCACTTGTAGGTCTTCCGCCAGCTGTAGTGCTATCCATAAATCCTTCGTATTCCGCAGAAATATGTCCCCTGTAATTATGAAAAGCAAAATATTTCCCCAATATCCCGCTGTCATTGCCAAGTCCATTTGGGAATCGGTTAGACTTGGAATTTAAAAGAATGAGGTTGGTATTAATTGCCGCGGCATTGACAAAAATAATCCGGGCATAATAATCAATCACTTCTTTGCTATTAGCATCGACGACCCTCACACCGGAAGCTTTTCCTTTTTTTTCATCATAAATAATGGAATGCACAACAGAAAAAGGACGAAGCGTCATATTGCCGGTTTTCAATGCCCAGGGAATTGTTGTTGAGTTAGCTGCGAAATATCCACCAAAGGGACAACCACGCTGGCAAAGATTCCTGTTCTGGCATTGTCCCCGGCCCTGGTCCAAATGTATTTGTTTTGGTTCCGTCAGATGTGCACAACGCGCATAGATAACATGCCGGTCTTTATAATTTTTTGCAATAAAATCTTTGAAATAATTTTCAACACAACTTAATTCCAGTGCCGGTAAAAATTCCCCATCAGGTAATACATCAAGTCCGTCTTTATTTCCGGATATTCCCGCAAATTTTTCTACATAACTATACCAGGGCGAAATATCCTTATATCGAATAGGCCAGTCGACTGAAAAACCATCCCTCGCCGGCCCTTCATAATCGAAATCGCTCCATCGTTGTGTTTGACGTGCCCATAACAATGATTTGCCTCCTACCTGGTAACCGCGGATCCAGTCAAAAGGTTTATCCTGAACATATGGATGTTCTGTATCCTTTACAAAGAATTGCATTGCGTCTTCCCTGAATGCATAACAACGGCTTACTACAGGATTGGCTTCCTGAATTGCTTCAGGAATCTGACCTCTGTGCTCGAATTCCCAGGGTTGCATGTTGGTAGTAGGATAATCTTTAAGATGAACAACATCCCTGCCTCTTTCAAGAACCAGGGTCTTCAACCCCTTTTCGCATAATTCCTTTGCAGCCCATCCGCCACTCATGCCGGATCCGATCACAATCGCATCATAGGTTCTGCTTTTCACTCCGTCGTTCAGATTGCCCATATCGTTACATTATAATTATGCAGTTTTTAATGGAATACAACCCTGGAATTTTCCAGGGATCATTTTATATCCACGGATTTTTGTCATATAATATTCACAGGTAGTATAAGCCTCAACGGTTAATCTCTTTGTAGACTGAAAGAAAAATGAAAGGGCTTCTCCGGAAGATTTTTGCTTGTCCAGTTCGGCAACGATGGACTGTCTTTCCGACGGACTGATCGACGTAAATGATGTACCTGTTTTTTTCGAAACGAAAGATTCAAATGCTTTCATTCCTTCAATATATTTTTCCTGGTTTATTTTTGAATAACAATCATCAATCATTTTTAATGCAAACAAATGAGCCGAGAGATCTTTAGCTCCCGGTGTGTCAGTTTTTGGAAGAATGGTTTCTGCCAGTTCAGCCAGCATGTTTTCATCTTCCGGCAGGATTTGAATGAGTTTAAGAGGAATGGAAACTTTCTGTTCGTTTTGTAAACAGGAGGGTACGAGAGCAACTCCGGCCCAGACCATGAGTAACTGTTGAATGGCAACGCGTCTGTTAGGCATAAAATAGAAATAGATGACGGATGATCCCGCCGTATAGCGGGAACTGATGACAGTAAAGCTATGAAAATAGTACAAAATGGATATCTTTTAACCAGTTCCGCCTGGATATTGGTTATAAAATACAATTGCATAGCGATATGCAAAGAGCGGCGCTCAATGGTTTTATGATCAGGTTTGGACATCTGATATTTAATGTTCTATAGTTAATCTAAATTTGCCCTGAATTGATTTCTTAATTAATAATCAATAATTAATAATTAATAATTAGTTATGGCCCTCCATACAATCCTGGGAGCAAATGGAACTATCGCAACAGAACTGATTCCAATTCTTCAGTCTTCGGGAGAAAAAATCAGACTGGTTTCCAGAAATCCAAAGCAAATCGATGGCACAGAGGTCATCGCTGCAGATGCATTAAACAGGGAACAGGTTTTTCAGGCTGTAAAAGGATCGGATATCGTTTACTTATTGGTGGGCTTAGATTATAAAATCAAAGTATGGAGATCCAGCTGGCCAGCCATAATGAGAAATACCATCGATGCCTGTAAAACTTACAATGCGAAACTGATATTTTTTGATAATGTATATATGTATGGAAAGGTGAAAGGAAGAATGACAGAATCCACACCCTTTAATCCCTGTAGTGAAAAAGGAAAAGTAAGGGCGGAGATTGATGAAATGCTGCTTAAAGAAATGAAATCAGGCAGTCTGAAAGGTATAATTGCTAAAGCGGCTGATTTTTACGGACCGCATGCTACCAATACAAGCGTCCCATACATCATGATTTTCGACAGATTGAAAAAGGGAAAGACTGCACAATGTTTCATTTCTGCAAACCAGATTCATACTTATACATATACTCCGGATGCAGCAAGAGGATTATATATGCTGGCGGTTACTGAATCTGCCTACGGACAATGCTGGCATTTGCCCAGTGCATTGCCAGCGATAACTGCAAATAATTTTATCTCCATCGCTGCAAAATACATGAATGCTAAAGCAAAGGTCCAGGTCTTACCAAAATGGCTGATAAGTATTGTAGGTTTATTTGTTCCTATCATGAAAGAAATGAATGAAATGCTTTATCAGAATGAATTCCCTTACGAATTTGATTCTTCCAAATTTGAAAAGGCTTTTCAATTTAAACCTACAAGCTATGAGGAAGGTATCCGGCAAACTGCGGAATGGTGCCTTGCTGCCGGATAAGGTTAAAGTTTTAGATTTACAGTCCTGCCGCTTTGTGCGGATTTATAAATCCCTTCTATAATTTTTAAATCCTTAAGCGCTTCTTCTCCATCTACCGGTAAAACAGGTTTTTTCCCTTCCAGGATAATTGCTGCCATTTCATCCATCTGTATCGTTTGATGCGGTATGAATGGGAAATCCAACGGGCCTTTATTTGTTCGTCCCTGCGTGGGATCATATCCGGTTGCAGGATATAATTCCGCAAATCCTTCTGTGCCGTCCAGGAAAAACCGGTCCAGCCAGTTCATTGAGTAGGTAGATAGGCATGATGCAACGGCTCCACTGGGAAATCCCAACTGGAATTGAATAGTTTCGTCTATTCCCTGAACGAATTTAACCGGATCGTTTTTAGTTTCCACAGCATTTACCCAGATAGGATCTTCTCCGGTCATATAACGTGAACCATTAACAGAGTATATTCCGATATCCATCATGGAGCCACCACCGGAAAGTTTAGGATTCAGCCGCCATTGATTTGGATCACCAATAATAAAACCAGATAATCCCTGGAAAAATTTAATTTTTCCAAATTCTCCTGCATTTCTTAAACGAATGATTTCAAGTGTATGGGGTTCAAAATGCATCCGGTAACCGACGAGCAGTTTTACATTTGCTTTTTTACACGCTTCAATCATTTCTTCACCTTCCTTAACATTAATAGCCATCGGTTTTTCGCAAATTGCCTGTTTGCCGGCTTTGGCTACACGAATCACTTCTTCAGAATGAAGAGCATTTGGAGTGATTACATATACCGCATCTATATCGGGATTATCTTTTATGGCATCGTAGTTCTCATAATTGTAACAATTTTTTTCAGGAATATTGAATTTGGTCTGCCACGCTTTGATTTTGGAGGGTGTTCCGCTGATCACTCCTGTAAGTTTGGCTTTTTTGCAGGATACCATTGCGTCGGCTACCCGGTTTGCATAATTGCCGAGGCCTAAAATGGCGACCTTCAGCACGGGCCCATTATAGGCTTCATTCGGTAATGTCGTACAGGCTGCCGGAAGATAACCTGGCAAAACGGAGAGGGCGATAGCCGAGCCACTGATTTTCTGAATAAATTCCCTTCTTGTGTTCATGTTAAAAAGTAAAAAAGCCTAAAGCCTAAAGCCTAAAGCTTAAAGCCTAAAGCCTAAAGCCTAAAGCCTAAAGCCTAAAGATTAATTTAAGAACAACCTAAGTTAAAATAATATTTCAGCATCCATCTTCATTAGACAGAAATTAATGCTATTTTTTGCATTCCTGATTAGAAATAAATAAGTTTTCGGCTTTCGGCTTTAAGCTTTAGGCTTTAGGCTTTTAAAAGGGCATCGTAAAGAATTTCTACAGGATGCAGTGCTTTTTTACCACTGCCATCTTTTATCTGGTGACGGCAGCTGGTACCCGGTGCAGCAATGATAACTTCATCGGGCTGTTGACGAACCACGGGTAATAACACCAGTTCACCAATTTGCATAGAAAGGGAATAGTGCTCTTTTTCGTATCCAAAAGAACCTGCCATTCCACAACAGCCGGAAGGGATGGTTTCAACCTTATAATTCTCAGGGAATGAGAGCATGGTGACAGAATGAGAAATGGAAGATAATGCCTTTTGCTGGCAATGACCATGCAGTTTAATCAGGCGGACATCTTTTGTAAATAAGTTTTTATCCAGCCTGCCGAGTTTTATTTCTGCAGCAATAAATTCATCAATGAGAAAAACATTTTTTGATAATTCCCTGGCGGCGGCAAATTGTTCATCATCGGCAAGGTCCACATATTCATCCCGGAATGTAAGAATCGCACTGGGTTCAATGCCAATAAGCGGGTTCTCATTATTCACGATTCCTTTTAAAAGCGATATATTAAAATTGGCAATTTTTTTTGCTTCCCGCAAAAGACCTTTTGACAGCCAGGCACGGCCGCTTTCTTCATGTCTTGGTATTTCCACTTCATATCCCAGTCTTTCCAGGAGAAGAATGGCTTTGATGCCAGTCTCAGCATCATTAAAATTTGTGAATTCGTCACAGAATAAATAAACTTTTCTTTTTCCCTTTTTACTTTTCCCTTTTGAATTTTTATTATACCATTTCTGGAGGCTTTGTTTTGAAAGAGCTGGCAGGGAGCGTTCAGCTGCAAACCCCGAGATTCCTTTAATGATACGGCTTGTGATGAAATTACCTGTTAAGAAATTATATAAACCCGGTGCTATAGATCCGATCTTTTGTGACCGGTTGAAATTTGCAATCAGTCGTGAACGAAATGGTACGCCATGAACGTCATGATATTGCTGAAGAAATTCTGCTTTGAGTTTGGCTACATCCACATTCGACGGACATTCAGATTTGCATCCTTTGCAACTCAGACAAAGGTCCATCACTTCATAAATCTCTCTATGATCAAAGCGGTTGAGTTTTTCTGAATTTGTCAGAAACTCTCTCAAAATATTAGCCCTGGCCCGCGTTGTATCCTTTTCATTTTTTGTTGCCATAAATGAAGGACACATGGTGCCACCGGATAATTTTGTTTTCCGGCAGTCACCGGAACCATTGCATTGCTCAGCATGCTGTAAAATATCCTGGTTATAATAACGGAAAATCGTATTGAATACAGGAGTTGTTTGCCCGGGCGTATACCTTAGCATGGTATTCATAGGTGGAGTATCCACGATTTTATTCGGATTAAATATATTTTCAGGATCCCAGCTTTTTTTAATGGATTTAAAAAGTTCGTAGTTATGTTCGCCCACCATTTGTTTGATAAACTCTCCGCGAAGCCTTCCATCTCCATGTTCGCCACTCAGTGAACCATTATATTTTTTTACCAGTCCGGCAATTTCAATTGCGATGGTTCGGAACATCCGGTTCCCTTCTTCAGTCTTTAGATTGATAATGGGTCGCAGATGAATTTCACCTGATCCGGCATGGGCATAATGAACTGAATGCAACCCATATTTCGTAAGCAGCTTATTAAAATCAGCAATATAAGCCGGAAGGTCATGGACATCAACGGCTGTATCTTCCACTACTGGAACAGGTTTGGAATCTCCTGGCATGTTACCGAGTAATCCCAGTCCTGCTTTTCGCAGGGACCATATTTTATTCGTATCATCTCCGAATAAAAGAGGGAAATGATAACCAAGGCCAGCCGCTTTCAATTCTTCAGTTAAAGGCCCAACGATATTTTCAATTTCTGACCTGGTATTTCTTTTAAATTCAATAACGAGAATTGCGCCTGGGTCGCCTTGTACAAAAAACCTGTTTTTACTTTGTTCAATATTATCTTTTGTACATTCAAGAATGTAGTGGTCAATTAATTCACTGGCGCTTGGTTTATATTTGAGTGCAACAAGGTTAGCCCTCAGTGCTTCATCTATACTATTGAAATGGACGCATAATAAACCGGTTTCTGCCGGAGGTAATGGAATCAGGTGCAATTTTATTTCTGTAATAAAAGCCAGGGTTCCTTCAGAACCTGCGATCAGTTTACAAAAATTGAAATCGGGTCCTCCGGCTGTAAAAGGTGCAGAATCCAGTAATATATCCAACGCATAACCGGTATTTCTTCTTTCTACGGATTTTCTTGGAAATTCTTTTCTGATGCCTAGTTGGTTTTCATAATTACCCAGGAGACTTCTGGTTGTTTTATAAATGAATGATTCCAGGTTTTCACCTTCACATTTATTATGAAATTCTTCCAGGCTCAGCGGGTGAAATGAGACTTCGCTTTCATCACTTAACAGCGCCTTAATTTCCAATAAATGATCCCGGGTGCTTCCATAAACAACTGAATTGGATCCACAAGAATTATTCCCTACCATTCCGCCGATCATGGCCCTGTTTGCAGTGGAAGTTTCGGGACCAAAAAGCAAACCATACGGTTTTAAAAAAAGATTCAGTTCATCACGGATCACACCGGGCTGTACACGAACCCAGGCTTCTTCTTTATTGAATTCAATTATATTCGTAAAATTTTTAGAAACATCCACTACAATTCCTTTCCCGACTACCTGGCCTGCAAGTGAAGTCCCGGCAGTGCGCGGTATTAATGAAGTCTGATTTTCCCTGGCAAATCTGATAAGCTTTAACAGGTCTTCTTTAGCATTGGGTACAGCTACAGCCAGAGGAAGTTCCCTGTAAGCTGAAGCATCGGTTGCATACAGGATCCTGGTTGTCTCGTCAACATAAAATTCACCTTCGAGAATGGCAGAGAGTTCTTTCAGCTTTTGCGTCATGGGAAAAAATGGAATGCAAATTTACGAAACAATACCCTTTTTCAGTGGCTCCCGCCAAACCATACTGGCAGAGGCTCCTTTTTCCATGCAGCTTTATTCCGTATTTTCATGTTCATGTTTAGTTTAATAAATAAAACTGCTATTATCACAGGCGGGGGCAGTGGCATAGGCAAGGCGATCTGCCAGACGTTTGCAAGGCAGGGAGCGAGTATTTATCTGCTCGATATTGATGAAAAGGGTTCACAGGAAACTGTAGATCAAATAAGGATGGAAGGCGGAATAGCAGAGTTTTTTGCGTGTGCATTAGATCAGGAAACTTCCGTTCAAAAAGTTGTTGAGGAAATAGTCAATAAGCGGGTTCCGGATATCCTGGTAAATAATGCAGGCATTGCACATATCGGAAATGCTGAAAACACTTCTTCAGTTGATTTTGAAAAATTATTTTCGGTGAATGTGAAAGGTGTATATCATATGGTTAAAGCCGTTATTCCACACATGAAAGCCAGGGGCGGATCAATTTTAAATATGGCATCCATAGCGGCCCTGGTGGGTTTGTCAGACAGGTTTGCTTATAGTATGACAAAGGGTGCTGTTGCTGCTATGACAATTTCTATTGCAAAAGATTATATCAAATATAATATCCGTTGTAATTCTATTTCCCCCGCTCGTGTACATACATCTTTTGTAGATGGGTTTATTGCAAAAAATTATCAGGGAATGGAGGAAGAAATGTTCAGGAAATTATCTGCTTCGCAGCCCATAGGCCGTATGGCAAAACCTGAGGAAGTGGCTGCATTGGCGTTATATCTTTGTTCAGATGAAGCTTCGTTTGTTACAGGAACCGATTACCCTATTGATGGTGGATTTGTAAGGCTGAATAATTAGAATTATCTCCTTGGCCGGTAACCGCCACCGCTGTTATTATCCCTGGGCTTCTCTTCAGCCTCACGAACAACAAGTTCCTTACCTCCGCGAAGTCTGGCCCCATTCAAAGCATCTATTGCTTCCTTTGCCTCAAGGGCAGCACTCATTTCCAGAAATCCAAAGCCCCTACTTTTGCGGGTTTCACGGTCTATGGCAACTTTGGCTGAAACTACTTCACCGTAGAGTTCAAACATTTCTTTTAAATCGGTATCGTCAAAATCATAAGGGAGTCCGGCAACAAAAAGTTTCATGGTGGTTTAATAAGACCCAAATCTAGTTTATTCCTTCAGGAACCAAGAGCTTTTTTTCTGAAATCATATAAGGAAATTTCCGTATCGTATAAAAACGGGATTGGATTAGTGAATTCCCGGAATCAGGTAATCCAGACTGTCTCCTCTGAAATCATGCATCCTGTAAACTACAAAATATCGAACAGGATTTCCATACCTGAATTGCGGCAGCAATAGGGAGTCGTCTACCCTTTCAAAATCGTTTTTGAGCGCAGCGCCAGGCGGCCCGTAATAATTTGAAGCATAAATAAAATAAGCATCTGAACCCCTGCTTAATCTTGGTCGCCGTTGATTGAGCCACGCAAAATGATGAATATCCCGGATTGGCCCAAAGACCAGCAGATTGTGATAATAAGGAATTCCATAATAATAATCCAGATGTCCGGCCGGAAACCAGTAATCAGAAATAAGGGTGGCATTCGTTTTCATTCTTCCAAATCTGATATCAGCCTGATAAATTGAATCGAAATGTATTGCGAATTGATGCCAGCCACTCATATCTAGACTGATATCTCCTTTACCAAGCATTTTTGTTTCGCTGCTCCCGATACGGAAAGGCAAATACCGGATACAGAATATCCCTAACAGCACGACAGTAGTATAAACCCAGGCCGAAGGTTTAAGCCATTTGGCATTAATCCGGATATCTGATAGCTCATCTAACCGGCAGGCAGCCAGTAGCATTAGAGACAGGTAAGCAGGACCAGACCAATGTGGCAGGGTATCATTGAAAAGCGAAGTCCATAAGAGTACTAAGATGAGCGGAAGACTAAGCCAAAGAAATAATGGATATTCTTTTGGAAGTTTTTTAGTTTTCTTTTTTGCTATGGCTACCAGCGTTAATAAATAAAGTATAAAATTTACCGGATTATTATAGAAAACAGAACCCAGTACCTGCTGAAGCAAATGGTCCAGGTCCGGCTTAATTCCCCAAAAGCTGATCCTTCCCTGGTGGTAATTGTAGGTTATGAAATGATTTTCAAGATTCCATTTGTATATAGGATATATGATCAGCAGGCTAATGATCCCTGAAATCCAGAGCATATATGATTTCAATAGATCCCTTCGATGAAAAATAATAAATCCACCAAAACCCAACCATAGAAAAACTCCATGCACCTTGCTCATAATGCAGGCACCTATGCTGACACCCAGAAGTATAAAAAGTCCCGTTCTGTATTTATCTGGAAGTTCTCTTTCCAGTATACGGATCATTAAATAGATACTGATCAGCCAAAAGAGTACCTGAGGAGAATCAGGTAAAATGAATGTACCGGCAATAACAGATGTATAAAAAGAGGTATTATACAAAACAGCGGAGATCCAGCCCGTTCTTGCATTTTTTATCCGTCTGCCAATTATGAAAATCATCCATGTTCCGGCAGCGGCGCAAAGGATGGAACCCAGCCGGACGAAAAATTCATTATGAAAATACAGGTTGGCAGTGGAAAAACGAATCAGGAGTGCCACCATGGGCGGATGATCAAAATAATTCCATTGCAGGTGCCGGACATATGTTTGATAATAAACTTCATCATTACCCAGTTCCAGCGAACATGCCAGAAGCACGCGGAGCACGGAACTAATTACAATAAGTAACCAGATTTTTTTATTGAAATTCAAGGAAAGTTATTGACGCAAGTTAATCGATTGGCGTTGCCATTTATAATCGGGGAGTCGTTTTTCAAAAAATTTCAAAGGAACCAGTAAGTAAACAGCTACCGAAACCAGGACTCCTGCGAAAGACCCGGCTAGTACATCTACAGGAAAATGTTGTGAGAGATAGATCCTGGAAAACCCTGTAAGCGCAGCAATCAAAATAAATAATATTCCCGATTTTCTATCCTGAAAATAAATACTTAGAAGGGTTGTGAGTGCGAATATAGTTGCGGTATGTCCCGAAGGGAAACTGGCTGAACCTGTTCCGGTAATTCCATTTATACAATGGATTGCGACTGGTCCGAAAAATAATTTTGGCCTGGGGCTGTGAATGAGATGTTTTAAAACCTGAACGATAAGACCTGAAGCCAGGAAACTGATACCGATTTGCAAAGACCAACCGGTCTTTTTACGGATGAACAAAAAAGCCATTACCACAATTAAAAATAAACCATTTCCGAGGTTGGTGAAGAGGATAAAAAAATAGTCAAGCATTTTAAAATGAAACCTGTTGATAAGCATAAAGCCTTCCGGCTTGTTGATGGATATGCAATAAACGGATAGAATAAGAACAAAAAGGAAGTAGCCGGAAAAATATGCAGGGTTGCGTTTCAGTACCCCGGAAAGGTTTTTCATGATACGGTCGATTCGGTAATATGCAAAAATAAAAATGCAATTTGTTAACACGGTTAAGTACTGGTTAAATGTGGGTTAAAAGATTGTTGCCTAAAAATACACGAGCGGAGAAGCATTCCTCTGGTCTGATTCGGGGTAAGAATGAACTTTAGTATTTTCGTTTACATGAAAATTTTTATTCTCCACCTGTGCTGGATACTTTCAATTTCAGGTATTGTTAACGGCCAGTTTAAAACAGATCCTTTTCTGGAAAAAATACTCTTGACGGATCAGGATTCAATTTTACAAAAACTGATGCATCAGCCCGATAAATATCGGATTCAGATTATTTATACAAAGATTGACCGGGATGCGGATAATCGTCCAGTGTTTAAAAATTATTATTTCCACGTGGGAAGGGATTTTTATTTTTACCCTGCATCTACAGTAAAACTGCCATTAGCCCTGCTTTCTCTTGAGAAAATTAATCTCCTGCATAAACCAGGAGTTGACAAATTCACGAGGATGAAATACGACAGTAGTTTTTCCGGTCAAAAGGAATTGATGAATGACAGCAGTTCAGAAACGGGATATCCATCTATTGCACAATTTATCCGAAAAGCATTTCTGATAAGCGATAATGATGCTTATAACCGTATGTATGAATTTGTCGGTCAGCAGGCATTGAACAGGAGATTGCATTCGATGGGTTTTCAGGAAACCAGAATCGTGCGACAATTCATGCCATTGACAGAATCAGAAAATCGCCATACCAATCAGATCCGGTTTCTGAATAATAAGGGTAAATTAATTTATCTGCAACCGCCTGCATTCAATAAAGATTCTTTTCAATTTTCACCTGTGGTAAAAATTGGTAAGGGTTACCTGGATGCACGCGACAGCCTCATTCAGGCACCCATGGATTTCACTCACCACAACAGGATTCCGCTGGAGGACCTGCAACAATTTCTCCAAATAGTCCTTTTCCCCTCATCTGTTCCTGATTCGGAACGTTTTAAACTCAAACCGGCCGACTATTTGTTCTTATACAGATATCTTTCACAATACCCGTCAGAAACACCTTATCCTAAATACGATACGTCGGAGTTTTATGACAGTTATGTAAAATTTTATTTTCAGAAAGGAGGGCATTTGATTCCCACCAACATCCGGGTATTTAATAAAGTTGGATGGGCTTATGGATTTTTAACCGATGTTTCCTATATCGTAGACTTTACTAATCATATAGAGTTCATGCTTTCGGCAACAGTATATGCAAATGAAGATGGTATATTGAACGATAACAAATACGATTATGACAGTGTCGCAATTCCATTTTTATACCGGGTAGGACAGGATATCTATCAGTATGATCTGCACCGCGAAAGAAAATTCAAACCTGATTTGAAGACTTTTCAGCTGGAGTATGAACACCGCGATCCTGCGGACTCGCGACCATCGATTAAAGATGTGGATAATTGAAGGGCTTTGAGTTATGAGATATGGGATATGAGTTATGGGTATTTCTTGCATACTTAAATAATAAATTATAGCTCATAATCCATAACCCATATCTCATATCCCATATCTCATATCTCATATCCCATAATCAAATAAAAAAGCCCCGCAATTTCGGGGCTTATTGTTGAAAAGAAATACTTTATAAAGAAGTTACTACAAAATTTTCTGATACTTTACGATCCACTGAAAACTTCTTTTCAATCTGCTCACTGGCAGTACGGATTATAAATGTCGGACGTATTTCTGTATCTTCTTTTGGTATACGAATATTCTTTTCAAAATGCACGTCATTGTAGGCATTCTGGTAAACGATATCACCTGCATCATTTTTAATGATCAGATAGAACTTTTCACCTGATTTGTTATCAAATTCAAGGTGAAAAACCAGGTTGTTGTCAGTAGCTCCGACGAAATTTACAGTTACCTGCTTGTCGGTTGGATTAATGATCTTTTCAATGATCGGTGCTGCCTGCAATTTTGCTGAACCAAGCGTTAACAACGCTGCAGCTGCAAGAACAGAGGCTGATTTCCTAAGATTAAAGTTTGCGAATACTGGTTTCATAATGTGACGATTTAATAGTGAAAAAAAAATTTTAACAATGATTTTATTGGCAAGTATCATCAGAAGTTTTGGCAGAGATTTTTGGTGCCGTGCAATACGTGTGAAGCAACCTGGGAATTGATCCGGATGGATATATTTATTTTCAATTCCAGAACAAATATAACCGGGTTTTCGTAGGATGAAAACCTAATATAAGCCGCTTTTTATCATGGCGACCCATTGAATAAAATGTTAAAACCCTTGTCTGGCAAGGGTTTTAACCGATTTTTGGTATGATGACCAAGCTCTCAATATGACCTCAATGTTACCAGATTTTCACACGTAAACTATCCGGCCTGTACATGGGATCAGAAGGTAAAACATGAAATGCTTCATAAAATGCAGGCATATTTGAAACCGGTCCATTTACACGCCACATCGGTGATGAATGCGGATTTGTAAGTGCCATCGTGATTAGCCTTTCTTTTCGCGTTTTAATTTTCCACACCTGGGCATGTGAAAGGAAAAAACGCTGGTCAGGGGTAAATCCATCAATTTTCTCATTGCTCTTGCCCTGGTCAGTTTTTTTAAATGCGGCATATGCAATGGCAAGGCCGCCGTTATCAGCAATATTTTCACCCTCTGTCAGTTCACCATTCAGATGAAATGTATCGACTGCGATATAACCATTATACTGATTGATGATATTTTGCGCACGTATTTTGAATTTTTTTGCGTCTTCGGCTGACCACCAGTCTTTCAGATTACCATCAGCATCATATTGTCTGCCCTGATCGTCAAATCCATGGGTGATCTCATGCCCGATTACAAGACCTATACCACCATAGTTAACGGCATCATCACCGGACGAAAAATAAAACGGCGGTTGCAAAATGCCCGCAGGAAAATTTATATTATTCTGTGTTGGTTCATAATAAGCGTTGATTGTGGGGGGAGTCATCTGCCATTCGGACCGGTCGACTGGCTTCCCGATTTTCGCAATGGATCGGTTATACTCAAAATGAGAAGTACCACGAAGGTTTGCAATGATATTGTCTCTTGTAATATTTATCGAAGAATAATCCTTCCATTTATCGGGATATCCGATTTTTTTAACGATTGCATGGAGTTTTACAATTGCTTTCTGCTTGGTTGAATCACTCATCCAATCCAGTTGCTGTATTCTTTCAGCATATGTGGAGATTATATTATCTATGAGCTGGTTGATTCTTTCTTTATCAGCTGCTGTAAAATATTTCTGAACATAAATCTGTCCCAGGTTATCTCCCAGCTGCCTGTCTACCAGGGTAGTCATACGCTTCCACCTTTCTTTCATTTGCGTCTGACCTGTTAACAATTTATTGTATGCAAACCTTGCATCAACAAAATCATGGGATAAATAATCAGCATCGTCATCCATCACATGAAAGCACAAATAGTTTTTTATAGTTTCGAGTGATGTACTATTCAGCAGGCTATTCAAACCTTTATAAAATTCGGGCTGGCCAACAAGTATCGTATCCGCAGAAACACCAAAAACGACCATCATTTTCTTCAGTTCGGGATTTGAACCGACTTTAATTTTGTGATAGTTCTTTATTGGGTCCCTTAATTCAACCGGTGCTTTGGAAACTTTTGCCATCGCTGTTTCCAGGTCGAATACAGATTTGGCTGTCTTATCAGCATCTGAAGGCGACTGGCCTAATAGTAAAAAAGTTTTTGTTATAAAAGTTATGTATGCGTCCCGGATTTTTTTGGTAGAGGAATCAGTTTTGAAATAGTAATCCCTGCTGGGCAAACCCAGTCCCCCCTGGTCGAAATGTGCAAC
>Ga0207113_1147_pt1 | contig 17075 bp, 16 predicted proteins | sample Alteio_BWMinHeat_69_FD_153559 | JGI IMG/M metagenome (GOLD analysis project Ga0207113, IMG submission 153559) | Enriched cells from forest soil in Barre Woods Harvard Forest LTER site, Petersham, Massachusetts, United States -... | ecosystem: Environmental > Terrestrial > Soil > Temperate forest >... | reverse complement strand
GGCCTTCGAATTACCTGCATTACCTTATCCAATGGATGCACTTGCACCGCACATTTCCAAAGAAACACTCGAATATCATTACGGCAAACATCATCGCGCGTATGTGAATAATTTAAATAATTTAGTGCCGGGCACTGAATTTGAAAACATGTCTCTTGAAGATATTATGAAAAAAGCAACTGGCGGTATTTTTAATAACGCCGCACAAATTTGGAATCACACTTTTTATTGGCACAGTTTAGCGCCAAAAGCAGGCGGAGAACCCAGTGGTCATTTGGCAGAGATGATTAAAAAAGATTTTGGATCGTTTGCAGATTTCAAAACGGCTTTTACCAAAGCAGCGACAACGGTATTTGGATCTGGCTGGGCTTGGCTTGTGAAAAATTCATCGGGTAAATTAGAAATTGTTCAAACCAGCAATGCGGGAAACCCTTTATTAGACGGCAAAAAACCGTTATTAACGTGCGATGTATGGGAGCATGCGTATTACATTGATACACGAAATGATCGTGCTGCGTATGTCAACCACTTCTGGGAATTAGTAAACTGGAAGTTCGCTGAAAATAACTTGGCGTGAGTGTGAGTGTGAGCGAAAATATCAAAATCATTGTGAATGGCGCAAATGGCAAAATGGGGCGCACAACCATTACAGCGATTGCAAACGAAAAAGATTTACAATTGGTGGCTGCATTAAATCGCGGTGATGATTTGATTGCTGCCATTAAAAAAAATAAAGCCGATATTGTAATTGATTGGACAACGCCTGATGCTGTTTTTGACAATACCCGAAAAATAATTGATGCGGGTGCACGGCCTGTTATTGGCACAACAGGATTAACATCCGAACAAATAAAAATAGTATCTGAACAATGCGCTGCAAAAAAAATCGGCGGCATTATTGCACCGAATTTTTCGGTGGGTGCTGTGTTAATGATGAAATATGCGCAAGATGCAGCGAAATATTTTAATGATGTTGAAATTATTGAATATCATCATACGCACAAAAAAGATGCGCCGTCCGGAACTGCAAAAAAAACGGTAGAATTAATCTCAAAAACACACCATCAAAAAAATATTCCAATTCATTCCGTTCGCTTACCTGGAATTTTTGCGAACCAAGAAGTCATTTTTGGCGGCAATAACGAAACATTGACGTTGCAACACAATGCAATCGATCGCAACGCCATGATGCCAGGATTATTTTTGTGTTGTCGGAAAGTGATGGAACTTAATCAGTTAATTTATGGTATGGAAGGTTTTTTATAAAGTAACAGATTCGGCGGTTGAAACCCTATTCATGATGCATTGAGTTTTGTATAGTCATAAAGAGCGCTGCACTAGATGTATTGAGCGCTGGTGATATAGTTTAGAAGTGCTTGCGTTAGCAAGCACGAAAGGAAATATTTAGAAGGGTTGCTTCTACTTTCGCATTCGCTGACGCGAAAGCTTCTAAGCTATATCACTAGGACTTCAGCGCGTCGAGTGTGATGCGCTGCAATCACTGTAGGTTACTCATCAGTCACACCACGCACATCCAATTCCCGCGCCGCTTTAACTTCATCTAATCTACCAACGGGTGTTGTATACGGCGCACCTTTTAATTTTGCAGCATCGGTATGCGCTTCGTTATAAATAATTTTCATCACTTCCACAAATCGATCCAACGTTTTTTTACTTTCAGTTTCCGTGGGTTCGATCAATAAACATTCTGGAATTAATAGCGGAAAATAAATCGTGGGTGCATAAATACCAAAATCTAATAATCGTTTTGCAATGTCTAATGCGGTCACACCCGTTTTTTGCGTGAGTGGTTTTGCGGTAATAATAAATTCGTGACTCGCGCGACGTTTTGGAAATGCCGCTGTATATCCTATTTTTTCTAATTGTTTCATTAAATAATTGGCATTTAATGTGGCAAATTGACTGACACGTTTCGCACCTGATTTTCCCAGTAATCGCAAATAAATATGTGCGCGTAATAAAACACCGGCATTTCCCATAAAACAAGATAATCGACCAATTGATTTTGGACATTCTTTTTGTGTCAACCAAAAATAGCCATCATTATTTTTTCCAACCATGGGTGTTGGCAAATACTCTTTTAATCGCGCACCGGCTGCAACAGGACCTGATCCTGGCCCACCGCCACCATGCGGTGTTGCAAAAGTTTTATGACAATTTAAATGCATCACATCGAAACCCATGTCACCCGGACGCACACGTCCTAAAATCGCATTTAAATTTGCACCGTCGTAATATAATAGTCCACCCGCTTGATGAATAATCTCTGCAATTTTTTTAATCTCACGTTCAAATACGCCAAACGTGGAAGGATTGGTTAACATAATACCCGCGGTTTTAGGACCCACTGCTTTTTGCAATGCATCCAAATCAATATCGCCGGTTTTTGTGCAGGTTGGAATTTCTTTCACCGTAAAACCACACATACGCGCTGATGCAGGATTCGTTCCATGCGCTGCATCGGGAATTAACATTTCTGTTCTGTCAAAATCATGACGATCACGATGATACGCTGAAATCATTGCAACACCTGCAAATTCACCTTGTGCACCCGCCATCGGTGTTAATGAAACAGCGCTCATGCCTGTTAATTCTGCAATCATATTTTGCAATTCAAAATAATTTTCCAGATGGCCTTGCATATCAGCTGAATCAGTCAAGGGATGTAAATGAAAATAGCCCGGTAGTGATGCAATCGCTTTTGCTGAACGCGGATTATATTTCATCGTGCAAGAACCCAACGGATAAAAATTCGTTTCAATCGAAAAATTTTTCTGAGACAAACGTGTGAAGTGACGAATAACATCCAGTTCGGATGTTGTGGGAATATTCGGTAATGGTTGGCGTAATAAATGATTGATCATTGCAAAATTCCTTGGTATTTTTCCAAATCTTTATCCCTCTTCGTCTCCGTCACACAAACCAATAAACTATTTTGTAATTCAGGATAATTATTTTTTAATACAAATCCTGCTTGTAAATGATTTTTTTTCATTGCAACAATAATGTCTTCAATGGGTTTTTCACATTGAATAGCAAATTCATGGAAGGTTGGCGCATCAAATAAAATTTTCACGCCATTAACCGCAGACAATAATTTTTTTAATTTTTCCGTATTTTCTAAACATTTTTTGGCAACCTCGTGCAATCCTTTTGCGCCCAACAGGCGCATATAAATGGTTGCGGCCGTCACCAATAATCCTTGGTTCGTGCAAATGTTAGAAGTTGCTTTTGCGCGACGTATGTGTTGTTCGCGTGCTTGTAAAGTTAAAACGAATCCTTGTCGACCTTGCGCATCGTGCGTGCGCCCCACAATTCTGCCGGGCAATTGTCGAATATCTTTTTTGCGACAACATAAAAATCCGAAATACGGTCCGCCGCCGGCCATGGGCACGCCGAGAGGTTGTCCTTCACCACACACAATATCGGCGCCATGATTTCCCCATTTTCCCGGTGGATTCAACAGCGCCATTGCGATGGGATTCACAACCGCAATGATTAATGCATTTTTTTCATGAATCAATTGAGTCAGCGTATCGGTTTCCTCAATCACACCAAAAAAATTCGGTTGCGTCACAATCACAGCAGCAAATTCATCTTTATTTATTTTTTGTAACTGTGTGACATCAACACGACCAGATTTTTTATCGTAATCCCATTCGATTAATTCAAAGGGATGATAATTTAAAATAGATTTTAGTACGTCGCGATAATGCGGATGCAAATTTTTTGGAACCAAAATTTTATGGGCATTATTTTTTTGAATGCGCAACGCCATTAACACCGCTTCGACCATCGCTGATGCGCCGTCATACAAAGACGCATTCGACACTTCCATCGCCATTAATTCTGCCATCATCGATTGATATTCGTAAATAACTTCGAGCGTGCCTTGACTGGCTTCGGGTTGGTAAGGTGTATAGGCTGTATAAAATTCCCCACGCGTGACAATATCCCACACCGCAGCAGGAATAAAATGTTCATAACTGCCAGCACCGATAAAACAAGATCCCCATTTAAAATCCGGCATACGTTCTGTTAATAAGCGTGTCATATCACTTTCGCACATGCCCTCTGGCATATGATTTAAAGTCGCAACCGGAATTTCGCTGCGAATTTCATCGAATAAATCATCGATTTTTGAAACGCCGATCGCAGCAAGCATGTCTGCAATATCATTTTCAGTGTGTGGAATAAAAGGCATTAGTGTTCTTCCGAAATAATTTTTTCGTAATTATCTGCATCCAGCAATTCATCCAATTCCTCTAAATTATCTGGCTTAATGCGACAAATCCAACCACGACCGTAAGGATCTTGATTAATTAAATCCGGTTGTTCACTGAGTTGATTATTGATTTCAATCACGGTGCCAGAAATAGGCGAATAAACATCTGCCGCTGTTTTGACGGATTCTACCACCGACATTTCATCGCCTTTTTCCAGTGTTAAATGCATATCAGGTAATTCAACAAATACCAAATCACCCAATTGATGTTGCGCATGATCCGTAACGCCCACCAAAACAGTGTCATCGTTTTCTATGCGAACCCATTCGTGGCTTTCGGTGTAGTGTAGGTCTCGGGGGGTGTCGGACATTGATGTTCTCCTAAAAATTTAATCATTTGTTAAATGGCGGTTTCACAATTTTCACATTCAACCACTCGCCTCGTCTTTCAACCATCGCATTCGTTGCATGAGAGATGGGAATGCGTGCGAGTGCAATGGATTTATTCAATGTCGGTGAAAAACTGCCGGATGTAATTTCGCCGAAACCATCGCCATTGATTTTTACTGCTTGATGATTACGCAAAACGCCTTTGGATTCTAAAATTAATCCCACTAGTTGCTGCGAAATTCCCGCTTGTTTTTCTTTTTCTAAGGCATCACGGCCAATAAATTTTCTATGGTCATCTTTAAATGAAACCGTCCAGGCTAAATTAGAAATCAGCGGTGAGGTTTCTTGATTCATATCCGCGCCATATAAATTTAATCCCGCTTCTAATCGCAAGGTATCACGTGCACCTAAACCGCAGGGTTGAATATTGAGTTCAATACATTTTTCCCAGAGTGTTATCGCTTGTTGTGTAGGCAGCATAATTTCAACGCCGGGTTCGCCGGTGTAACCGGTGCGAGCTATCACAGTGGGCGAAGAAACGTAAAATTGGAATGGTTTTAATGCGGCAATTTTTTCTGAAACATTTTTATCAAAAATTTTCTCTAGCATTACAATCGCATTTGGCCCTTGCAGCGCCAACAAACACAAATCATCACGCATGATTAATGTCACATCGAATTTTTCAGCTTGTTTTTGCAACCAAGCAAAATCTTTGTCGCGACAACCCGCATTAATCACCAATCGAAAATTGTCATCTGAAAAACGATAGGCAATGAGGTCATCAATCACACCGCCCTTTTCATTCAACAGACAAGAATATAAAGCATCGCCGGTATTTTTTAATTTCACCACATCGTTTGCTAACATGTGTCGTAGATAATTCACAGTTTCTTTGCCGATAATTTCAACGACACCCATATGCGATACATCAAACAATCCCACACTGTTTCGCACGGCATGATGTTCTTGAATTTGTGATCCATAATGCAACGGCATTTGCCAACCAGAAAAATCGACCATTAATGCTTTTGATTTTATATGCTGATCATAGAGTGCTGTTTTTTTCGACACGTGATTATCCTTGTGACGATATACGGAAAAACAGAAGATTGGCAGAACAGTGCGGGAAAATCAAGATGATTGATGATTAAAAAAATTCCCCCTGAAGGACTCAGGGGGAGAAAGCGTAAGAATATGACTTGAATTATTGCTAAACTTTGGGAGCTTTTGCTTGAGCAACTTGAGAAGCTTCTTCCTGCGTTTTAACTTTAGCGGCCTGCATTGCCCTAACATCCCAAAATTTTACGCGTTGTGCGGGTATTTGCGTAATTTGGTCATATTTTTGTTGGGCTTCTAAATATTTATTTTTCCGTTCAAGCGCTTGATCCTTGCTATCCATATTTTTAAGCTTAAGTTCGCGATCAGCTTTCTTTCCTATAAATCGTGAACGAGCATTATCATCACGCTTAAAACCATTCACTTTTGCGTTAGTGGCATCACTAATTTTTTGATTTTCTTCTGCTGTTCTTACTTGATGATTACGACGTTCTGGATAACTCGAAAAAGCAAGCTCAGGTTTACCGTCGAAGTTTAGAGGACCAGCATCTTTATCAAGTGCTTCTGTTTTCTTTCTTTCTTTTGCTTGTCTAGCAGCATAAGCTTCCATTTCTTGTTTATTTTTTACTATTGCCGCTGCTAAGTTTGCTTTGATGTTTGCTTCAGTTTTTATCGCGTACTGTTTTTCTGTCTCTGCTGCAACACGCAATCTTTCTTTTGCTAGTGCCTGCTGTTCTGCAGTCAACGCTGGCACATTAATCAGCTTTCTTTCAGAACCCAGTTGAGCTTTTTTTGCATCAAAACGTTTTTTTATTTCTTCCGATTTATTATTGTTATTATCGCCAGTAAGCCATCCCATAACACTCTCCTTTGCAAATTTAATCCATCAAATTTCCCATTTTTACAGCAATCATCGCCATAATCACAATCACAACGGTCGAGGGTCGCAATCATGCCAGTCCAGTATATAAAGAAAAATGTTGAGATCACAAGCGTTATGCGCGTTACACAGGCTGAAAACCGTGTGCGTTAGAGCTGATAGGCCAATCGGCCATAAGCATCCCAGGCAAAGGGAATGAAAGAGGACACGGGCGTTAACTGTGCTTTACCAAATCCCGTATAGTATTGAAACCCAGTTTCAATCATCCAATGACGCGAAAAACTATAATTCAATCCTGCAGATAGATACGGCGTAATACAAGAAGTTTGTCTGGCTCTGCCATTAACATTGGAGTATGGTGGCGGATTGAGATAGAGGCCAGAATCATCATCATAACCAACCAAAATATCTCGTCGCTCCACAAAACCTGCGCCAATTGCAGAAAAGGCGCGAAGATGTGATTTACCAAAACGCACAAAAAACTTTCCACTGAGGGAATAGGCATCCGTTTTTGAAACCATACTGAGAATATTGGTACCATCGGGATACATGTAATCGCTTCCATTTGCAAAATAAATTTTTGCGTTGGCAAATTGCATATATTGCAATTCAATTGAAAAATTCTTTGCTAGATCATACCCAAAGACAACACCCCACGACGGACCACCTTCTGAAACGCTCGTTGGCGTAGCTAAGTCAGCCTGGCCATCTTGATCCGTTTTATCAACCAAGTATTTCCATTCGGTTGAACCACCACCCATATTGACACCAAAATAAACCGTCTTTGTCGGAAAAATCTGATTGGGGTCAACGCTTGCACAGCAAAGAGTGGGTACAAAAAAGAAAAGTAATAATGTTGCAAATAGCTTACATCTGAAAAAAAAGCGCATCATCACTTTCCCTTTTGAACTAAAAATTAGCACAGCTACGGCATAGTTGCACAAGCAACTCCTGTCGCATCACATAAGCCTGGATGATTTCCTGTTTTATTGGGGCTCTGTCCGCCATTCCAATAACAAGTCCACTGATCATAACAAGACTTTCTATAACCCGCTGGCGCATAAAAATTACATCCAGCTTGCAATGAACCGCGACCTAACAACACATTGTAAAGTAACTTCATTTGGTTAACATTGGGGTGAGGTATTCTAGCGCATGAACCGACTGACGCTGGAAAAATAGCACAAAAGTGTGCATCCGTTGCGGACGGCGCTCTAGGGTTTGGCATACATTGTGCAGATAACTTTGATGTTACATCAACCGGAAAAATTCCAGCAAAAGCATTAATCGAAAAAATAGCAGTTACGGCGAATAAAAGTTTCCATTGCATAAAAAACACCTCGAGCTAATTTAAAAACAAGACTGTCAATAATACAAAAAATAGAGGGAAAGTCTATAGGTGGGCGATCAGTGATTAGTAAAAATTTTAAGTCGTGCCTCTGACACAGATAACAGATAACAGATAACAGATAACAGATAACTCACAGATCACTTCTTATAAATCAAAAAACGATACGCATATACATTCTTTTCATCCAGCAAAAATTTTTCTTCAGAAATTAATTTCCACGCGTTATTTAATTCAGGGAAAAAAGCATCGCCCTCAAATTCCGCATCAATAATAGTCATATAAATACACTGCGCGCGATCCAATAATTGCAAAAATAAATTTTCACCACCAATAATCATCACTTCTTTCTCGTTTTTTACAGCATATAATGCATCATCGATAGAATGAAAAACATCGCAACCATGAGCATAAAAATTTTTATCGCGAGAAATAATAATATTTCTGCGACCCGGCAGCGGCTTGCCAATACTGTCAAATGTTTTTCGTCCCATGACAATCGGTTTGCCCATGGTGATTGTTTTAAAATGTTTTAAATCGGCGGGTAAATGCCAGGGCAGTTGGTTATTTTTGCCAATGACGTTATTTTTGGATTTGGCGACGATTAAAGAAATTTTCATATTAACGGTGCTCAATAAAATATCGCTTGTTCCGGGTTGAGTACAACCCTTCACGCGCGGCTCCATCCACACCCAAACTCACACTCCCGTTCCCACTTCAGGTAGAATAACCTAAAATGCGAATTAAGAGCCGAACTATTAGTAGCGAGTGAATGTTGGGGTTACGGATGGTTTGAGGGGAGTGTGTGTGGCATGGATGCCACACCAAGCAAGCCTACACGGATGTATTCACGGCGTCTCCCCGAAAACCATCCTAACCACAACATTCCGAGCAGATGCAAAAAAATTCAGCTCTTAATTCGCATTAAAAGCACCGAAAAGGAATTCACCTCGTGCAATCCATCCAATTCAATCTCATACCTGGCGTCACGCCAATCAGCCAAGATATTTATAATTTACACATGACCATTTTTTTGATTTGCGTGGCGATTGCGATGGTGGTTTTTGGTGTTTTAATTTACTCGTTGATTTATCATCGCAAATCAAAAAGACACAAAGCCGTTCCTTTTCATTCTCATCAAACCATTGAATGGGCATGGGCAATTATTCCCTTTTTAATTTTAATTGCAATGGCAATTCCTGCGACGCAAGTGTTAATGCGCATGAATGATGAATCGAAATCCGATGTGAATATTAAAATTACGGGTTATCAGTGGAAATGGCGATATACTTATCTCGATAATAACATCGATTTTTTCAGCAATTTATCAACACCGATAGATCAACTCGAAGGAAAAACGGCTAAAAACCAGTGGTATTTATTAGAAGTCGATAAACCATTGGTTATTCCCATTCATAAAAAAATTCGATTTTTAGTGACATCGAATGACGTTGTGCATTCGTGGTGGGTTCCTGCGTTTGGTGTTAAACGCGATGCAATTCCGGGTTTTATTCATGAAGCGTGGGCGCGTGTCGATAAACCCGGTATTTATCGCGGACAATGTGCTGAATTATGCGGAATTCATCATGCGTTTATGCCGATTGTTGTGATTGCAATGACGCAAGCTGATTTTGAAAAATGGGTTGCAGAACAAACAGGTGCTAAAAATCTCGCAGCAACAAAACCTGCGGAAGCACAAAAACCTTTAACGAAAGAAGTATTAATGGCGCAAGGAAAAACGGTCTATGAAACGACGTGCGCTGTGTGTCATCAACCAACCGGTGTTGGCATGCCACCGGCTATTCCTGCGTTAAAAGGCAGTAAAATTGCAAATGGTCCTGTGAATGCGCATATCACTATCGTCATGAATGGAAAACCGGGAACCGCCATGCAACCGTTTAAAAATCAATTATCGAATGAACAAATTGCTGCGGTGATTACGTATGAAAGAAATAGTTGGGGGAATAATGGTGGAGTGGTTCAATCTTCTGATGTTGCGAAAACACGAAACTAGAAGTAGTGAGCGAAACTGAGGGTTTTATGTTTTAGTTTAATGCTGAGAGTGATCCCTGTCTTTTGTAGCGAATAGCGCCAGGATAGGCGAGGGACCGAACCAGGGACGGTTCATTTTTGAGCGGAAAAAGACAGGGTCACTCGAGGCGGTAAACTAAAACATAAAACCAAAAAATGAACGGGGCAAGTTAATTTATGACAAAATTTTTTAATTACGCCAAACGTTGGTTAACCACCACCAACCACAAAGACATCGGCACCTTATATTTATGGATGTCATTCATTTTATTTTTTTTCGCGGGTTTTATGGCGTTATTAATTCGCGCCGAATTATTTCAACCCGGCATGAAATTGTTGCAGCCTGAATTTTATAATCAATTGGTCACGTTTCATGGATTAATGATGATTTTCGGTGTCATCATGCCAGCATTTACAGGGTTAGCGAATTGGCAAATTCCTTTAATGATTGGCGCGCCCGATATGGCATTTCCACGCTTAAATAACTGGAGTTTTTGGTTATTGCCGTTTGCATTTGTGATGATGACAAGCACATTATTTATGTCAGGTCCTGCGCCGAATTTTGGTTGGACGATGTATGCGCCGCTATCAACAACGTTTGGTCCGCCCAGTACCGATTATTTAATTTTTTCGATTCACTTAATGGGATTATCGTCAATTTTATCTGGCATCAATATTATCGCAACGATTATTAATATGCGCGCGCCGGACATGACATGGAAAAAATTGCCTATTTTTGTGTGGAGTTGGCTGATCACGGCATTTTTATTATTAGCCGTGATGCCTGTTTTAGCGGGTACAGTCACAATGATGTTATTTGATCGGCATTTTGGAACGAGCTTTTTTAATGCTGCCGGTGGCGGCGATCCATTATTGTATCAACATTTATTTTGGTTTTTCGGTCATCCTGAAGTGTATATTTTAATTATGCCTGCTTTTGGCGTGATTTCAGAAGTGATTCCCACATTCAGTCGCAAAACATTATTTGGTCGCACTGCCATGATTTACGCCATTGGATGTATCGCTTTTTTATCATTTATTGTGTGGGGACATCATATGTTTACCACCGGTATTCCACTGAGCGCACAATTATTTTTTATGTATACGACTATGTTAATTGCAGTTCCGACCGGCATTAAAGTCTTTAACTGGATTACAACGATGTATAAAGGTTCAATCAGTTTTGAAACGCCGATGCTGTTTGCATTGGGTTTTATTTTTATGTTTACGATTGGGGGATTTTCAGGATTAATGCTATCCATTGTGCCGGCGGATTTTCAATATCGCAATAGTTATTTTGTTGTTGCCCATTTACATTATGTTTTAATATCAGGATCATTATTTGCCTTATTTTCAGCGATATATTACTGGATTCCCAAATGGACGGGCCATATGTATTCTGAAAAATTAGGGCGTTGGCATTTTTGGTTAACCGTGATTGGATTTAATCTCACTTTTTTTCCGATGCATTTTTTAGGATTGGGCGGCATGCCGCGACGCATTCCTGATTACGCATTGCAATATACGAATTTTAATATGATCGCAACGATCGGTGCCTTTATTCTCGGATTTTCGCAATTATTATTTTTAGCAGTGGTAATCAAAACCATTCGCGGTGGAAAAAAAGCAACGGCGCAAGTGTGGGAAGGCGCGGTTGGGTTAGAATGGAAATTACCATCGCCGCCGAGCGGGCATTGAGTGTGAACGCATGAACAAAAACAAAAAACTATTTATTATTTTAATCTCAGCATGCCTATTTATGTTCGCATTTTCATTTATGCTTATCCCGTTTTATAATGTGTTATGCAAAACATTTGGAATTAACGGAAAAACAAATACAGAAAGCATTGCGAATAAAAACGTCATTGATCAATCTCGCACGATTACCGTAGAATTTTTAGCAACAACCAATACACAGTTACCGTGGGATTTTTATCCAGAGACAAAAAAAATTATAATACATCCCGGCGAAAATAAAACCGTATTTTTTATTGCGAAAAATAATTCGGATCAAGTGATCACTGCACAAGCGATTCCCAGTATTACGCCTGGATTAGCAGCGCAGTATTTTAAAAAAATAGAGTGTTTTTGTTTTCGAAAGCAAACATTGCAGCCGCATCAACACATTAAAATGCCGGTGGTTTTTTTTATTGATCCACAATTACCGAAAAATATTCATGAAATAACGTTGTCGTATTCTTTTTATCCTCTGTACACGACAAAAAATATGAAATAGCGAGTGAATATAAAAATTGTCTCCGTACACGACAATTTTTATACTCAACCGCTCGGATGATATGACTGCTGAAATTTCTTCCTGCTCGTGGGTGACTTGGGCATGCCTCTTTTTACCCTCAAGGGTACGCGTCGTGAACACGCCACAAAAACAGGCACGCCCAATTTCCCACTCGCAAGCAAGTTTTTATTTAGCAGTCATATCATCACTCGCTACTTCATATTTTTGTCTTGTACAGAGAAAAATTGTACAAAGCTTTTTATCACAGAAAATAATCATTTACATGGTCATCGGTGACTTCAAACAATTGCGCCGGTTTCCACTGTGGATTTTTATCTTTATCGATAATGGCGGCACGAACCCCTTCAAAAAAATCGTGATTAGCAAGCATTGTGCGTGCAATATGCAAATCCATGGCAATCACTTCATCCAATGATTTATTTTTTGCAAGTTGTAATTGATGTAGAGTCACTTTTAGGCTGGTGGGCGAACGAGACGATAATTGCACTAATATTTCTTTTGACCAATCGCTAGCATCATTGATTAATGCTTCTATTATTTCTTCTACACTTGAAAAACAAAAACAAGCGGCAATTTTTTCTATGGGTAAACTGTTTTCTGTTTCACGGCCATCAGAAAAAGAACCAATAATTTTGGTGACAATATCTGAATCATTGGCGGTAAAATCCGTTTCTGTTAATTTTTTTTCTAACGCATCGAAATGGTGATACGGCACAATTTTTTTAATTAATTGTAATGACAATGCATTATTTACATCAATCGTATTTCCAGTCAGTGCTAAATAAACCCCTATAAAATCAGCTAAACGGCTTAAATAATACGTCGCACCCACATCCGGAAAAAAACCAATCATCGTTTCCGGCATTGCCCAGCGTAAATTCTCTGCTGCAACACAGTGTGAGCCGTGAATAGAAATGCCAACACCACCGCCCATCGTAATACCGTGCAATAAAGCAATATACGGTTTGTGAAAATGAAAAATAAGACGATTGATTTCGTACTCTAGTTGAAAATAGTGGCTGATGGTATCGACGGATTCATGTTTGTTTTCATAAATGGCGCGAATATCACCACCAGCACAGAATGCTTTTTCGCAATTCGATCGCACCAATACGGCTTTGATAGACTCTTCTTTTTCCCAGCGTTGTAATTGTTCGCTCAACTGCAAAAACATCGCATCATTTAAGGCGTTTAAGGCTTTGGGGCGATTTAAAATAATTTTGCCAAGATGATTATTGGTTTCAAATAAAATGTCGTTTGTCATAATATAGTTATCAGTTATCAGTTATCAGTTATCAGATACCTCATACCACCAAAGGCGTCGATCTCAACAACCGCTTCGTATACTCATTCTCCGGTGATTCTAACACAGTATTCACAGTACCGTACTCCACAATTTTTCCTTGATGCATCACAGCAACATCATCTGCTAAATAAGCAACAACCGATAAATTATGAGTAATTAATAAATACGATAATTGTTTTTCTTGTTGCAATCGATCCAATAAAATCAAAATTTGTTTTTGCGTTGAAGCATCCAGTGAACTGGTAGGTTCATCTAAAATTAATAATTTGGGTGATAGTGTTAATGCACGCGCAATACAAATTCGTTGACGTTGCCCGCCCGAAAATTCATGCGGATAACGCCATTTAAACGCTTCGGATAATTCTACTTGCTGCAAAATTGTGTCAATGATGGGTTCTGCTTCTTTTTTATTGCGTACTTTTTTCTGAATCAATAATCCTTCACATAAGCTATCAAAAATCATCATGCGGGGATTTAATGCTGAATACGGATCTTGAAAAATAATTTGCATGTCAGTGCGCATGCGACGCAGCTTGGATCGAGACAATTCACCTAATAATGTATTTTGAAAAATCACCTTGCCATCGGTATTTTTAATTAATTGCAAAATCGCTTTTGCGGTCGTTGTTTTTCCTGATCCTGATTCACCGACCAATGCGAGTGTTTTGCCTTTTTGTATGTCAAATGAAATGCCATCAACCGCTTTCACTTTATTTTTAAAAGTGATTTTTAAATGATCGACGGATAATAATACGGTTTCTTGCTTTTTTTCAGCATTTATTTTTCGGGGCGTTAATGGCAATATCGCATCAAATAATTCCTGGCTATAGGGATGTTTTGGTTTTTGAAAAAATTGTTTGGCGTCAGATTGTTCAATCAATTCGCCTTGTTTTAAAACGGTAATGTCATCAGCAATGCTTGAAACAACCGATAAATCATGGCCAATAAATAATAAGGCACAGTGGTTTTCTTTTTTTAATGCGTTTAATAAATCAAGTACCTGTGCTTGAATCGTCACATCCAGCGCTGTTGTGGGTTCATCAGCAATAATAATAGAAGGTTCTGCCGCGATGGCAATGGCAATCATCGCGCGCTGACGCATGCCGCCAGATAATTCATGCGGATAGGATTGCAAACATCGCTTGGGTTCTTGAATGCCCACTTGCTCTAATAAAAAAAGTGCGCGTGCTTTTGATTCTGCGCGATGATACGGCAAATGTAGGCGTATGGTTTCTAGTAATTGCTGACCGATGGTTAATACCGGATTTAATGCTGACATCGCATCTTGAAAAATCATGCCGATATGCTTGCCGCGCACACGTCGCATTTCTTTTTCAGATAAATCTAATAAATTGTGATCGCGAAAAATAATTTGGCTATCAGCGCTGACACGCGCGGTTGGTGGCAATAATTGCAAAATAGATAATGCAGAGACTGTTTTGCCGCTGCCCGATTCGCCAACCAATCCCATGCATTGGCCGGGTTGTAATGATAATTGAAAATGATTGAGAACGGGACGAGTTTGATCGGAAGAACCAAAAGCAACGGTTAGTTGTGGGATATTTAAAATATTATTTGTCATCCGTGATGTCCTACTTACACGCCCGTTTCTTTCGCCGCTTTTATCACTGCAGCCGCAACCGCAGGTGCAACTTCCGGATTAAATACACTCGGAATAATATAATCCGGCGCCAATGCTTTTTCATCCACACAATTGGCAATCGCATACGCTGCTGCTAGCTTCATTTCAGCATTAATATCGGTAGCACGGCAATCCAATGCGCCACGAAAAATGCCAGGAAATGCCAATAAATTATTTATTTGATTGGGATAATCACTGCGCCCTGTTGCCATAATCGCCACATGCGGCAATGCGATTTCAGGTAAAATTTCGGGATCTGGATTTGCCATCGCAAATACAATCGCATCTTTATTCATTTTTTTCAAATCATCGATCGTCAAAATATCCGGTGCCGATAATCCAACAAACACATCGGCACCCTTGATGACATCATGAATAGAACCTGTTTCATTATTGGGATTGGTGCGCGCTACATATGCTTTTTTGGTTTTATCTAAATCATGACGAGATTTATGCAACGCGCCTTTACGATCACAACCAATAATATGGTTAACACCCAAATCTAATAACATATTCGTACAGGCGGTTCCTGCTGCACCAACGCCATTAAATACAACTTTAATATCCGACATTTTTTTATTCACGATTTTTAATGCATTAATTAATGCAGCAGTCATGACAGCCGCTGTACCATGTTGATCATCATGAAAAACAGGAATATCTAATTCGGCTCGTAAACGCGTTTCAATTTCAAAACACCGTGGCGCTGAAATATCTTCTAAATTAATCGCACCAAAACTGGGCGAAATCGCTTTGACGGTTTTAATAATGTCTTCAATATTTTTCGTTGCTAAACAAATCGGAAATGCATCAACGTTAGCAAATTCTTTGAAAAGCATTGCTTTGCCTTCCATGACCGGCATTGCTGCCAAAGGGCCAATATCACCCAAACCCAAAACAGCAGTACCATCGCTCACCACCGCAACCGTATTTTTTCGAATCGTTAAATCAAAGGCTTTTTCAGGATGATCGTGAATGGCCATACAAACACGTGCAACGCCTGGTGTGTACACCATCGACAAATCATCGCGATTTTTAACGGGGACTTTGCTTTTAATTTCAATTTTTCCGCCGGAATGCAGTGCGAAAGTACGATCGGACATGGTTTTTCTCATATTTGAAAATACGCTGATCTTGCTGTATTCTCACTTTATTAATTTGGGAGATATCATCGCATGACACAAGACACTGTCAAGGAAAACAAAAATAACTCATCCAGAAAGATCGTTTTGCTCACTTTGTTGATAATGTTGTTATTGGTCGTTGCATGGCACGTGTTGCTGCCGATATTAGGCATTACGATTGCGTTGACTGCCAGTATTTGGGGCATTGCAATCGCGACGATTGTTTTAATTTGTGTTGCGACATTATTATTTTTTATTTTTACCGGCATTGGCGCGATTGTTCTCGGTGTTTTTGTATTGGCTTGGTCTATTTTAGCGATTGTTTTGTTCCCGTTATTATTTCCTATTTTGATACCTGTGCTGTTGTTGATGTTGGTGATTGCTTTATTAACCCGGAATAAAAACAAATGATTTATTTATGGATTTTAGTGGGCATTGTCGGGCGTTTGGTTATTCATATTCCTGACGTCACACCACTCACCAGTTTGTGTTTGCTTGCGCCAACCGTTTTTTCAAAACGACTGTCGTTTTTAATGATAGGTGTTACGTTAGTTTTATCTGATTTGTGTTTACACTTTTTATTTCATTATGCTGTTTTTGGATCGTGGACTATTTTTTCATATACAGGTTGGTTCGCGATGGGTCTGTTGGGATGGTTGCTTGCAAAAAATATGACATTTACTCGCTCTTTATTTTTCACCAGCTGCGCTGCAATTATTTTTTGGATATGGACTGATTTCGGCACATGGATTGCAACCAACATTTATCCGCACACCGCGCAAGGTTTAATAGATT
>Ga0207113_1127_pt1 | contig 17589 bp, 20 predicted proteins | sample Alteio_BWMinHeat_69_FD_153559 | JGI IMG/M metagenome (GOLD analysis project Ga0207113, IMG submission 153559) | Enriched cells from forest soil in Barre Woods Harvard Forest LTER site, Petersham, Massachusetts, United States -... | ecosystem: Environmental > Terrestrial > Soil > Temperate forest >... | reverse complement strand
AGAACTCCATTGCCTTCGAGGAACAGGCGTTTATTCACGAAGTCGATATTTACTTTCACAAGCGGCAAACGCATTTTCAAATAATCCCGATAAGAAATATTCCTGTGATGAAAGCCTTTTTCGGAAACAGGGATTGAATATTCAAAGCTTTTGAGGTATACAGGCTGTTTCATTTTGTTCGTTTTTTATTGTTGATGTAAACCTACTTTATGAAACAGGCGGGAAAATTTACAAATCGTTCAATGGGCAATAAGTATAGGCGAGCGCGCTGAATAGAGACGAAACGGTTAACATGAAAACAGCCAGAGTAAAGACCGGATAGTAGCCGAATGAATGTCTTCCTGATCCGGCGATTGATTTTGCCTTTTCAACGATTCGTACTATTCCACAGAAAAAGCCCTTCTTAGTTTTAATTTCTATTAATTATTAAACTCAATTTTTATGAAGAAAGTAATTATTTATGGCATACTTTTTCTTGCTATCATAGTGGGAAGCAGTTTTAAATTTCTTCCAAACCATCCTCCTAAATCTGCATTGAAACTTCCAGGCGGATTTCAGGTTGAAGTGATCGCGGAAAATCTGGGAGCTGCGAGACATCTCGCAGTAACAAGTAATGGAATCGTATACGTCAAACTCGCGAAACTGAAAAATGGGAACGGCATTATTGCACTGCAGGACCTGAATAGCGATGGAAAAGCAGAAAAAGAAACCGGATTTGGAAACTACATCGGCACCGGTATCTATATTAAAGACGGCTGGCTTTATGCTTCATCAAATACAGATGTATACCGTTATAAGCTGAATGAAAATGGAGAAGTAACAGATACGGCTCATGCAGAAAAAATTGTAACAGGACTTCTTGACCGGCGTGAACACAATTCCAAATCCATTGTGCTTGACAATAATGGAAACCTTTATGTGAATGTGGGCGCCTATTCAAACGCCTGCCAATTACAGGATCGCACCCTGGGTTCACCAGGAATCAATCCGTGTCCGATACTGGATTCTGCTGCCGGGATATGGCAGTTCAGAGCCGATAAAACCGGACAGACTTATGCCGATGGAGTTCATTATGCAACTGGCCTGCGAAATGTGGTTGGTTTGGATTGGAACACCGATATGGATCAGCTTTTTGTGATGCAACATGGCAGGGATCAGCTTTTTCAACTCGATCCCAATCTCTATGATGCGAAGCAGGGTGCGGAATTACCGGCTGAGACCATGTATGCTTTGCATAAAGGAGATAATGGAGGCTGGCCTTATGTTTACTATGATCAGTTTCAAAAGAAAAAAATTGTAGCACCGGAATATGGAGGAGACGGAAAGAAGACCGGTGGTGAAAATGCTGTAGACCCAATTGCTGCTTATCCGGGACATATGGCACCCGACGGACTTTTATTTTATACCGGAACGATGTTTCCTGAAAAATATCGTCATGGTGCATTCATCGCATTTCATGGATCATGGAACAGGGCTCCTGAAAAACAAAAAGGATATTTCGTGGTTTTCCAGCCATTTAAAAATGGCAAGCCTGATGGAAATTGGGAAGTCTTCGCTGATAATTTCGCAGGATCAGATAATATCAGTTCTCCCGGACAGGCATTGCATCGGCCCTGCGGTCTTGCACAGGGACCCGATGGAGCGCTGTATGTTTCCGATGATGCAAAAGGAACTATTTACAGAATCACTTATGATGCCAGATAAATCCTAAATATTTATCTTAAAAAACTTATCCATGAAAAGCAAGGTAGTCGTGGTGATAATGATGCTCGGTGCAGGGATGGTTTGCATGAAAACAGGCGCCACCCTGGCCGAAGCATCTTTAAAAAATCCCGTTCCAGGTTCCGTTCAGCGGGGGCAAAAAATTTATATGAATACATGCCTGACCTGCCACCAGGCCGATGCAGGCGGTGTGCCGGGCATGACCCCGCCTCTTCAAAAAAGTCCGTATGTGCAGGGCCCTCCGGTAAAACTTATCGGCATTGTTTTGAATGGTCTCAATGATGGTGTGGAAATTGAAGGAGAAACTTATACAAATCCGATGCCTCCGTTCAGCACAGTATTAAAAGATCAGGAAATTGCAGATGTACTGACTTACCTCCGCAGTCATTTTGGAAATAAAGCCGGGCCCATTACTGTTGCGCAGGTTAGCAGGATAAGGAAGGGGTTAACTAATAATTAAATTGATAATTGATAATTGATAATTAATAATTAATAATTATGAAAATCGGCTGGATAGGTCTCGGAAATATGGGAAGCCCTATGTCGAAGCGATTGATAAATGCAGGCTATCCCGTTATAGTTTACAATCGTAACAAAGCGAAAGAGGAGGGGTTGAAAATGATGGGAGCAAATGTTGCTTCTTCTCCCCTGTCTCTGATAGACCAGGTGGATGTTATTATCATTATGGTTACAGATGATCAGGCGATCAGGGAAATTTTAACGGCGAAAATGGACTTCTTGAAACGAAAACAAACGGTAAAATCATTATCAATATGAGCACTGTTTCACCGGGCATCAGCAGGGAGATGGCTTCTTTGTGTGACCTGCAGGGCAATCATTACCTGGATGCCCCGGTTTCGGGAAGTGTGAAACAGGCGGAGGATGGGCAACTTGTAATCATGGTCGGTGGGAGCGAATCCGTATTAGAAAATGTAAAACCAATATTTGAAAAGCTTGGGAGGCTAACATTATTGGTGGGTGGTACGGGTGCCGCCAATAAGGCTAAACTTGCTATCAACATATTATTAGCGTTTCATGCACAGGGCCTTGCTGAAGCGGTAGTTTTTGCACGGCAAAATGAAATTAAAATAGAGGACCTGGTTACGCTGATCAATAACAGCGCGTTGGGGAACGTATTTACTAAAATAAAAGGAGATGCAATTCTCCAAAATAACTATAAGGCGGCATTTGCGCTGAAAAATATAGCAAAAGATTTACGACTCGCTAAAGCTGAAGGATTAGCAACGCCAATGGGAGATGCAGCATATAAAACATTTCAACAGGCGGAGACGGTTTTAGGAGAAGAGGATATTATTGCTGTTATAAAATACATTTTTACTAAATCATCGCCCGTTAAGGAAGAGAATTAAATTCTATTCCAGTTCTAAAAATACGCCTGACTCCACAAAAAGGCCTCGGTCAATAGAGCAGCCACTAAAAGTTTTTTTCTTCCTATGGCTTTTACTGCTTCATAAAATTCTTTGTCTTCCCAGGCATTAATTACAGTTCTTTCATATGAGGGGTATTCCCTCAATTTAATATCCCGATTATGGATTTCTCTACCAAATTCACCGATATTTGACCAGTATATAATAAAATATCAGATGAATATTACGAGTTTGTATTTAATTCAAATTATATGAATTGGGTATCAGTTATCGGTTTATGTGCTGCTGTTTTGACTTCTACTTCTTTTTTACCACAGGCATTAAAAACCATACGCACCAAGGACACGTCTTCCATATCATTATACATGTATATTCTGTTTACCCTGGGTACGCTCCTGTGGTTTATTTATGGAATAGCTACCAATGACCTTCCTGTCTGGCTTGCTAATGGATTTACTTTAATACTTGCTTCTATTATTTTATATTTTAAAATTCAAAGCACATCTAAGTTTTCAAAATAAGTCGTTATTTTTCATGCCTCTCTCCTGCCCGTACAGCAAACAGATGCAGTACATAAGGGAAAAGAGCATTCATGGTATCGATGGATCCTGAAACAGATCCGGGAAGGGTGATGACGAGACTGTTTTTTATAAAACCCGCGACGCCCCGGGATAACATCGCATAGGGAGTGCGCTCCTGTCCATAGTTACGGGCTGCTTCCATAATTCCCGGTATTTGTGTTTCAATCAGTGGTTCAATGGCATCGGGTGTGAGATCTTTTGGCGAAACGCCGGTTCCCCCTGTAAATAAAATTAACTCATAACCCTGACCGCTGTATTTGACGGCCTCCTGCTGAATTAATTGAAAGTCATCAGGCACCACTTCATAAGAAGTATTTTCTATTCCGTATTCTTTTAATTTTTCAATGATTATTTTTCCGGACTCATCTTTTGCATTTCCCTTTGAAATGCTGTCGGAACAAACTATCACTGCACATCTGATCGCCCCAACCTGTTTTTTTCTATTATCACTCTTACCCCCTGATTTTTTCTCCAGTCGTATCGATGCAATTTCAATTCCTTTGTCGAGCGGCTTCAGCATATCATAAATAGTCAGCGCAACAATCGAAGCGCCGTGCATGGCTTCCACTTCCACCCCGGTTTTGTAAATGGTATGTACTTCCACGGAAATATGTATCGATTGTTTTTCCGTTTTGAATGTTATCGCTGCAAATTCTATCGGAACAGGATGACAATCGGGAATAACATCCGAAGTTTTCTTGATGGCCAGTAATCCTGCAGCTCTGGAGAATTCAAACACATCTCCCTTTGGAACAGTTTTGTTCAATACCGCCAGCATGGTGTCTGCTTGAGAAACTTGTACTATGGCGGTAGCGATGGCTTTTCGTAGAGTTGATGATTTAAACAGGATATCTTTCATGCAGGTTGATTGATTTTCCATTGAAAGCTGTCGTCTTCAAAAATTTCTTTCCCCCAGATCGGCAATTCTGCTTTGAGCCTTTCTACCGTTTCGGAACAGGCATCAATAGCTGCTTTCCTGTGCGGCGCAGAAGTGAAAACAAATAAACAAATTTCTCCACTCCTTATCCTTCCCAAAGAATGATAAACGTGCATGCAGGTCAGCGAATATTTTTCAATCATCGTTTCCCGTATGGCCGTCATCAGTTCCAGGGCCATCGGTTCGTAACTGGTATAATCGACGGCAATGATCTGTTTATTTCCAACTGTATCAGCCCTCACCTGCCCAAGGAAAATACTATGCCCACCAATACCGGTTTTTGATTGGTGCGCAGAGATTTTTTCCCCGATAAATGCCGGGGAAATTGCACCTGCAACAAATATGTTTTTTATTTTCTGATTCATTCTATCCTCCGGAATATGGCGGAAGCAGGGCCAGCTCCTGACCAGGTTTGATGAAGGTATTGGTTTGTACGATTGTTCTGTCAACCGCAATAAGGTAATTCAGATTTTCGAGAAGTGGAAAACGGGTGGTGATTTCTTTTACCAATCCATCCGTGTCCACTGCATCAGAATTCAGCTCCGATGCTCCGGTGATTTGTTTAAGTTGTCCGAATAGTTGAATTTTTACTGCCATAATAATTTCCAGGCTGCGATCATTAATACAAAAGCCAACAGATTTTTCAGAACGGTTTGCGGAAATTTAAGGGACCCCATATAAGCGCCGCATAAACCACCTGCAAAAGCGACGGCCACGTAACCCAGCATTTCTGAGTTGAATGCAATGCCTTTTGTATACTGGCCGGCGAGACCTGCTACTGAGTTCACAAAAATAAATAAAGCACTAATAGCAGCTGTTTGTTTCTGATTCGTCCATTTCAGTAAAAGCAGGATGGGTGAAAGTATAATGCCACCGCCAATGCCGATCATGCCGGACACGAAACCGATGATTGCGCCAAGGACAAGCAACACATAGAGATTCGCGGGCTTCATATCTTTCGGATCTGTGTTCTTAAAAAAAAGAAAACGACAGATGGGTATAATCAGAAAAAGGCCCAGGATCGTTTTATACACAGGGTCCTTAATAGCGACCATACCCCCCAGAAAAGCCATAGGAATGGAAAAAACGATCAGCGGTACGAATAATTTCCATCTGAAATATTTTCCGCGATAGAACTGAATGAAAGAAACCATCGAAACAAAAAGGTTGAGTAAAAGAGCGGTTGGTTTCATTACCGAAGGACTAAAATTAAACAGCGCCATCAGAGCCAGGTAACCACTGGCGCCTCCATGCCCGACTGAAGCATATAAAAATGCAACTATAAAAAGCAAAACATAAAATAAGGGAAGCCAGGTTGTCATGCATTTTTATTTTGGAAGTAAACGGACCGTTACCATTTCTCCTTTCTCGTAACTGAGCCTGTTTTCATCCAGTGCAACCAGACAATTGGCTCTGGAAAAAGATCGCAGGCGATAGGATTCCTGTGCTTCCAGGATCTCTACTTCACCAATGGCAAAATATGCCTTCAGAAACTGAGTAAGGCCCTTCACTTTTTTAAAATCATCTTTCAGCTTGGCGGATAACAATTCTTCCTGAGTCAGATGCAGCATAAAGCGCACCGCAGGCAAAACATATTCATAAAAACAACTGACCACGGAAGCAGGATTACCAGGCAGTCCGAATACGATTGTGTTTTCTTTTGTGCCGAAATATAAAGGCTTGCCGGGCTTCTGTTTTACACGATGGAATTTACAATAAACGCCGGCACGATCCGCTGCCTTTCGTACAAAATCATAATCACCGACGCTTACGCCACCGGTCAGAATGACCAGGTCGCTGGTGCTGATGGCTGCCGACAAAGCATGCTGAATAAATTCAAGATTATCTTCAACATATAAAACAGTCCCAATATTGTCAGTAAAGGGTTTCAGCGCTGCCAGCAGGAAGCTGCAATTCGATTCATACACCTGGCCTTCCTGTAACGGCTGGCCGGGCATCTGCAATTCATTGCCCGTAGCAATGATTCGAATGGTAAGACGGGGATATACCGGTACCGATTTCATACCGAGACTGGCCAGCAGGCCGGCAATGGGTGCCGTGATTACGGTTCCTTTTTTTATGACGAGTTCATCTTTTTTTAGTTCAGAACCGCGTTTCCTTACATGGGTTCCTTTTTCAATATCAGGATCAGTGATCTGAATGGCAGAGGAATGAACGATTGCTTTTTCCTGCATTATAATGGTATCCGATCCTGCCGGAAGCGGCGCCCCGGTAAAGATCCGCATGGCATGTTTTCTCTGCAATATTTCCGGTTGTGCATGACCGGCAGCCACGACACCCTGCAGGACCAGCGGGCTTTTGATATCCTCCGAATAGATGGCATAACCATCCATCGAAGACTGATCAAAGGGTGGAATATCCAGCGGAGAAAAAATATCTTCAGTTATCGCTAGCCCTGTCGAATTCGACACTTCCTTAACGGCCGGTTGTACGCGGTACAGGCTGGCAGCGATGAGTTCGCGCGCCTTTTCTACTGAAACAAGTTCGTTTGATTCCATTAGATTCGCTGACGATGAATGATAATTTTGCTCAGCCATTTCACATATCGTCTCCCGGTAGCTTTGTCGGTGGGTGAAACCAATGGTATGCGATCGTCCAGTTGAGTAATATTTGTTCCATTCTTACTTGTCACGATCATTACATGATTTCCGGTTTCGCTGTTGAAAATTTCATTCCAGGAAAAAAGTACCTTATAACCATCGGTGGCCTGGCATTCGATATAATATTCGCTGAGCACTTTCGGGTTTTCATTGTTGAATGGAATCGCTGACAGAATATCTTTCAATAATACACCATCGATATTTTTCATCAATCCCTTCGGTTGCATGTCATGTGAATAAATACGGAGACTATCCATATGCACTAAAGTATAGCCGGATAGTTTTGAGATATCAATGTTTTCCTCTTTCAAAACTTCTCCCGATACCGAAAAGCTTTCACTGGTTTTTTGTGCTTCCGATGTTTGCAACAATAAGAACCCAAAATAAAAGAAAAGGAAATATTTCATTCTGATAATTTATCCTCCGATAGTGATCATAGGGCGATTATGAATGGATGCAGCGTCCAGCATTTCGAAGGTTCCTGAAAACTGGCCGCCCAGTTGTCTGGCTTTTGACCGGATAGATGCATGTATTAGCCCCGTCACATCCTCCTTATTTCTGAGTGGGGTCAGCAGATCCGTTTCGCCGGTAGAAAAAAGGCAGTTCTTTAATTTCCCGTCTGCCGTGAGCCGCATACGATTGCAGGTGTTGCAGAACGGAGCACTCATCGCACTGATGATCGCGAAAGAGCCAACATGTCCTGGTATCATAAAATTTTTTGCAGTGTCGTGCAATTCATTTTCTACCGGAAGGAATTCGAATTGGGTGCCAATCTCAGAAAACATATCCTGCATGGAAAAAACTTTATTACCTGTCCACCGGTTCCCGCTGAAGGGCATAAACTCAATAAAACGAATCTGGATCGGAATATGCATGGTCCACCGTATAAAATCATTGATTTCGTTTTCATTGAATCCCTTCATCACCACGACGTTTATTTTTACTTTAAATCCATGATGTAATAAAAGTTCAATATTGCTGCGGACCCTGTGAAAGAGATTTCGGCGGGTAACCAATAGGAATTTGTCGGGCTGAAGTGTATCGAGACTGATATTGATGGTCCTGATATTCGAAGCTTTTAGAACGGTAATGAACTCATGGATGCGCGTGGCGTTGGTGGTCATCACCATTTCAACCGGCAATGCACTCAGCGACTCAATGATTTTTGCGGCATCTTTTCTTACCAGCGGTTCGCCGCCTGTCAGCCTGATTTTTGTAACACCTTCCATCACAAATAACCTGGCCAGTTGTTCCACTTCTTCCGTTTGCATTAAACGGGCAGCGGGCGTGAAATCATATTCTTCATCCGGCATACAATAAAAGCACCGCAGGTTACAGTTATCTGTGAGGGATATGCGAAGATAATTGTGCACGCGGCCAAACTCATCCTTGATCATAGCGTATCATTTTCTGAAATCAGATTTTTATAATCCTCTTTCGTGTCAATATCAATATTCCCTTTTTCGAATTCGACGGAACAAACATCGGGAAGATTTAATTTCACGATGTTTTTGGCCCCCTGGTTTCCATTCAGTGATTTCAACTGATTAAAATATTCCTTACTAAATAGTACCGGTGTGCCCAGGGTGCCGGCATAGGAACAGGCAACGATCCTTTTTCCTGATTGGGCTTTCATCTCCAGCATCATTCTGAACAGATCAGACGAAACATGGGGCTGGTCGCTCACGGTCAGGATAACAGAATCAACATCCGAAAGTAAGACTTGTTTGATGCCGGCAGAAATTCCTGATCCCATGCCTTCGGACCAGCGTTCGTTGTAAACGACAGTGGCTTCCAAATCCGAAATGCTCTCCGATATGAGGTCGGACTGGTATCCTGTAACACAGATAACCGGATCAAGAAGCGCATTTATTGCTTCGCCGATGATATGCTGCAAAAAAGTTTTGTTATTATACATCATCAGCTGTTTGGGTTCTCCCATGCGTGATGAATTTCCGGCTGCCAGTATAATGATTCCTGTTTTACTCATGATGCAGGACTGATCGCACGGTTATGGATGGCTTCTTTTTTCAGTTTCAGCGGCGATCCGGATTTCCCGGCTAAAAATGCTTTCACTTCGGAAATGATAGAAAGCGCTATTTCTGTTGAATTTTCTGCGCCGATATCAAGTCCCGCCGGTCCGTGTATTTTTGAAAGCTGTTCTTCGTTTAATTGAATTCCCTGATCATTCAGGTCAGACAGCATGCGATCACGCTTTTGTGCGGGACCAAGCAGACCTATATATCCGAATTCCTGTTGTACGATATGTGATAGAAAGACCAGATCGTAATTGTAATTATGACTCATCAGTAAAAAAACGGTCTGGTTATCTGTTTTTATCTTAGTAAGAATATCGGCTGACCTGCTGCATATTACTTTTGACGCATTAGGGAAACGTTCCGGAGTCGCATAATTAGGTCTTCCATCCACCACGTTTGCTAACCATCCCAGCGTCGCAGCCATTTCAACGAGTGGTTGAATATCATTGCCGGCACCTGCGATCACAAGAGATACGGGACGTTCGATATATTCGATAAAAGCAGTACAAGTTGTCTGCTCTATATCCACATCCAGGAAAGAAGATTGTTTTTTTGCATAAGCGGTATTGATCTGCTCTGTTAATAAATCCTTTAACGGTTTAGTCAGATTACTATGTATAACATTTTTCAAATACAATAAACTGGTCCCCGGTTGTATTTTTTTCATTGAAAAAAGAGTAACCAGCATGGCGTCTTCACCTGCATTTGAAATGAGCCGCAATAATTCCACCGGATTTTGCTGATCATCCTTTTTGATGGGTTCAAACAAAATATGTACGACACCATTGCATCCCAAATGAAGTCCGTATTGAATATCGTCTTCACCTGCCGAATCGTAACTGATGAGTTTATTTTCTCCCGTAGCCATAGCGAACAGCGCTTTTTGCAACGCATCGCCTTCAAGGCAACCGCCACTGATGGCACCGGTTATCTTCCCGTCATCAGTAACCAGCATGCGCGCACCCGGTCGCCGGTACGAAGAGCCATCGACCCTTACAACAGTGACCAGTGCAACCTGTTTGTTTTGCAAAATCGCTTTACCATATGCCTTTATGATTTCATTCAGTTCTTTCATGATCATCAAATCGCGGTTAAATCAAAAGGCAGTTTTCTAATCCTTTTTCCCGTTAAATCAAAAATAGCATTCGTGAGAGCGGGTGTGAAGGGAGGCAATCCGGGTTCACCAACACCTCCGGCTGCTCCATCGTTTTCCATAATATACAATTCTACCGGTGGAGCATTGGTAATCCGTGGCATATTATAATCGTAGAAATTTTTTTGCTGAACCAGTCCGTCTTTAAAAGTGATTTCGTGAATCGTGGCTGCTCCCAGCGCCATCACGATGCTGCCTTCAACCTGTGCCCTGATAATATCAGGATTTACATACCAACCGCAATCCATCACGACCCATACCTGGTCAATTTTTATTTTGCCAGCATCATCTCTGGAAACTTTTACAACCTGACCGACGGTTGTGCTGAAACATTCTGTAATCGCCACACCATATCCTTCATTCTTCTTCCTGTTTTTCCATCCGGAAATTTCTTCCATTTTATCAATCTGCTTTTGTACTCGTTCATCTTTCAGATAAGACCTTCTGAAATCGAGCGGATCCTTACCAGCCGCGATAGCCAGTTCGTCCATAAAACTTTCGTATGCGAATCCATTGGTGGATGCGTATACTGAACGCCACCACATGATGGGTATCGGTGTTTCAAAAGGTACATCCGCAATGCTGAGGTTTTTGATACTATCATAGTAGGATGCCAGAAATCCTTCGGTTGTGCTGGAATTCGGCTTACCCCGTTCAGTCCCTTGCCAGTGATCTATATTTTGTCCGGCCATCCGGAATTTGAACGCACTGATTTCTCCATTCGCAACGGCGCCCTCACAATGGTAAGTAACGCCCGGGCGATACGGACCCTGCGTCATATCGTCTTCGCGTGACCAGGTAACCTGTACCGGGAGACCGATTTCTTTTGAGATCAAAGTGGCTTCATGCGGATAATCCAGAAAGGCTTTTCTTCCAAAGCCACCACCCAGGAAAGTCATATTCACCACTACGTCTTCCATGGGCAAATTCATTTCCTTGCTTAAAAATGACTGCACCCAGTCGGGAGCCTGTATTGGTCCCCAGATCTCCAGTTTCTTTTCCTGGTAATGGGCAATACAATTCAGGGGTTCCATGCAGGCATGTGCCTGATAGGGCGTCTGATACATGATATCAATCTTGTTTTCTGCATTACTTAGCATGCTGTCGGGATCACCCTGCTTTTTTAAAGAAAGACCTTCATTGGTTTTCAGAGCTTCTTCCTGTTGGCTGTAAATATCTGCGGAATCCATATGTGTGAAGCCGCTGTCGTCCCATTCCACTTTCAATGCTTTCCTCCCCTTCATAGCTGTCCAGGTGGAGTCTGCAACTACTGCGACACCTTCACGATAAGTACCGAAAACGGCCATTTTGATTTTCAACACTTTTTTTACACCGGGTATTTTCAATGCGGCAGACTCATCAAAGGATTTCAGTGTACCGCGCATACGGGGGTTCCTTTCCACGACTGCAAAAACCAACCCGGGAATTCTTTTATCCAGTCCGAAGATGGCACTGCCATTGGTTTTTAAAGGTGTGTCCCTGCGATGCAGCGGTTTGCCGATTAAAGTATATTCAGAACGTGGTTTCAGTTTCACGTTTTTAGGAGCCTCCAGTTTGGATGCGTCTACCACCAACTCTCCGTAATGAAAACTGCGGCCCGTTGGTTTATGAAATACATGACCACTCTTTGCGTAACATTCTGAGGCCGGAACATTCCATTTGGCAGCAGCCGCCTGAATCAGCAATTCACGAGCCGATGCGCCGAGTGTTAATAAATTTTTATAGGAACCACGGATAGTTGAACTGCCCCCGGTTATCTGACTCCCATATTTTTTCTGATTTCCCTCGGCAAAGATCACTTTGATATTGGCTAAATCAACTTCCAGCTCTTCTGAAATAATTTGCGGAACAGATTGAAAAGAACCCTGACCCATTTCCGCGCGGTGATCAACCAGCGTCACTTTCCCTGAAGTGTCGATGAGGATCCAGGCATTCATTTCTATTTCGGGTTCCAAATTATTCAGTGCGGTATCTGTTATGATACGGCCCGCTTTGGCAGATACCGGTAAATAAAATCCAAGGAAAAGTGCTGCCCCGGTTAATCCGCTGTTCTTTAAGAATTTTCTGCGCGACAAGGATATAGCTTCTGTAATATTTTCCATAAATCATTGTTTAGGTGCATATCCGCCTTTATTAATCCATTCATTCCATACATTCACAAAAGCACTATAACTCATTGGCGGAGGTGTTCGTCCTTCACCCATATTCCAGGCTACTTTTACCAATGTATCCTTCGAATGTTCTAAAAGTTGTGCTTTATTTCTATGCCCGTTTAAATTGTAATTCATAATTTGAAGAGCCAGCTGTCTCGGTGATTTTCCCTGAAAAACCATCTTCATATTCGCGGGTGGCAACTGCCATTTTGGATTGCCCGGAGGTGTATGCAATCCGGGAACGTTTGTCGGCTGGTGACAGTTCGAACATTTGGCTGCATAGAGTCCGGTGCCATCTGGTCCGCGCACAACATTCATGGTGTGTACATGATTGTCGTCGCCCTGCAGGGGTGCGTCGCCGGCCGGATGGCAATTCATACACCTTGGGCTCATCAGCACTTCATATACTTTCATAAAAGCTTTGACAGATTCAATGCTGTCTTTTTTTACACCATCAGCTGTATCACTCATGTGAAAATCACTTTTATACTTCATGGAAGAAGTCAAAGCGATCATAGAAAAAACAAGTGTAAGAACGATCATTGTTTTTCCAGGTAAATAATTGTGCGATTTGATTTCTGAATGCAGTTTCATAATCAGGTGTTAGTTTAAACTGTATCAAATTTTTACCGGTGAGACAGAATTTTTTGTCTGACCTGTATTGCTTTTCGTTTTTTGCATTTCCGCTGCGATGTGGATCGCTTTACGAATGCGCAGGTAGGTACCGCACCGGCAAATATTTCCCGACATAGCTTCGTCAATATCCTGGTCCGTCGGATTTGGATTTTCGCGAAGCAGCACTGCCGCCGACATGATTTGTCCGGAATGACAATAACCGCATTGCGGCACATCAATTTCCTGCCAGGCCCGTTGCACCGGATGATCATTATTAGCAGAAAGACCTTCGATCGTCACTATTTTTTGTCCCTCGGCCCGGCTGACTTTTGTCACGCATGAACGAACGGCTTCACCATTCAGATGTACCGTACAGGCACCGCACTGTGCGACGCCGCAACCATATTTGGTTCCGGTCAGGCCAATGATATCGCGGATCACCCATAGCAGCGGCATATTGGGATCCACATCCACCTGATATGTTTTTTGATTGACATTTAAAGAAATCATGAGTTGGAAATTATGATAGTTGATACTTAACCATAAGAATTATATACAAAAATTAAACCTTTTTCAGATCGAATGGCATTTTTCGGATCCGGTCACCCGTTGCCGCGTAAATGGCATTTGCAAGAGCAGGTGCAAAGGCAGGCAGACCGGGTTCGCCAACTCCTTTCACTTTTCCACCTTCGGCCAGGATCAACACCTCAATTTCGGGCACTTCCTGGATCCTGATCAGCGGATTGTCATAAAAATTATGTTGCATACATTTCCCGTCTTTTAAAGTGATCCCTGGTTTGATGGCTGCTCCCAAAGCCATAACGATGGCACCTTCCACCTGGTTTTTTACATTGTCAGGATTGACAACTTCACCCAGATCGATAACGGCAAAGACTTTATCAACTTTTATCGATTGATCGGGTTGAACAGTCACTTCCACCACCTGAGCGCAGAGTCCGGCAAAGAATTCCCATTGAGCCATACCACGCCCCCTGTTTTTAGGAAGTGGTTCATCCCAGTGTGAAAATTCTCTTGTTTTCAGCAGGACTCTTTTTAAATCGGAAGGTTTGGAAAGAAGTTCCAAGCGGAAATTCATCGGATCCTTATTTGCTTTATAAGCCAGCTCATCAATAAAACATTCATGACAAAAAGCAAGTGTGGAACTTGTTACAGATCTCCATGCTGCGACGGGCACATGAAAATCTGCTCTGACGTAGGAAGTTTTGAGATTCGGAATTTCATAAGCCTGTTCACCGATGCCTTCCACCATGGTACCGTCTACTTTTTTTATGTCATATGCGGGGTTCATTGCTTCCTGAAAAGAAGGACTTATCACTTTATGCTGAAATGAAATCAGTTTACCATCTTCTGAAAAACCACCTTTCAATTGCGAAAATGTCATGGGCCTGTAGGGGCCGAGTTCGGTTGTGTCTTCCCGTGACCAGAGTACTTTAACCGGCTGGCTCAGATTTTTTGCAATACCAACGGCTTCAATCACGTAATCAACATTCAATCTTCTTCCCAGTCCGCCGCCGACAAAAGTGCTGTGCAGTTTAATATTATCTGGCATGAAACCGATGTATTTGTGCACGTCATTTTCACCACTTCCTGTAATGGAACTGGGCACCTGGGTGGAAGTCCAGATTTCTACCTGGTCGCCCCGAACCTGTGCCACGCAGTTTATCGGCTCCAGTGTATGATGTGCAACCATCGGTGTTTCATAGAAAGCCTCTACGTTTTTCTCCGGAGGAAGGTTAAGGCTGTCAACCGATCCGATTGTTTTATCCAGCACACCCTCTTCCCGGGAAAGCTCACGCAGATGTTTTTCATAATCTACGGAGTTAAAATTTTCATATCCTTTATTGTCCCACTCGATTTTTAATGTTTTGCGGGCCTTCAGGGCAATCCAGTATGATTTGGCAATCACGGCCACTCCGACCGAATGATAGCGACCCATGATTCGTTCCACCTGCACTACTTTTTCGACACCAGGAATTTTCAGCGTTTCCGACGCGTCAAAACTTTTTAAAGTACCGCCAATCACCGGACTTCTTGCCACCGTTGCATATAACATACCCGGAACCTGCACATCGATGCCGAATTGTGCGCTGCCGTTTGTTTTGAGCGGAACATCCGGACGTTTCGCCATCTTACCCAGAATCCTGAAATCTTTGGGGTCCTTGAGTTTAGGTTCTTTAGGCAATTCGAGTTTGGATGCATCTGCTACCAGCTCACCATAGGTGAAGGTCCTGTTCGTTGGTTTATGAAAGACTTTACCATTCTCTGCATAGCAGTCGGATTCATCTGCCTGCCATCTCGCACTGGCTGCTTTGATAAAAACTTCTTTGGCAGAAGCACCAACTTTTCTCAGATCCGTATAGTTGGTCCGGATCGAAGAGGAACCACCGGCACGCTGTCGGTTGCCAAACGGTTTTTCCCCATTGGTGTTTTTGATGGTCACCTGGTCAAGCGATACTTCAAATTCTTCGGCAATGATTGCAGGGATGGATTGAAAGGTACCCTGACCCATTTCGGGTTTTGTATTGAAAATAGTGATGGCTCCGCCGGATTCTACCAGTATATAAGGCGTAAAATTCCCTGATTCAATGATGTTTGTCGCGATGATCGTATTACCACGAACATTTATTCCCAGCCAGAGTGCGATACCTGCTCCTCCTGCATTTTTAATAAACCTGCGCCTCGAAACCTGGATCATTGAAGTAGAATTTTAGAAGAATTAACTGCAGGCCTGATCCTCCGAAAGCCTCCATAAATTTACTTATATTCTCATATTTCCGCCCGTTAGTTTTATTGGATGCATACATATACCACTTAACCTCTGTGAGTAATCCTGGATTCAAAAGTGAACGCATTGTATCGCAAACGAACAGTTCCCATTCATTTAATTCATCATAGATTACTGATTATAAAGGAATTAATCTGTGGCATTTTTATTAGTTATTAAATCTCAGAAATGCTGATAAATTACTTCAAAATTGCCAGGCGCAATCTTATAAAAAACAAGGGGTAAGTAGCCTTCGTTCAAAGCCCATCAAATTAGTTATATTTAATTATTAAGATTCTATTCTGTAAACGATGCGATTGAATAAATGGATTGTATTCACATCGGAGCTTTTAATGGGTTTACATTCACCTGAAATAAAAAACCCGGTACAAATAGATTATATACTTACTGTTGATTCAACAGATTTTTCCGGATATAATGTTGAAATGCAGATACACAATGCACCGCATGTTTTTAAACTCGCGATGGCCACACATCATGAATATGATGATCGTTTCTGGCGGTACATTCAAAATTTTAAAGTAACCTCTTCGCAGGGAAATGTAAAATTTGTAAAATCAGATAGTGCATTGTGGCAGATATCCGTTACAGGTGATAATGCTTTCATCCGTTATAAAATAAATCTGCCTCAGCAATCGTCCCGTTTTGCGCATAGGCCATTTTTATCTTCTATGGGCGGACTGGTTGGAGATATTCATTCGTTTATGTATATGCCGGATGAAATGAATATTTCTTCCACAGTAACATTTCATTTGCCCAAAACATGGCAAATAGCTACTGGTCTTGAACCCACAAAAAAAATAAACATTTTTACTGCATCTTCTGCTGAAATTTTGCTTGATTGCCCTGTATTGATTGGTCGTTTACACAAATGGGATTTTAACGCTGATGATGTTACGTATACCATTGCTTACCTGCCGGTTGACGGCGCGGCAGCATTTGATTCTTCAACGCTTGTAAACGATACAAAAAAAATTGTGCAGCAGGCTGTAAACTTATTTCACGGCATTCCCTATAAACATTATACTTTTTTGCTGGAAGATGGTGTAAATGGTGCGATGGAACATTCTAATTCAGTAACGCTTGGAGCACCTTCCAGGATGCTGGCAACCGACATGAAAGAATTGTATGAAGAACTTGCACATGAATTTTTTCATACATGGAACCTGATGAGCATAAAACCTGCTGAATACACGCCATTAAATTATGGTCAACAGCAAACCTCTGCGGGTCTTTGGTTTAGTGAAGGATTTACGATGTTTTATGCTGACCTTCTATTACGACGCGCCGGTTTGCCGTTGGCAGATATTGCAGATTCAACCCGAATCTCCCATTTGCAATCATTAATTGCCAGGTACTATAGTGCTGAAGGAAACACGATCATTGCCCCTGTCAAAGTGAGCATTGCATCAAATGAACTACCCGGAATGCTGGGAGATTATACTGCCAGTGTGCATTTACAGGGCGAATTACTTGCTTCTATGCTTGACCTGATGATCAGAAATGCATCTGATAGTAAAAAAAACCTCGACGATGTAATGAAGCTAATGTATAAACGTTTTCACGATAGAGGA
>Ga0207113_1146_pt1 | contig 17755 bp, 20 predicted proteins | sample Alteio_BWMinHeat_69_FD_153559 | JGI IMG/M metagenome (GOLD analysis project Ga0207113, IMG submission 153559) | Enriched cells from forest soil in Barre Woods Harvard Forest LTER site, Petersham, Massachusetts, United States -... | ecosystem: Environmental > Terrestrial > Soil > Temperate forest >... | reverse complement strand
TCTTTGTGTTTAATTATTACCAGTTGTTAGCATGAACTATTGTCCAAAACTATAAAAATTAAACACAAAGACACGAAGGTACAAAGACACAAAGGGCTGAATTTGTACCCTTAATATTTAGTTATTGACTATTTTTTATGGGAATTGCTGCAACAACAAATAGCATGTAGTATTAAACAAGAATGGGGTTTCTCAACGAAAAGTCTTGCAATTTGCGATGAACCTTTTTAATTATGCTTTTATTGATCATTTTTCAATTGGAATTCAGATGGATGACATGTTAGGGCGCACCGCAAGCGATGAATCTCTTCTTCAAAAGAAATTTCCTCCCCATCCATATCCATTTGGTCAAAATCGGGTCCTCGTTGCTCTGCCTCGCGCAGCCCTGCTCGGTCTATTTTTCCCAACGATTTGACTCTCTTAACCTGATATCCATTTTCTTGTAATTGATTTAGTTTGAAAGAATTGTTGGATAGCACAATAAGTTCCCTATGAGCTTGGAGCCAGTCAAGAAGGACATAAGTAATTTCATATCCTGCTTGATTTTCAGCTTGACGAGGATCGGGCATCACACCAAGGGCTTCAAAGCTTTCTTTCATCGATGTGTGAAGGGTCTGTTCTACCGTTGCCTCTCCTAAATGGCGCATCAGAGCGCGGCTATAGAGATCGAAGACGAATTCTTTTGGGGTCACCCCACTTCCCATGCCGGCTTGAGAATCGAGATGCATCAAAATAAAGCCTTTTCCATCCCGAGCAGGAAGGTGTTTTCGATTTTCATAATGAAATTGTTTTTTTACCCATCTCCACAAATCCTCCCCCGCAAGTTCTTTTGGCGGCTCTACTGTATTAAAATGAGCGGCGACTTCTCTAATGCTAGCCCATTGATAGCAGCAATTGCATCTTTGAGAACCGAATAAAAATGAAGGGGGACATGCCGATTCAGATCTCAGGACTACATCTTTTTGATAAATGTTTCCCACGATTCCAATATTGACTGATTCGACGCCAAGGTTTGGACGATAAACTGAGCAAGCTATTTGGCGAACGATATGAGATGTTGAAGTCGCAGGAGAAAGACAAAGGAGATTGAGTCCTGTGTTTGCAACGATGATAGAGCTTGTTTTTACATGAAAGGCGACTTCATAAATTTGGTGAAGATCCACTTGAGGGTTTTCTAGGCAGGGGCCAAAATTCTCGATGATTGTATTGAAATAGGGAGTTTCATTGAGATAGAGGACGGGAGAGTTTGTTTTTTTGCCGAGTTCCATCAACGTTTTAAAGATCGATACAACGCGGTCAAGTCTTTTCATAGAAGCTGATGCATTGTTGAGAAAAGATTCCTGAAGTTCCATGTTTTTCTCCTTTAAATAACCTGTTGAGAGTATGGTAAGCAGCTTCTATTTAAAATGCCACGTTTTTCCGTTGACAATAAAAAAATATCCATTTATGATACCTAATCATTAGGTATTATAAATTCGGTGGCATGATGGCGAAAATTAAAAAGACAAAATTCATTATCTTGGGGTTTCTTTTGAATAAATCGCTTTCTGGTTATGAAATTGGTGGTTTGATTAAACAGTCGACGGATCATTTTTGGCAGGAATCGGATGCCTCTATCTATCCCACACTAAAGCTGCTGGCAAATGAACAGTTGGTTTCTTTTGAGACGGTTTACGTCGGAAAAAAAAGAAAGGATATCTTTACAATTACAGATGCTGGAAAAAAAGCGTTTATGGAGTGGTTTAAAATCTACCCTGATAAAGAAGTACATCGAGCAGAATTTCTCTTAAAACTTTTCTTCACTAACGAGTCCACGGAAGAGCACATGTACAGCCACTGTCGAGAAAAATTGCAAGAGCTGAAAAAAATGCGTCAAGAATACAAGAAAATTGAGAAAACGTTGAAACAAGAGACACCGGAAAAAGGCTACTGGTTAAAAACGCTGCAAGTAGGTCTTGCTCATTTAGAATTAGACATTTCTTGGATGAGTTCAATTTTACAAAAATAATAAGGAGAAAATAATGTTAAAAATACTGACTAATATTCCACTATTTGTATGGCCTCTATTCATTATTCTTTTGGTAGGAGGTCTCAGGGCTAGAAAAACAAATCCCGTTCCCTTAGCCGTCCTTCTAATCGTCCCTTGTTTGTTTTTTATTTGGTCTGTTTTTTCTTTTTTCGGAAAGTATGGCTATGACATCTTGTTTATTCTTTTTTGGGTTTCTTGTCTAGGTGTAGGTTCTCTAATCGGTTTCTTGCATGTGCAAAAGCTGAATCTTCGTTTTAATAAGCAAAAAAGAAGCGTTGAAATGCCTGGTAGTTGGATTCCATTGATACTCTCAATGTCCATTTTTACTTCTAAATTTTTTATCGGAATGATGGGATCGATGTTTCCTCATCTCAACGGATCGATTTTATTCTTGGGACTAGAACTTTTTGCAACGATTATTCTTGGAATTTTTGCAGGCAGGGGACTCGGATGTCTTATCAGATATAAAAAAAATATTGACAATTATGGTTAGATGGATCAAAACGGATTATATAGAGTAGGAGGTTTTATCATGCCAACAATGCAAACAGAAAAAGCACCAATGAATCTGGCGATGCCAAATGATCTCAATGAAAGAGGACGCCAGGAGATCTCTGATTGCCTTAATCCATTGGTTGCCGATGCCTTTGCCTTATATGTCAAAACTAAAAACTTTCACTGGCACATGTCTGGCAGTCACTTTCGAGACTACCATCTTTTATTAGATGAACAAGCAGATCAAATTTTTGCAATGATCGATGTTTTGGCGGAGCGTGTGCGGAAATTGGGGGGCACTACCATACGTTCTATAGGGCATATCAGTCGCTTACAAAGTATTCAAGACGACGATGAAGTCTTTTTAGAACCTGAAAAAATGCTTCAACATTTGATGGAGGACAATCGGAATTATGCCTCACATATGCGTGCAGCTCATCAAGTTTGCGAAAAATATAATGATGTGGCCACTAATAGCATCTTGGAAACTTTCATCGACGAGGCTGAAAGAAGAGTCTGGTTTCTTTTTTCAACTCTTGGAGGCCACTAAGTACTTTTCGCATTTTTCGCATTCTTCTTTTAAATATTTTAGTGAAAACCGATCTGCTAGACTGGATAGAGCCTGTATAGTGGGTAAGGAAGCTCTTAGTTCCTTTGACCAGAGCGTACGGAAATAAATGTAGTCGACAAGTAATTCAACGGTCTTTTTAGAATATTCAGACAAATCGATTTGTCTAACAGGTTGAGATTGTCCATCAGTGGTATCCTTGGGTAACATTTCACTATGAACAAGCACCAGCTCTCTGGAAGCATCTAAAGCCCCTGGTGTTTGTGCACAGATAATCGTGCAATCTTTTGTTGGATTGTCTTGTCGAAGATATTGAAGAAAATGATCGCTGGATCTCCCCTCTTGTAGAACCCACAGATATGTTTTGATAATATTTTTTTCAAGATCTGCATAAAATTCTTCCATTTCAGCAGTGGGAGTCCATTTTGGTCGTACAATTACGAAAGGGTTAAGTTCTACTGGTCTTCCATGGATTCTTTGAAATTCTTTCCTTGTTTTGTCTAGTAGTTCCATTTGAGATGCAAATTTTTTCAATAAAAGAAAATCAGCAAGGGAAATTAAAGATGGTAAAATGGAGTCAGAAATCTTCTCAGTATCGATGTGACAAGTGTATAAATATGTAGTTACAATTTTAACAATCGACTGATCGTATTCTGATAAATTTACTTCATAACTCTTTTCATAAAATTGTTCTTCAGACAACTTATCAATTTGTAATTTTTCATCCTCAAATGTAAATAGAGCTTTAAAATAATCGTACTTACACAAGATGCCTTTGTGAACCAGTATTGAGCCATTGTTGGCGCAAATAATCTTGACATTTTTTGTTCTGGTATGCCCATAAAGGACGCGACAAAATTCATCGGAGTTTGGCCAATATAGTTCATGCGAATTTAATGATGGAATTTGAGCCAAATAACCATTCACAATTCGATGTTGACGGAGCATTTGCTGGTTCAATTGGAACTGTTCATCTGAGTGATGAGCATTTGCTTGAACGGATTCCAATTCATGAGTCCTTGACAGGGGGCTTAATTGCATCATTTAACCTTTAATTTTTGGACTGGTTCAAATGAGGGTTACACTTTTTTTCCGTTCCCTCTCTGTGTTCCTCTGTGCCTCTGTGTTTCAAAAAAAGGTGAAACACAGAGGCACAGAGGAACACAGAGAGGGAGCGGAGGAAACTGTTACCTGTTTTGGATTGTTTTTGAACCATGTCTAATTTTTTATTTTGGTGTTGAAACTTTTTGACTTATTCGACGACTTCGTATCTTAATTGTACTAAACCGCTTGGATAAGATTGAGTGGATAGTAATTGACATGTGTGTTCCTTGTGCATAGTTCTAAAGAGTGGAATACCCGATCCTAAAACCACTGGAATTACAGATATTGTCATGTGATCTACTAGTCCAGCTTCTAAGAATGTGGATACAGTAACTCCTCCGTCAACCCAGACATGTTTAATCCCTTCAGAATGCAACAAGGATGTTAAATCAGTCAGTTTCCCGGAAAATAACTCTGCCTCTTTTCTTACCGCTTTTAACGTGTGGCTCAGGACAATCACTCTTTTGCCCGTATATGGCCATTCGGGAAGTGCTGAGACGACTTCATAGGTATTTCTGCCAAGAACTAGTGCGTCAATGTCGCTAATGAAGGTCTTAAAACCATAATCTTCATCACCCACATGACCATGTTCTAGCCAATCGATGCTTCCATCTTTTCGGGCAATATACCCATCAATGCTTGTTGCGATGTAGACAGAAATTTTTGGGCGTTTTTTTTTTGTGATCATGTTTTTACTTTATTTAAAGTTTTTTTATTTGTTAGATGTCGATCTATATTGGTATTTTCCGATATAAGTGGAATTGTTTGATGATTTTTTAAAGCAAACCAAAGATCATATCGATTTTGAAGATTAAGCCAAAACTCAGGAGAAACTCCTAAAGCATCGGCAAAATCTAAAGCAATAGCCTCCGTGATTCGTCGCTTTCCATTAACAATTTCGCTTACCTTAGGCTGAGTCCATGATCCAGAAAGGTGCTTAGCAAATTTTTCTTGCGATAACCCTAGAGGTTCTAGGAATTCCTCAAGCAAAATCTTTCCTGGGTGTGTAGGCTGTCTATTTTTTGGAAACATTTTTTGTCCTTCTTAATGATAATCTAAAATTTCAACCTCTTCAGGTCCCTGACTTCCCCAATAAAAAACAATTCGATATTGATCATTGATACGAATACTGTGTTTGCCTTTTAAATTGCCTTTTAATGATTCTAATTTATTAGCGGGTGGCGCATTCAGGTCGCTTAAATAGGCAGCTGCATTTAGCATATCCAACTTTCGATAGGCAATATCATGTAACGAAGTTGCTAGTTTTTTCTTGCTCGTTTTGAATTTAAACCATCAAAAATATCTTTGGTTGCATTATCGGCAAATGATCTAATCACAGGCTAACCCCAATTCATCTCATTATATCATATAGCAATATAAATGACAACTATTTGGCAACAACCATAGTAAAAGGACAGAAGATATAAAGGCTCTTTTCTATTTGATCCTATGAGAATGAAGTCTTAGAACAATCATGGGATGTGGTTCTGGTTCTGGGATTGTGTCTTGGTCTTCTTCTGTTGCCTTTGAGAACGTAATGTTCATTTGGACTATAGTTTAGACAGTTGAAAATAGATTTTTTCATCATCCGACGAAACGATCATGTTGAACACTTGTCCATAAAAAGGATTAAAGCCAATCTTAGTGGATGCTAGCACAATGCACTGGGTTACCATGGAATGGATGATGGTATCTAATTCCAAATTAGCTAGCGTTGTAGGGGTAAGCCACGACACGATGAGTCCATTGTCAACTGACAAGTAATTTGAGATGTCAGTGTAAATGCCATCTGCATTTTGCATGCATAGAAACGAGGCGGAACATGTTCCTACCTTTATGTCTTGTTCATTATATACAGGGGCTCTTCCTGCTAAATATTGGGAAGCTAATGTTGAACTGTCATCTGATAGAATGGTCGTTGGTATTTCAATAATGCTGTCTATAAAGTCTCCCACATACAAATAATAGGATAAATCTTGGCTATTGCAGCTTTGACATGGTGAAGGCATTAATTCACAAAATTTTGAGCAACCTGAAGAGTGTTGATGATTAGCACCGTGCATATACAGCGGTGTAGCGATCAATAAAAACAGAAAAAATACAACTTTGCGTGTGTTTTGTAAAAATGACATCGTTTGCTCCTTAAATTTTTAACTAGCTATAGCTGAATTCTGCATTTAGTTGCAATGTTTTATTTGTTGCAGAGCAACATGGACATTATGGACATCATGGACACTGTGGACATCATGGACCATAATTTCATCGTCCATGATGTCCACGGCGTCCATAACCGTCCACAATGTCCACAATGTCCATTTTACGTGGGGTTCAGGTCGGGTAACTTTTTTTGTTTATCTTCTTCCTGTTTTGATGGAACGGGAAGTTGTGGTTGTTTAGCTTTCTTTTCCACACGCCTTTCCTGTGGAGCGAACCGTGTCAGTTTTCTTTGTAATGCAATAATCACAAAAATGGCGATGACGAGGATAAGGATAAGTCCTATGATCAACCCGTAAAGAAGGGGATCGTGTTGAGGTGTTATTTCTTGGGGCACAGAAGCTGCTCCTTCGATTGTTGGGGGGCTTATTTCATTTTGTACGTGGTTTGAAGCAGGGGCTATTTGCAAGGTCCTGGAAGGTACCTTGGTGATAACCTTCTCTTTTTTTGTTGTATCCCACCAGGTAACAGAAAGCTCGGGTAGTATTAAAGTCCCTGATTGTTGGGGGATATAGGTAAATCTTTCATGTCGATAACTTATGGGGAGGGCATTTTTCTTTTCATCGACTAGTTCAGATTTATCCTGGTAAACCTTTAAATGGTTTTCATGCGACTGCGAATTGTTTAAATCAGGTAGTTGGCTCGATTTAACTCCTTCGGCAATGATTTTTAATTCTCTTGTAAAGGGCTCTCCAACCTGCAGGAGTTGATTTTGATTCCAAATTTCTTCTATTTTTAAGGAGTGAGCTGGCAACCAGGGGGTGACATCTGCAACAGAAGGCTGAATCTCTAGTGGCGTCTCTTCCGTTGTCAACGCAAATGGCTGCCATCGGTTGAGCCCGCCAAACATGGCAAAAGGCCCAAAATCATCATCAGCAAACGATCCATGTCGATTTTTTTTAGGTGCTAAAACAGCCCCTTGAATAGAGATCCGAGGAATGATTAGCGAATCAGATTTTAAAGGGATGATGAGGTATTCAAAATCAACTACGGTAACAGCGACCCCGTCGATCACTTTTTGTTCGATTTTGGGGTCATTATTGGGTTCTACGATAGTATGTGGAATGGTAAAATCTTCAATTTTAATATCGGTTAAATGCATGCGAGACGAGAGACGAATCATATAAAGGATAGGTTCATTTTTATAGGGTTTTGCATTGCTGATTGTTGTCTTTAGGTTCACTTCAGGGGTTTCTACTGCATTATTGGAAGCAGCTTTTTTGTTGACTTGAAGAGTGATGGGGGTTGTAGAAAGAATTCCTTCAGACGTTTCTAAGTCAATTTGTGGGATTGTTAACACCCCTTCTTTTTGGGGAATGAGAATATATTTCCAAGTTGTGCTTGCACTAGCATGCCCATTAACGACTGTGGTGTTGTGTTGTTGTCGTTGAGAATGAATGGAAAAGGTGTCTTTAAGTGATTCTAGAGGGGGAGTTGACTTAGTAGATGCGCCTTTTAACGTGAGGTTTAAAGTAAGGTTTTCTCCCACATTAAGCTGATTTCGATCGACGCTAGCTGTAAATTCTCCTGAAAACAAAGAAAGAGGAAGCAGCATGAATAAACAGAGTTTTTTTAAGAACTTTACCATGGATCAAGGCCCTCTTTTGTTTCATTTATTTTAGATTCAATACAGAACCGATTTTTTAAAAATTGTTCAGGATCGCTGACGATCTGATTTAACCAGAGGTCTGCGTCTACATCTTCTTCAGATCTGGCAGCTTTTTCGGTTTGTTGGTCCTGTGAATCTTGATTTTTCTGTTGCTCTTGTTTAGGCTTTTCTTCTTTAGAATCTTGTTTGTCTTGATCGTTTTTGTTCTCGTCTTGTTCCTTTTGCTGTTGGTCTGAGTCTTGCTTGTCTTGTTGTTTTTGCTGATCTTTATTATCCGAATCTTTTTGGTCTTTGTTACCCTTGGAATCTTGCGAATTTTGATCTTGCTGCTGTTGGTTCTGTTGTTGTTCCTCTAGCATCTTTTTTACAAGTTCGAGGTTTTCTTTAGACTTAACATGATCAGGCTGCTGTTTTAACACTTCTTCATAAGCAGTGATGGCTTCTTCAAGCTTCTGCTGTTGCGCAAGAGCGTTCCCTAGATTATAGCCGGCGTTAGTTGTCTTTTGTGCTTGGTAGGATTCTCGAAATAGAGATTCCGCTTCAGCAAAATTTTCCGCTTTATAACAGGCAACTCCTTTTCTATAGGGATCTTGAAAGAGTGTGCTAGCAATCTCGTAATCACCTTTTTGAAAAGCTTCTTCGCCTTGCTCTTCAGAATTTTTAAAATAACTTTGAATTTCCAATGCTTCAAGATTAAAGATGGGGAGTAGTAACAGAAGGACCGTTGCAAATAGGTGCTTTTGCCGAAACCACCACAATATGATAGGGAGGACTGGAAGGATGATTAAATAAAAATGTTCATCCCAAAATTGTCTTTTTTGTTCTTTTAGCTTTGATTCGGTGCGTTTTGCAAGCTCATTTAAAATGACTGTCTCATCGTGGTCGGAGTAATGAGCTTCTAAATAGTGTCCATTGCCAAGGTTGCTGATTTCGTGGAGCCTTTGTTTGTCTAGCTTTGAAAAAGTCTTCGCTTTCGTCTTTTCGTTAGAAACTGGAGCTCCCTCAGACGTGCCGACTCCCATTGCATGGATGATGATTCCCTTTTTGGCTAATTTTTGTGCTGTTACCATCGCGCTGGCATCTTCAAAACCTCCATCGCTAATGACGAGAATGACTTTATTATCACCAGGCTCCGCTTCTAGCATCGATGAAGCCATTTCAAGAGCGGGCGAGAGACGACTGCCCTGCACATAGACGAGGTTGGTAGTTAAAAAAGGAAGAAAATGGCGAATTGTTTCTTTGTCATCGGTGAGAGGAGCGATCATATGGGGGTCGGCAGCAAAAGCGATAAGACCGATTTTAACTCCTTTGGAAAGATTCAGAAGATCTTCGATTTTTTGTTTTGCACGTATCAATCGGGAGGGTTTTACATCGGCGGCGTTCATCGATTCCGAAAGATCGAGTAAAATGACAAGGCTTTGATCTGGCGAGTAGGTATCTATCTCTCGAAAGCTCCACCTAGGACCAGCGAGTGCTAGTGTTAAGCAGGTCCAAACTAACGACCAGAAAACAAGGCTTTTGAGTGAGTTTTTTTTATTTACATTGTTGATGAGTAAATAAGGAAGAAGATGTTTATCGATGAACATTTCCAGCTGATGATGGGTATTTTCTTTGCGATGAAAAAGAAAATATACCCCCCACACCAAAGGAAGAATCAGTCCTGCTAATAACCATAAGGGATGGGAAAAATGGAATAAACTAAGATCCATGGGCTGCTCTCCTGGGCAAAAGCTGATATAAGGAAAACATGAGCAGTAGTAACATCGCAAGGCCTAATGGGTAGTAGTAGTAGGGATCTCGAATGAGAAACAAACTCTCGTCGGATTCTGTTTTTTCAAGGGCATCGATCTTGTTATAGATAGAGGCTAGCATATTTTGATTGGTCGCCAAGAAGTATTGCCCTCCCGTAAGGTCAGCAATCTGTTGCAATAGTTTTTCGTCGATTGAGACTTGAACCATCCCATATCCTCCCGACTGTGTGGGAAAGGGAACCAATCCATTTTGACCGACGCCAATGGTGTAAATGCGAATTCCATATTGCTTTGCGAGCTCCGCTGCTTCTGATGGAGGAATACTGCTAGCGTTATCTTCCCCATCAGTCAACAGGATAAGCACCCGAGAACCTTCTGGGCGCTCGCGAAGTGTTCTCACGCTCAGGCCAATAGCGTCTCCGATTGCTGTGGTCGTCCCTGCCATTCCCGACATTGTCTGATTAAGCATCTGACTCACCGAAAGCATATCCAGGGTTAGTGGCACATGAAGGTAGGCGTGTTCGCCAAAAGTGATCAATCCAACTCTATCTCCTTGTCTGCCCAGGACAAACTGACTCACAACTGCCTTGGTGGCATCTAAACGGCTAACAACTTTAGAGCTTGTGGAGAAGTCGACGGCTTGCATAGAGGCTGATATGTCGACGGCAAGGACGATGTCATGACCGGCCTGCTTGATTTGTTTGAACTGAGAGACTTTTTCAGGTTGCATCAAAGCAATTATTAATAGTGTCCAAATCAATGTGAGTATTGTTAAAAAGAGGGAGTTAAGAGATTTAGTCCTTAGGGAAAATCCTGTAAAAGCCTCCTCCAAACGCTGAAGGGCTGGAAAACGCAATTCAAGACTCTCTTGATCTTGTTTTCGTTTTCCGAACACTCTTATAAAAAAAGGAAGAGGCAGGAGTAATGCAAACCAAGGTGCGTGAAAGTCAAACATTTATATCACCCAATGTCGAGTTGCGCGGATTAAATCTGTGACCTGATCAAGAGGGGGCTGTTGGGCTTTTTTAGGGGCATATGGAATTTCAATCAAAAGAGTTCCTTTTGTCTCCCAGTCGAATTCTTTGGGGTCATGTGCTTTGAGCCATTCTAACCATTTTTTTCCCAATAGAGCTGCACATTCATTTCTTGGAAACTTCTGTAAGATGATTCGACGCAAATACTCAGAGAGTAAAATGACGCTTTCTCCTGCGGTCTCGTTTGTTAGGTTTTTTTCTAGTTGCGTTAGCTTTTTTAAGGCATCATTTTTCCAGCTTCGCCTAAAAGCAATTGTGCGTATGATAAAAACGATAGCGACGATGGATAGTACCATTCCTAAGGCAATAACAACCCACCATCCTATTGCCAACGGCCAGGCGCTGATCGAATCTAAGCCTTCAATATCATGCAGTTGTTCTAGCATCGTTTAATGCCTTTTAAGCCAGAAATCAAATCTTGTGGTAAATTTGACTCTGTGGTTAATTCTATGATGGGGATTTTAAACTTTCGTGAGATCTCATACAGTTGTTGTCGATTTTCTTCCCACTGCGCTGCATATTTTTCTCTCCCTGTGATGCTTTCGGTGTTAACAGAGAGCGAGTTTTTGTCGTTAGAAGAAAACTTGATCGATCCAATAGGAAACATGACTCTATCCGCAAAATCATTAATAGCGATAAAAATGAGATTGAGCCGACTACTCAAACGATTGATTTCAGAATCATCGGGAAGATTTTGATTGAGATTCATAAAATCGCTGATGAGATAGACAAAAGAACCAGAATGTGCCACGCGAGCGACGTTAAGCAAAACTTCCTTTAAAGAGACAATAGGTTGCTCGATATGGGGAACAGCCAAACATTTCAACATGGAAACAAAAGAATTATGGGTTCGCTTTGGAGGAAAAAATTGAATTCGTTCTGCAATATCACCAAAAAGGTACCCACTGACGCGATCCTGGCTTGCCATCCCTTGCCACCCTAAAAAAGCAGCAACGCGAGCAGCTTGGATAGATTTAAAGGTATTTCGTGTTCCAAACCGCATGTAACTGTTCATGTCGACACAGATCATGACTTGACGCTCTCGATCTTCTTTAAAAACCTTGAGATGGGGACGACCAGTCCTGGCAGTTACTCTCCAGTCAATACAGCGAATATCATCTCCTGGAACATACTCCCTTACCGCATCAAATTCTAAACCTCGACCGCGAAAAGGGGAGTGGTAACCCCCGGAAGTTGTCGACTTCACCAAACGACGGGAAAAGGGGACCAACTTTAGCTTTTTATTTTTGAAAGCTACTAGGTCTTGGAAATTAGGATACAGCATGCAACCCTCAAGGAATAGCGACGACTTCTAATAGTTTTTTAATGATTTCGCTTCGAGAAATTCCACTGGCTTCCGCCTCGAAGGATGGGGTGAGGCGGTGTCTTAAAACCGAAGGTGCTATTGCTATAATGTGTTGCGGTGTTACATACTCCTCACCGCGTAACCAAGCCAATGCTTTAGCGCAACGCGCCATCGCAATAGTAGCGCGTGGAGAAACTCCTCGATCGATCCATTTAGCAAGCTCCTGGCTGTATTTCTTTGGAGTGCGTGTCGCTGTGATAAGTGAAACGATGTACTTTTTTAAGTTGTCGGAGATGAAGATTTCGGCTACTGCTCGTCGGGCAGAAAGGACTTCTTCCGTTGAAGTCACAGCAGAAGGAACATGATCTTGACGATGCTGCCGCTTTTCATCGAGTTCAAGGACGAGTAATTCATCTTGAGGATTGAGGTAGTCGACCTCAAGATGCATCGTAAAACGGTCTAACTGCGCTTCGGGGAGGTGGTAGGTCCCTTCTTGCTCAATCGGGTTTTGAGTCGCTATGACCATATAGAGTTCTGGAAGTGGGTAGCTTTTGTGTCCTACGGTCACTTGCTTTTCTTCCATAGCTTCTAGAAGAGCTGATTGCACTTTGGCTGGTGCTCGGTTGATCTCATCGGCAAGAAGAATCTGGTTAAAAAGAGGCCCTTGTCTAAAAATAAAGTTGCTTGTCTCGTGGATGTAGATTTCAGTTCCAATGAGATCAGAAGGAAGTAAGTCTGGGGTAAATTGAATGCGATGGAAATCAGCTTTGATCCCATCGGCCATAGCTTTAGCAGAACGCGTTTTTGCAAGACCTGGCATCCCTTCAATAAGGATATGGCCGTCTGCAAGCAAACACACGAGCATATGTTCGATTAGGTCATGTTGACCGATAATCTTACTTTGGATGGATTTTAGAAGGCTCGATAGCGGATGTTTATGAGTTTTTGTCCGTTCTGTTAGCGTCGTTTCAACCATCACCATAGTTTATCTCCTAATGAAAAATCTGATTATACCGAAACACCTTCAAAAGTTGGCATTCGGGCCGCGCGAAAGCCAACTTTTGAAGGTGTTTCGGTATAGTCATTATAAGTGGTGATTTTTTTTTGATCAATCGCTTTTTCTTCATAAGAATAGACAGGGCAGCGATTGCCTCCACATTTTTCTTGCAATTATATCAGACTTATCGAGATGATCGGGCTTTATTATAATAGTTGAGGGGATTTTTATGTCGCAAAAGAAGAAGCGGTCTCCATGGGTTATTCTATTGGTGATTGTGCTCGGTGTTATCGTTGGTTCGTTGACAGGTACGAAAGCAGGTTTGTTTGGTGTTACCTTCTATTCTGTTTACGATTTTATTGGTAAGTTATTTATAAATGTTTTAATGCTTATTGTCGTTCCACTGGTTTCTTCGTCGATCATTATGGGCGTTGCTCGTATTGGGGGAGATAGTTCGTTTGGTCGGTTGGGCTTGAGGATGTTTGCTTTTTACTTAGGAACGAGCTTGCTTGCAATTTTAATAGGTCTTGCCGTTGTGAATCTATTTAACCCAGGAGCTTTTTTTAATGGTTTAGGTCACAATTTTATTCCTTTAGACACCGCTCTTCAACTTCAAAACAGTATTGAGCATGAAAGACAGGTTGGGGTTGTCCAGATTTTGTTGCAGATTATTCCTTCGAACATTGTCGATGTGTTCCATGGCAATATGTTGGGCTTAATTTTCTTTAGCTTGCTTTTTGGTTATGCAATTTCAAAGACTGATAAAAGTTGTGTCACTTCTGTTTTAGGCCTTTGTCAGGGTGTTTTTCAAGCAATGTTGGTAATCACTGAAATTGTCATGCACTTCCTTCCTATTGGGGTCTTTTGCCTTGTTGCTAAATCATTTTCAAATGTCGGCTTGGAGTCGTTGCGTTCTTTAGGAGTTTTTTGTATCACTGTAATCACTGGACTTTCCATTTTTGCCTTTATTGCGTTGCCCCTATTGCTTAAATTTATTGGGAAAGTCAATCCCATTGTTCACTTTAAAGCGATGGCGCCTGCTTTGGTGACCGTATTTTCCACCAGTTCCTCGTCTGCCACGTTGCCGATAACGATGGACTGTGTTGAAAAACGTGCTGGCGTTTCCAATCGGATTTGCAGTTTAGTGATTCCTCTTGGCACCTCTATTAATATGTCCGGCTCTGCTCTCTATGAGTGTGTAGCTGTGATGTTTTTAGCTCAGGTTTATGGACTTGAAATCTCCTTGATGACGCAATTTAGTGTCGTCGTTCTTTCTCTTATTGTTTCAATGGGAATCGCTGGGATACCCTCAGCAAGTATCGTTGCGATTGTTGTGATATTGAAAGCCCTTGGATTGCCAGCAGAGGGAATTGGATTGCTCTTTGCTGTCGATCGGATTCTTGATATGTGCAGAGCCACAGTGAACGTGTTTAGCGATAGCTGTTGTGCCGTTCTTGTCGCTTGCACAGAAGGGGAAACCAATGTCCTTAAAAATGAAACATTTGAATAGGAATAAATGAAATTTCTAAGTTTTCTTATTTGTGCTTTTTTCTTTTTTAATTCGCTATTGGCGAAACCGCGGGAACTTTCTTTACCGGCTAATATTCTCGCAATTGGGCCGGAGTTTTATCATTTGGAAAGAACTCGTAGCGGTGGTTCTTTTCAACATGGGGAGATCATTGGAGTGCGGGCAAATTATGATCATATTAAACGCTATAAGTTTTATTGGGGAGTTCAAGGTCTCTACGCTTATGGGATCTTAAACGGTGAAGGGGCGAAGAGAAAAGACGGTTCTAAAAGGGCAAAGCTTCGTTCTCAATGGACAGATGAAATGATTGAGGGAAACCTTGGTTATACGTTCCAGTGTAAGAATTCTCCTTATTTTTCTTTTACTCCCTATGCAGGATATGGATACTTTCGCGAAGTTAACAAATTTATTTCTCCCTCCCCTCTGCATGTTAAATTTGCTACCGTTTTTGATTATTTTACTTGTGGTTTTCTTTCTAGTGCTGTGGTGGCTCCAGGTTGGAAGGTAGGACTCAATGCACGTTATAGAGAGCCCTACGATTTAAAATGTAAAATTTCTGATGATCCAGAGATCGATGACTGGAACCAAAGGATTGGACCTAGCTTTCAATATAGGATTGAGCTCCCAATCGTATATAATCCTTATTTTGAATGTTGGTCTTTTGAATTTCAGATCATGCCTTTCTATGAGCAACGCAATTATGGGGAGTGGAAAAATTATCCGTGTGATTATCCGGAAACAAAAATTGAGATTTATGGATTCAATTTGCAAGTTCTTTATCTGTTTTAAATTTATAACTGGAGGGTTAGAATGCTAAAGGAATTTTTTTTAGTTGCTTTGATTTCTATTTCGATGGGAGGATATGCTCAAGAAATCGTTTTAGAAAATTCTTCTGGAGATAGTTATTCCGTTGAAATTGAGTCTGAAAAATCATTTAGTGGAGTGATAGAATCAATTAAGGAATACGTTGCTGTTGTAGAGAATTCATCCGACCAGTCAAAAGAGGAAGCAGCAGCTGATTCTAATTCCTTTAGTATGTATGTAAGCGATAATGGAATTAAAATTAAAGCTGTTGCTACATATAAAGGAGCCCCAAGAGATTACGATAAACCACTCACTGATAGTGATAGAGCTGATATTTTCTTTATTGTAACGTCGTTAGCAAATTCCAACCTCATTAAGTTAGGAACTCTGAAGTCTTCTTTAGAAAATGCTGGGGATCGCCTCGACCCAGTGCATACGTTACAATTTCTTGCTTATATCTTCTCTCAAGAGGAATTGAAAGCGGCTATGCAGAATTTGCAAACCAGAGATTTTGTCTGGAAAAAATTTATCGGTGGTGTTGCGAACAGCTTAACAGAAGATGATACTTGTAGTAATGTATTCTGCCACGCGCAAGACTTTGCTACTAAAGTAGGCGTGAGCATAGATTTAATTTCACCTAAACTGAAAGCATGCCAATGGGAAGATCTTGTAAAGGTATTGATTAAAAATATTCCACGCCAGGGAAATACAGCTCGCTACGATCAGTAGTTAAAGCGTAATCGTCTCCCCGTTCCATTCATGGTCGTAGATGAAAGCATCTGGGATGGGGAGGTTGTATCTTTTTCCATTTAACATGATGTTTAGCAAGATAAGAGGTTCGAAAAGGACTGGTTTTAAATCATACGGGCTTAATACCACATCTTTTGTTGTCAGCAAATCCTTCAGGAATCGGAAAAAATTATTATTAGGAATGGATATTTTCCTCCACCCATATAGAAGCATCCCAAATGCAATCTGACGTTTTGCATTCACTTTGGGAAGGATCACTTTGTCCGTTGTTTTGAAGAAAGCTCTATCTAAGCGGTCTGCGCCATTGAAAAGCAGTAAGCCACTTGTTGCACGGGGATTGCACTCAATTGCATAGATTTTATTATCCTTTGATTCAATAAAATCAAAGGCTATTTGTCCGGTGAAGTTTATTTTTTTTACGAATTTTTTTACCCAATCGAGGACTCCTGGATGTTCAATCGATTGAAAAGCAATGCACGAGTTTCCATCTAAAGTGTACCCTACTGGATAGACAGAATGTGCGCAGACCTCCCCATTTTGGCAAATAGTGTATGTGCAGAAACGCTCCCCATCAAGCCATTCTTGAGCAATCCATGGGTTATGTGATTCAAATTTAAGGTCATTGGGAATATCTTGTGGATGAACTTTTTTCACTTTCTGTGAGGCACGTGAGTAGCATGCCTTTAGAGCAAAAGGGGTTTTGAAGTCCAAAGTTTTTAGGTCTTCTTTGTTTTTAATTAAAGCTTTTTTAAGATTTTTGATCCCTAACTCATCCAGCTTGCACTGAAAGCTCCATTTGTTATGCAACTGATCATAAAGGTCAAAATCAGGAAAAAATAATGTGCATGATTTAGGGAATAAATGCGTGGCTTTTGATAGGTATGAAATCTCTTCATAGATTGGAATGAGCAAATCAATTTTTTCTTGTTCCACAATATCGACTAGTACTTTCACATATCCCTTCGCGTTAAAACGGGGACTTGGCACATAGAAGTTTTTAGTGATCTTATTTGAAAAACGGGTGATGTGATAACGCATTGAATCAGCGATAAATACCTTGTGTCCTGCCGCACTCAGCTGGCGAGCGAGTTGTAAAGCGAGGAATGAGCGTCCAAATGTAATGAGAATTCTCTTTTGAGGTGTTTCCATAGAAGTCCTTTTCTATTGAATAAATAGGTTTTTCATGTCGTTCCAAACGCGCGTTTGTATTTTTGCTACTTTACCTTTTTTTTTTCTGATAATGCAAGTACTATGTTCATTTGGACCTCTTTTCTATTTATAGTTGCTATATAGGGACGCTATGAAGGCATTATTAAGTGAAGAAATTCAACGAGAATATTCCCGACTCATGGAATTGGTGGGAACATTGCCGCTTTCGATTAGAATTCTTAAAGAAATTAATGGGACTGGGGGAATGGTCAGTGTTGCGGATCTAGTTGCTTATCAAATTGGCTGGGGAAAGTGCCTGATTCGACAATGGATTAGTACAAGATAAAAATAACAGGATAAGCAGGATCGGCTTCGCCGGCAGGATCAGAGAGGTATCCTGCCGGCGAAGCCGATCCT
>Ga0207113_1012_pt1 | contig 17929 bp, 14 predicted proteins | sample Alteio_BWMinHeat_69_FD_153559 | JGI IMG/M metagenome (GOLD analysis project Ga0207113, IMG submission 153559) | Enriched cells from forest soil in Barre Woods Harvard Forest LTER site, Petersham, Massachusetts, United States -... | ecosystem: Environmental > Terrestrial > Soil > Temperate forest >... | reverse complement strand
TTTGCTTTTTTTGCATACACACCATTATTACTCTGTTTTATCTTACCACTCATTTTTTTTAAACTGCCGCTGCATGCCAGTATGTATCATACGGCGATACCGACACAAATTGTTCTTCGTGCATTTTTTATGGCAACAGGATGGTTTGCTTTGCTTTTTTTAATGATTATTTTTCCGAGAATTTCTTTTATAAAAGAAACGCCGCGTGTTTGGAGTCAAGATAAATTACTTTTAATAATGGTTTGTTTGACTGTCGCGGGGTTATTGTATGATGTGTTGAAATTTTTTACTCATATACCTTTATCGATTGCACAATTAGTGTTACCACTTTCTATTGCACCCATGATCTCAACAATCATTGGAATGTATATGATAAAACAAAAGATGGGTTGTTCCAGAAAAACGCTCATTACTTTGATTGTTATTAATATGGTAATTATTGTGGTGTATCCGTTGTGTCTCGGCACAGCTTATGATACGGCATTTGGTCTAATTGCGCTGTCTTATGCAGTGTTGGTAATTTTTAAAAACTGGAAAAAAACAATTATTTTTGTTTTATTGTGTGTTTCTTTGATTGGCGTATCCATGGTATTAAAAAATTATATTCGTGAAATAAAATTTTTATCTAAAAATCACTGGGTTTTTCCAACCAATTACAATTATAGTCCAGCGGTTCTTAATGCATTAAATTGTAACGATCCAAAAGTTCATTTAACTAATTTTTCCAAATGTAGATTTAAAGGGCTACAGCATTTATCAAAATATAATTTAATTCTCAATGATTATGCTATATTTATTCCCAATAATCATATTAATTTACCTAACTATAATTTTTTAAAATATCCGAAATATATATTGAATAGAATTATTGGGAGGCTTGATCATCTCAGTGACTTTGCTTATGTGTTAGAAATGACGCCGGGTAAAATCTCGTACTTAAACAAAAAAACATATCGATCTCTGCTTTATATGTTTATCCCACGGTTTATTTGGCATAACAAACCACTTGTCACCAATCGGTTTTATGGACACCGATATCACTTTGTCAGTAATAATGACCATGTTACATCCTGGTTAATTGTTTTACCAATTGAAGGTTGGATTAATGGAGGTTGGATTAGTTTTATTTTAAGTGCTGCTTGTATTGGTCTTTTATTAAATTTTTTATGGGCTTTTTTTGTTGGTAAATTAGAATCAATTGGTAATATTATTTTTGCGTCGATTTTAGTTTATTATGCGGGATGGGAGTCTGGCATGAACCTGGTGTTTGGAACATTAATACATGCTTTACTTTTTTATTGGCTAGTAGATGGATTTATCCGAAAATTTTTGAAATAGTTTTTTGTGTTTTATATAGGGAAATTTTATGCTTGAATCTATTGGAAAATACAGCCAAAAAACACTCTTTGCTTTTTTTGCATACACACCATTATTACTCTGTTTTATCTTACCACTCATTTTTTTTAAACTGCCGCTGCATGCCAGTATGTATCATACGGCGATACCGACACAAATTGTTCTTCGTGCATTTTTTATGGCAACAGGATGGTTTGCTTTGCTTTTTTTAATGATTATTTTTCCGAGAATTTCTTTTATAAAAGAAACGCCGCGTGTTTGGAGTCAAGATAAATTACTTTTAATAATGGTTTGTTTGACTGTCGCGGGGTTATTGTATGATGTGTTGAAATTTTTTACTCATATACCTTTATCGATTGCACAATTAGTGTTACCACTTTCTATTGCACCCATGATCTCAACAATCATTGGAATGTATATGATAAAAAAAAAGATGGGTTGTTCCAGAAAAACGCTCATTACTTTGATTGTTATTAATATGGTAATTATTGTGGTGTATCCGTTGTGTCGTAGTATCGTTTATGACACTGCATTCAGTTTGGTTACCCTGGCGTATGCGTATACAGTGATCTTTAAAGATTGGAAAAAAGTAATTTTTATTGTTTTAGTTGGTATGTTACTTATTGGGACATCTATGGTATTAAAAAATTATATCCGAGAAATAAAATTTTTGTCTAAAAATCATTGGGTTTTTCCAACCAATCATAATTATGATCCAGCGGTTCTTAATGCATTAAATTGTAACGATCCGAAAGTTCGTTTAACTAATTTCACCCAATGCAGATTTAAAGCGTTAAAACCCTCGTCAAAATACAACTTACTTCAAGACGATTACGCCTTATTTATTCCAAATAATCATATTAATTTACCTAACTATAATTTTTTAAAATATCCGAAATATTTATTAAATCGAATCGTGGGGCGACTCGATCATCTTAGTGAATTTAGTTATGTATTACAAATGACGCCCAGCAAAATTCCTTATATAAACGGACAATCGTATCGATCATTACTTTATATGTTTATACCTCGGTTGATGTGGCACAACAAACCACTGATCGGTTCTACTGTATTTTACGGACATCGGTATCATTTTATTACGGATAATGATCATGTCACAGATTGGTTAATAGTTTTACCTATTGAGGGGTGGATTAATGGCGGTTGGTTTAGTTTTGTTTTAAGTGCTGCTTGTATTGGTCTTTTATTAAATTTTTTATGGGCTTTTTTTGTTGGTAAATTAGAATCGATCGGTAATATTATTTTTGCGTCGATTTTAGTTTATTATGCGGGATGGGAATCTAGCGCCACTATTATATTTGGGACGTTGATACATGTGCTGATTTTTTATTGGGTGCTTGATATATTTATTCGTTATTTTCACAATGCGTAGAACACCATCCATTATGACACCAACTATGGCATTTCTGTATTGAACTTGTTTGGGCTGCAGTTTGCTTTGGCATATCAGGATTTTTGTTTGACGCATTATTCATATATTGTTGCCATCCAGAACAACCCGCTAACACCAACATACCGCCAGCTACAAAAATTATTCTGAAAAAAGAAAACAGGGAATGCATATTTTTACCTTTAATTTTTGATATCTAATATTTAACTTGATGCACAAGCATTTGGGTCAACATAACAACCGCCGTAACCGCTATTGTGACGACATGCATCTCGCGCGCCGTTAATAGCGACCTGTTTACTAGAATCTGTCCAATACCATGTGCTTTGTTTGGGTTGTACTTCACCCAGTTTAAGATCTTTAATCACCGGCACAATGTCATGCGACAAACAACGCCAATGAATTCTTGGTGGAAAACAAACAAAATCACAATATTTGTGATCATTGTAAGGGATACACTCTTTTTCGGCTATAGAGAGCGTCTGGTCACGCGTTTCACCATATTGGTTCCATACAGCACCCTTTGCGTTATTCGCGGTACAGTGCCACAGCGGGCCCGCTAAACCAGTGATTGAAAAACCCGTTAGGATTCCAAATAGTAAAAAATGTTTTAACACGGGATAACCTATTAATGAAATTATCCGACAATCATACGTGTCTATCATTTTTTTCTCAATAAGCACTATTATATTTATATTATTTAATATTTAGATATTAGTTATAGTTACTGAGGCACTTTTCTGTGGATAAGTTCAATTATTTTTATTAAATCAAATAATTATACTGGTTTTTATTTAGGGTTGAGCTTAGGTTTTTACTTGTGGATATTTTTGTGGATAACTTTTTAATTTGAAAGCACACAGGTTGATGATGACTGTATACATTGGTTATCCACAATATAAGAGTGTCAGTGATCAGCGTCAGAAAGGATTGACACTGACACTGATCACCGACACTTATTTAAGATAAAAGAGAAATATCTGCAACCTTGGTAAATAAGGTTCTGATTGAAGTTAGTAGTGCTAATCGATTTTGCTTTTTCTTTTCGTCGTCGACCATAATCATGACGGTATTGAAAAATTGATCGATGGGTTCTTTTAAGGAAGATAATTCTGTTAGTGCTTTTTCATAATCTGCTTTTTCATATAAGGCATCGACAATTTTGGATCGTTCCGCTAATTGTTTTGCTAATTCATGTTCCGCTTCAAACTCAAATAATGCACTATTGGTCGCTTTAAAATATGTTTTTTCTTGTTTTTTAAGAATATTACTGACGCGTTTATTAGCAGCGGCTAAACTGCTTGCTTCTGGTAATTGTTGAAATTGTAAAACAGCTTTAATACGACGATCAAAATCAATCAGAGTGGTTGGATGGCACGCCAAAACAGATTCATAAATTTCTACAGCGACACCTTGTTCAAGGCACCACGATTTTAATCGTGCCATCACAAAATCAATCACCTCTTTTTCAGTATTTTTATTCAGTAATTTTATGGTAAATAATTTAATAGATTCGGTGATCAACTGGTGTAAATCAATATCACATTTTTTCTCGACTAAAATACGAATAATTCCATTAGCGGCGCGGCGCAATGCAAAAGGATCTTTATCACCCGTGGGAATTTTTCCAATCCCAATAATTCCAACCAGTGTATCAATACGATCTGCCAACGCTAAACAAGCGCCCGGTAAAGTTTCAGGTAATACATCACCCGAAAATTTTGGAAAATAATGTTCTTTAATGGCAGTTGCGCAACCTTCGGATTCTTGATCGTGTAATGCGTAATAATATCCCATGATTCCCTGTAAATTCGGAAATTCACCGACCATGTCAGTGACCAAATCACATTTACATAATGTTGCGGCGCGTTTTACTGTTGTGTTATCTGCTTCGATTTTTTTTGCAATATAAGTTGATAATTTAATCAGACGTTCTGTTTTATCACCCATTGTTCCGAGTTGATCTTGAAAAACAATATGATCTAATCGCGGTAATCGATCTTGTAAACTATGCTTTCGATCTTGATGATAAAAAAATTCAGCATCAGATAACCGCGCGCGGATAACACGTTCGTTGCCGTGAATCACTGTTTCAGAATTTTTGCTCGTAATATTGCTTACTAAAATAAACAAGGGTTGTAAATTTCCATCCTTATCTATTACTGGAAAACATTTTTGATGAATTTCCATTGCTAACATTAATGCTTCTTTAGGAACAGATAAAAACTTTTTATCAAACACACCTTTTAAAACAACCGGCCACTCAACCAGCGCAGTCACCTCATTTAATAAATTTTCATCCATCACAACTTTTTGATTAGCATCTACCGCAGATAATAATGATTTTTTAATTAAATTTTTGCGCGTTTCAAAATCAGGGATGACAAAACCTTGTGAATAAAGCAGTGTGTTATATTCACTGGGTTTTGAAATGCGCATCGGTTTGGGATGATGAAATCGATGCCCTATGGTATCACGCGTTGTTTTTATGCCTAGAATTTCAGTGGAAATGAGATCTTCACCGAATAACATAACAACCCAGTGCACAGGTCGAATAAATGTGCTGGTGTGATTTCCCCATCGCATGGGTTTTGAAATAGGTAATTTAGATATTATTTTGGCAACAATATCAGGTAATAATTCTTTGGTTTGTGCGCCCGGCTTTTCGCAGACACAAACAATTCGTTTGCCTTTTGGTGTTTCTTTTATGGTTAATTGATCCACCGAAACACCACAAGATTTTGCAAATCCTAAACACACTAATGTGGGCGTCCCACTTTTGTCATACGCTTCTTGTAATGCAGGTCCTTGACGCTCCATGGTTTGCGGTGCTTGTGTTGTTTCTAATCCTTGAACAAGAACAGCTAATCGACGCGGCGTGGAAAAACATTTTATTTCTTGAAAGGTGAGTTTATTGTCTGTGAGTGATTGTGAAAATTGATTGTGCAATGCGTGTGATAATGTGCGCTGTGCATTCGCAGGGATTTCTTCGCAGCCGATTTCAAGGAGAAAGTCTTGTTTGTTCATTTCGTTATTTGCCTGTTATCGGTAGCATAAATTAATGATCTTACCATCCTGGGTAACTCGCCAACCATATATAATGGTAATGATAGAACTTTATTACTATAACGCAAAGGCTGCTGTGAAATATGTACGCCCAGCGGTATATTTTTTTCTTCCATAAATATTTTGAGTGATTTTGATCGACCCGCTACACCTGCTTTTACTTCAATAGGAATAATATTCGCATCCACTGTTGTTACAAAATCTACTTCAGCCATGCTATTGCGTTCATCTCGCGACCAAAAATAAACCGATGCTTCTTCATAACATGATTCATAAGCTAATAATTCTTGCCCAACAAATTGTTCTGCTATTTTACCTTTATTAATTAATAGTAAATCTTTATTTAATAATAACTCAACCTCTAGTTTTCCGGATCGCGTGATCAATCCTGTATCTAGAAATAATAATTTAAATTTTTTTTCATTCATTAAACTATTAAGTGGAACACCTGAAGCGGCACTTGAATATACCACATCGATTAATCCAGAATTTTTTAACAGATAAATAGCTTCTTTGATATCACGAGAGCGCATATCTGGATCAACTTTAGAATATTTAAAATGATCACACACCAACCCAGGAATTTTTTCAAATAGTTTTTGCAAATAACGATGATCTGATTTATTGGCATATTTTCCAAAATCATTTCGATAAGTATTTAATAGCGCTGTTTGAATATTTTGGCATTCTGTATATTCCTGATCTGTAAAATAACGCTGCAAAACAGCGGGCATTCCACCAAGGGTTATATAATCACGCGTTAATTTTAATAAACGATGATGCACCACTTCAGGAATAACTGTTTTTAAATCGATATTTTCTATCCATTCTTGTAATTGTGCATTACCACCACCCACTAAAAATTCTTTAAATGATAGTGGTTTTAAGTAAATAGATTGTATGCGTCCCACTGGCATACGAAAATTTTTATCATTCAATGTAAATTCTAATAAGGAGCCAGCACTAATCACATGTTGATTTGGCATTTTTTCTTTAAAATAACGCAAGGAGCGAATAGCATTAGGACATTCCTGCACTTCATCTAAAAATAATAATGTGTTTTGCGCATCCACTTTTTGACCTGTTGTTAAAAAAATTGCTTTGAGAATGTCAGTCGGTTCCAAACTATCAAAACAGGGATTCATTTCAGGTTGTAATTCAAAATTAATGGATACCAATTTGTCAAAATGCTCATGTGCGAATTTTTCAACAACAAATGTTTTGCCAATTTGCCGTGCACCTCGTAGTAATAATGGCATTGGATTTTTTTGATTTTTCCAATGAAGCAGGTCTTTTTCGATGTCGCGACGCATATATTCATTTCACTAAAAGGACTGAGTTTTTGTATTTTAGCCATTTTTTGGACATATAACAATTGTTTTTTTGATATGTGTTGGCTAAAATCCAGGGTTATTTTAGCCATAAGTTGGCTAAAATCCAAGGTTAACATCTGATGATTGAATGCGAATTAAGAGCTGAACTTTTTGCATCCGCTCGGAATGTTGTGGTTAGGATGGTTTTCAGTTCGAGCCGTGAATACATCCGTGTAGGCTTGCTTGGTGTGGCATCCATGCCACACACACTCCCCTCATATAACGCCTAAACATAAAGCTTTTTGGGAGGCTAGTTTTTGTGGGTTTGGTTATCTTCCGTGCTGCAACCAAGGTCCGTAACAGATCACTCCGTAGATAGAAACGCCGATTTTGGATGCTTTTTTGCAGTAAATCTCGTTGAAATGCTCGATGTACGATCAAGTACACCTGCGCTTTCAACTCAATTTACTACAAAAAATCATCTCAAACTCGACGTTTTACTAAATCAGACAACGAGGCCTGATCTGTTACCAAGGTCCTAAATCATGCGCAGTAATTATAACTAACCACTAATTTTTAATTTGTAACGGAAACCCGAGCGCTTCTCGTGCAGCAAAATACGCATTCGCCACGCCAAAACTTAATTTGCGAACGCGTAAAATAAAACGTTGTCTTTCGGTAACAGAAATGGCTTGACGTGAATCTAATAAATTAAACGTGTGTGAAGCTTTTAAAACCATTTCATAAGCGACTAGCGGTAATTGTAATTCAATAAAACGCAGAGCCTCAGTTTCGTAAAAATCAAATAATTCAAATAATTTTTTGGTATCCGCTTGTTCAAAATTAAATGCGGACATTTCAACTTCATTTTGATGAAATACATTTCCATAAGTGACTGGGCCGTGTGGACCATCCGTCCAAATCAAATCAAACATATTGTCTTTGCCTTGTAAAAACATGGCGAGACGTTCTAAACCATAGGTAATTTCGCCAGTGATGGGATTGCAAGGCAATCCACCGACTTGCTGAAAATAGGTAAATTGTGTGATTTCCATGCCGTCTTGCCACACTTCCCAACCTAATCCCCAAGCGCCCAATGTCGGCGATTCCCAATTGTCTTCCACAAAACGAATGTCATGTAATAGTGGATCAATTCCCAATGCGCGCAGTGAATCTAAATAGATCGTTTGAATGTTGTCGGGCGATGGTTTTAGCATTACTTGAAATTGATAATAATGTTGACAACGATTGGGATTTTCACCGTAGCGACCATCGGTTGGACGACGCGATGGTTGCACAAATGCAGCGTTCCAAGGTTCAGGACCGATTGCACGTAAAAATACGGATGGATGAAATGTTCCAGCACCCACTTCAAGATCGAGTGGTTGTAAAATCACACAATGGTGATTTGCCCAAAATTGTTGAAGAGTGAAAATGATTTCTTGAAAAGTAGGAGACTTTTTTGTTGACTGCATAAATTATTCGCGTAGAAAAGTGTCAGCTAACAGTGTCAGTGTCGATTCTTTCTGACACTGATCACTGACACCAGATTTCTCACACCTACACTGATTTTATTGCACAGACTTAATCTGCGTTTGCAAATCCTGTAATGTTGTAGCACCGGGAATATAAGCAAACTTCGTTTGTTCTTTATTACTGATAACAAAAGTCGGTGTTCCAATCACTTTCAATGCTTGCGCCAACACAAAATTATCTTTGAGTTGTTTATCGATTGCTGGCGAATCCATGTCTTTTCTCAGTATCACAATATTTAAACCCGCTTTCTTCGCAAATCCCATGACACTTTCTTTGGTTAATGGGCTATTTGCTGTAAACAATAAATTATGAAACTTGTAATATTTTAAAGTGGATTGCGTATCAGCGGCTAACGCGGCTTTTGCTGCATAATCCGACATGCCACCAAAAATAGGTAGTTCTTTAAATATCAGATGTAAGTTCTTATCTTCGGAAATTAATTTTTCGATTTGTGGCGCCATTGCGCGACAATGCCCACATTGGTAATCAAAAAATTCTATGAGCGTTGCTGGCGCATCTTTATTTCCAAGACTGGGTGATTGTGAATCATCAAACAATGCTTTTTTATTTTCTTGGATCGCCGTTATCGCCGTTGTTTGCATTTGTTTTTCTTGTTGCGCTTGCAATGTTTGCGATGCTTCCACTAACACTTGAGGATTACTCACCAAATAATCATGAACAATTTTTTCTATTTGCGTCACTTGCGTGGGCGAAAAATTTTCTGGTTGCTCAGCGGCGACTGGGGTGGTTGTGATTGGCGCTACCGCTGAAGGAATTGCGGGAGCGATTGGTCTAATACTTGAAGGCACTAGAGGTGTTGGTTTTGTGATTGAATTCAGATCGGTTGCGTGCGCAAGATCTGCAACAAAAATCCACAGCACAGTTGTGCAAATTGAAATAAGAGACCAAAGAAGTGTTTTTTTCACGGGCGTTTCCTTTAATCAAGTGATATATAGTGAGTACGTAACTATAACGAGTTTGAATCACAACTTCAATCCGTGTTTTTCAATATTCTTTATTTTTATTCTTTGTACGACAATTTTTATATTCAACCGCTCGGATGATATGACTGCTGAAATTTCTTTCTGCTCGTGGGTGACTTGGGCATGCCTGTATTTTACCCTCAAGGGTACGCGTCGTGAACACGCCACAAAAACAGGCACGCCCAATTTCCCACTCGCAAGCAAGTTTTTATTTAGCAGCCATATCATCACTCGCTACTTCATATTTTTTGTCGCGCACAGAGAATTTTATTTAAATTTATGATGTTAGTAGTGGTTGTTAATATGTGGATAAAATTTATAATGTTATATAAATCAATAGGTTATGTTATATAGTTTTTGTGGATAATAACATGTGATTTTTGGTTATGCTTTGCGGATAAAGTGGTGAGATAAAAAAATTTGTAGGGATATTAAGGTGAATGGCAGGAGTCATGCACAGAGCGCGCCGACAAAAAATTCTGTCGGCGATTTTTCTTAAAAATTCACGGTACATATCTTGGCTGAGCGTCGTCGCCATTGAGCAGGGCCCGTTCTCCATCGGTGGGTCTAAATAATTGGCTTATCTCCCCGCAACATTTTTTAATTTCCTTGCGAAACACAAGAGCGATTGAACATGCCACACCTAGTGCTATTATCATGCAGAAAAGTGCAACTCCAGTTTGATCGGCTGAGGTTAAGTCATCAATTGAGTTACCTAAAGCGCGCATAAAAGCAGCAACAGTAGTTACTGAATTGGTTATGTTTCCGCCGACGGATCCAGAGTTATTTGGCATATTAATCTCCCAATAAATACAGACAACATAATACTAATTAAAAAGTGAGCGCATATTATCTAAGCGGGATGAAATATACAAGTGAAAGTTTGTTACATCGCCAACCGCATTTTATTCAACGCATTTTTTTCTAACTGGCGAATGCGTTCTAATGAAACACCGAATTTTTGAGACAATTCTTCCAATGTTGATTTACGTTCGTTTAGCCAACGATATTGGATAATGATTCGACTGCGTTCATCGAGCGATTCAATCGCGCGATGAAGTTGCGCGGTTTGCTGATTGTTAAAATCAGTTGTGACGAGCGCATTTTCAGGATTAGCGGATTTATCTTCGAGATAATTAATGGGAGCATGCCATGCAATTTGATCGTCATCTTCTGAATCAGAAAATTCTAATGATTGATCATGATTGTTCATGCGCATTTCCATTTGCCGAACATCTTGATGACTGACATTTAATTCTTCAGCAACGGCAGCGACTTCTGCATCACTAAACCAACCGCGTTGCTTTGCCGCTCTTCGTAGATTAAAAAACAATTTACGTTGTGCTTTGGTGGTTGCAATTTTCACGATACGCCAATTGCGAATAATAAATTCATGCATTTCTGAGCGGATCCAATGCACCGCGAACGAAACCAATCGAACACCCATGGTTGGATCAAAACGTTTGACCGCTTTCATCAAACCGATATTACCCTCTTGAATCAAATCGGCTTGTTGTAAACCATAACCCGTATAAGCACGGGCAATTTTGACGACGAAACGTAAGTGTGACAAGACAAGCCGACGGGCAGATTCTAAGTCGTTGAACTTTTGTAGTTTTGTGGCAAGTGACTGCTCTTCATCTTCGGTCAGCAAAGGAATTTGGTTTATCCAGTGGATATAAGCACCTAAGCTACCAACAGATAATGAGCTTGTTCCAAGCGCTAATGTGTTATTTTTCATAGGTCGAAATAATAGCACAATAATCTAAAAATACTAGGTTCGTGACAATTTTTTCAACCGCTACTTCATATTTTTTGTCGTGTACAGAAGCCGGATTGACTCACTCTAAAATAACCTACCTATTGCAGAAACTAATGAATTATCTTCTTGGTTGTGACGAAATATCCGCGCTATTTCTGCTGACTTATAGATGGTGACGTAGCGTTCTAGACCAGAGTCTTCCTTTGATCTAACACACTGATCAAGGGAGAAACCATAAGCACGTAACTCCCCATCTCCAATATCATAATTAGTAGAGGTAGCTTTATAGAGCACTCCTGGCTCAGAAGATCTAACAAAACGCCTATCATTCATCAGTGATGATGCTTGCGTAGAAAACATCGCCATCCTGTTTTGAGCAGAGGGTTGGCTTTCAGAATCTTGTTTCTTTCTAAGATTAGCGCGAGTATTCGGCGATGTGCGCGGGTCATTCATCACATATTCAATATCATCCTTCTCTGAAACGATCGCTGCAAGTTTATTAAAATCAATTACAGTTAGGTGTGTAGTTTTATTACGTAGCAATTGTGAAAAACTTTGCCAGTTTTTATCACGCATGCAAAACGATAACGCCAATTGATAATCCCCACTACTAATCATAGCGGCTCCGGCAATAACCGGCAAAAAACACTCAGGTCTATCGTGATGTAAACATTTCAGTAAATCGACTAATGCATTAAATTGGTATTGAGGTATATGTTTATATTCATCATTAATGGCAGACAAAAGGGTATGCGCCTTTACTCCATGATCGAATCCGAGAAGCTGTCGTATAATACGGTTTTTGAGTACTGTGTTTTCAATCAAGCTTGTAAGCGCAGCATATCTTTGTAGTTTTTCGATATCGTTCATATCACGAGTAATATTGAGCAATTGAGAAACATTAAATTCTCGCTCTTTGCCAAATAACACTTCTGTAGCATAAAATACGCGAAAATAATCGTTCATCAACAATTGAAAAACAATCGTAATCACTTCTTTCTGATATGCATCTTTAATTTCACCCGCTTTTTTTAGATAACAGTTTAAAATGGTGCTTTCGTCAATATCACATAAGCGGTTCAAATCAAATTGAATACCAAGTAACGCGTATAACAAAGGGGGTATAATTTCTTGCAGTTGCACAAATTTCCTATGTAAATATATATCTGCAGAAAAATGACCTTTTCCCTCTTGTTTCGGTTCTTGAATAATAAACAGATTATCCCAGTCCGCAGACTCAGTTAGCATCAGTAAGTTAACAACACGAAACCCTATCGACGTTGGCAGGAGAAAATTATAGTTACCTAAATGCAAAGCAGATGTGATCACAGTTGTATTTTTGCACAGTAGCACATGCTGCCCTGGTAGAATGACGTGCTGTTCGCGAGACGAATTATAATTATAATGGGGGACGACATTGGCGTTTAAAACTTTCACTCCTTTAAGAGCCAACATAAAATCATATTTTCTTGATTCGTTCAGTGTTAGCAGATATCTCTTAAATTGTTCTGACATTTCGTGCGGAAATAATGGAAAGGATTCTGTAATAGTGAATTTGGCGGTGCCTGTTTCAAAGGCATTTTGTAGACTTTCTTGAGGGGTCGCATGATTAGAAGCAGTTTCGTTGGATAGACTCCAAATAAAACTAACCACTTTTTGATTGATTATAGACGCAGTATTTGCGATACAAAATTGTTCACGGTTTTTGGTCAGGTATACATAGAAGTTACCGCCCAAATACACACCAACATTTATTATTCCAGTACCAGTAGCATTACTAAAAAATACAAAACCACCCGGTTGAGTACCGACTAATTTTGATTTGTAATAGGTAGACACAAGGTTTAACGAACAATGACGCTCCTTTGCGTTATACAAATCCAAAAGCTCAAATGCCCGCATGATTTGAGTATATGATACCAAATCAGGCGGTAAACTCATCCATTGATTGGATTGCATATCGTCTTCTGTAAATGAACTTCTGGTAATTGTAATGTCAACTGGATTACCAAACGTCACAAGTAGATCATCAATTCTTGTTGCTTCACTCATTTGAAAATGCGGCCAACCTTCCAATCTCTCTGACTGACCTGAAAAACGCACCTCCGATGGTAAATACGGATCATCGTCCCCTGTTCGAAGCGTGCGATTACTGATATGCAATACCACATCACCACCACCATTTAACACAGGAGGCTTTGTCGCTTCAACCGCGTCCAGATAGTCAGCTTCACTTTTTATGGCTTTTTTAATTGCATCGCTTCCTTGGCCAAGCTCCTCAAGTAAATCAATAAAATGATGATAGCTGTCTATAATTTCATGGGGGTTTTTAGAAAAACGAGAAATACCTACTATCTTGGCTACAGACCAATCTCTGCCGGCGAGCAGTGAAGTGTAATAGTCACTTCTTGTTATGGGATTATTTAGTATTGCATATACTTTTTGTATCACCTCTAGATATGCCTTTGCCTTTTGCGGGGGAAGACTGGTCTTATCCGGGTGAAATTTTGCTGACATCCGACGATAAGCCTGTCTTATTGCAGGCAAATCAAGTTGCTGAAATGTTTCATTGACAACCGCTAACACCCTAAAACAGAGACTATTACGCACAAACGCTTTATTTTTAAAACTTTCCAGTAAGCTTAAGTTTGCTTTCAGAGTACCATTTGTTAAAACGTAATGGGTTGCTACATTCAAATAATTGGCAGGATATATCGCAAGTAAAGCATCTAAAGTAAATATCGCGGGAAAACATACCCCATTTTTTGAAAGATATATACCTTGTCCTAAATACATTGCCGAATGCATTACATTTATTTCAAGATTATCTAAATCATCTTTCAGACAGATAAACTGAACCACTTCTCCTGGTGACAAATGATGATGTCGAGCACTGCTATATGTGAAGCTGTGTGTTTTTATCTCGTAAAATTCACCAGTCTTGATCAATCCGCAGAACTGATGGCAAGTAAATGCTGTTGCGATGTTATATAACTTATAGGTTTCAGTCAGATATTTTAGCAAATTATCCATTATCTGTTGTGGCAGCGTTATGATTTTATCATCATAAATAATTTGCAAGCCCGAAATTCCGGTAAAAAAATCAACGTCTGGTGTTACTGCAAATTTGAGGTGTTGATTTAGAGGGCTTTCATAGCCTCTTTTTGGATAAATGAGATGTGCGTCAAATATCCCCGAATCAGAATCGCAAGGAATCTTTAATTTTAAAACAGTGGGAAGATTGCTTAGAGCCCGTTCAACTCCTTGAGTATTTTTCTCGTCCGCGGCGATGCGCATGGAGTGGTGTGCTAACACTATATGCGGCAATTCAATATCTTTTGCTTTATTCAATATTGATTGACACCGCGAGGTGAGATTAAATTTATTGAGATAATCGCGCATACTCGAAAGGCATGATTGTTTGTGTTTTTCAGTTAGGATTTTTAAAAATTTTTCACTCTCTAATGTGTTCAGAAGGAGAGGGAGGTGATCTTGATCGCCGGCATCAGCGATAATCTCATTTATTGCGTCACGAATTACACTACAAACCACAGTATCTTCGCTCGCAATCTTGATTTGCCATTTATTGTCGTTCAATGAAAACGAAACGTTAGGTTTTTCCTGGGGAAGGAGAGAATACACATCGCCTAAGATATTATTTATTTGCGCTGCTATTTTATCTATAGTTTCTTGCGCTTGAGTCGTTGGCATACAAAACCCATTTCGTCGTAGTCATTGTCGGGGTCAGACAATGTATAAGAAATGATTTATTTTTTCAATAATTAGATGACAGTGGCATATAATCCCTTGATTTTAATTTGTTTTCCACTTGTAATGTGGTCATATCATCTTCAGGCACAGATCTCCTGCGGATCAAGAAGCTTATGATAGAGAGTATGGGCTCGTTTTAAGAAAATAATACGGTTTGTGATGAACCCTAATTTTAATCCGCCTGTTCCGGTTGATTTAAAAATTGCGTGGTAATCAACCATGCGCTAATCAATCCCGCGAGCATAGAAATAAATAACACGCCAAAACCCAGCGCAAAAGAAACGGTTTGTAATTGAAAAGGCGCGTGATAGGTTTGTGCTAATTGTGAGACGGGTTTTTGTAACACACTGAGAAAAATATTAATTAAAACCCAAGAAATAAGTCCACCTAATAAACCGTATAATATGCCGCGATACAATAGCGGCCTGCGAATATAATGATGGGTTGCGCCAACCAATCGCATCACTTGAATTTCATTGATATGACTTGATAGTGATGCGCGCAAGGTGTGGCCGATAATTAATATCACGCCAAAACCAAATAAAAGGGATAATGCTTTTGTGATTTCTTTTCCGATCGCAATCACATCATACAAACGCGCAACCCAATTCATATCTAATTGTGCCGTATCAACCAGAGGCAACTGTTTTAAAGTAAGAAATAATGCATGAATTGCCGTTGGATTTTGATCTTGTAAAATAGGCAAAACAGTCATAACACCGGGTATTGGATTTCTTCGAAATATTTTAATGATATGGTTAAATGGCGTATTTTTTTCGAAAGTTTTTAATCCTTGACCAGGAGAAACATAAGTGACTTCTGCAATATGATTATTTGCGCGTAACGTTTTCAGTAACGTATTGACTTGAGAAGTGGTTGCGTCCGGTGTGAGATAAAGCGAAATGCTAGGCGCGCTCGCGTTCCAAGAGGAATCCACTGTTTGTAAATTTTTCAATACAATAAAAAATCCCAGTGGCAATGCAATCGCAATGCCAATCACACATACCGTAATAAAATTTCCAAATGGGGCACGTGTTAATTCAGACAATGCAAAACACAAAGCGCGATAATGTGATAATAACCAGCGTGAAAAATGAGTGTGAATCATTTTGTTCGTCCATTCAATAAAGTAATCATGCGATACGGCATTTGTGCAATCATCGATAAATCATGTGTTGCAATTAATACGGTAACACCGACCGCATGAAAAGCCTCAAATAACCGCAAAATTTCCAGAGATAATTCAGGATCTAAATTTCCCGTTGGTTCATCTGCTAATAAAATATCGGGTTTATTGACAACCGCACGCGCAATGCCGACACGTTGTTGTTCTCCACAAGATAATTCAGACGGAAATAATTTTTCTTTGGATAACAATCCTACTTTATCTAACGCAGCTTGTGCGCGACGTTTCATTTCGTGATAACGATAGCCGTGAATTAATAAGGGTAATGCAACATTGTCAAATACCGTTTGATTGTGTAGCAATTGGGGATTTTGATAAATCATTCCGATACGACTACGTAGCTGGGGAATTTGTCGTTGTGATAATTGAGATAAGTGGTGATGATTAATGTGAATGTGCCCGCGCGTGGGAGATTCAATACACATTGCCAATTTTAAAACAGTGGATTTTCCAGCGCCAGAATGTCCTGTTAAAAAAGCCATTTCTCCAGATTGAATGGAAAAAGCGACATTCGATAATGCGGTGTGACCTTGGTATTCTTTGGCGACAGCGTTGAATTCAATCATGGGGTTTTTGTATTCCTAAAAAAGTGTGAGTGTGAGTGTTTGAGTGTGAGAGATGCTATTGGATATTTTTTCCCACACTCACACGTCTTCAAACAACGCATCAACAAAAGTGTCAGCTTCAAACGGTTTTAGATCATCCATTTGTTCACCAACCCCAATAAAACGAATCGGCAGTTGGGTGTGGTGCGTAATAGAAAACACCATGCCGCCTTTGGCAGTTCCATCTAATTTTGTCACACTGATGCTGTTTAATCCAATAGCTTCATTAAATTCTCTCGCTTGATTTAATGCATTTTGCCCGATGCCGGCATCGACAATCAACATCGTTTCATGCGGCGCATCTGGATTTATTTTTTGTATCACCCGTTTTATTTTTTTTAATTCATTCATCAAATGTGCTTGCGTATGCAAACGACCCGCTGTATCTGCAATTAAAATATCGATATTGCGTGCATTGGCTGATTGTATGGCATCATAAATGACTGATGCGCTATCAGCACCCGATTGTTGCGCGACAACAGTGACATCATTGCGTTCACCCCACACTTGTAATTGCTCAATCGCAGCAGCGCGAAATGTATCGCCCGCGGCAAGCATCACTGTTTTGCCCTGTTTTTTGTAGTAATTCGCAAGTTTTGCAATACTCGTTGTTTTTCCAGCGCCGTTAATGCCAACCATTAAAATGACAAATGGTTTTTGATTAATGTCGAGCGGTTTTTCATAGGGTTTTAATAATATAATCATTTCTTCTTTTAATGCGGATGCGAGAGCTGCTGGATCTGATAATTGTTTACGATGCACGCGTTCGGTCATTTGCTTCATTAAATAATCTGTGGATTCAATGCCAATATCTGCCGATAATAATAATGTTTCGAGCGATTGCACCAAATCATCATCAATGGTTTTTTTGCCTAATATTAAATTAGCCAAACCGTTTGAAAAATTTTTTCGAGTGCGCTTGAGCCCGTCTGTTAATCGG
>Ga0207113_1137_pt1 | contig 18399 bp, 13 predicted proteins | sample Alteio_BWMinHeat_69_FD_153559 | JGI IMG/M metagenome (GOLD analysis project Ga0207113, IMG submission 153559) | Enriched cells from forest soil in Barre Woods Harvard Forest LTER site, Petersham, Massachusetts, United States -... | ecosystem: Environmental > Terrestrial > Soil > Temperate forest >... | reverse complement strand
GATATACACAAAAAAGGGAATGGACAAGAAACCGGATCTCAATATCAAAGGTCTTGATATGGTCCGGATTTTAGGATTTAATGTTCAGCGTGAATTTTACTCTCCTGATTATTTGATCAATCCAGAACCTGAGTCAGATGATATCAGGACTACGCTCTACTGGAACCCCAATTTGAAAGCCGGAAGGGGAAACAGAAGGATCAGCATCCCGTTTTATAATAGTGATGTGACGCACAAGTTCCGAATCATCCTGGAAGGATTTAATGATGATGGGAAGCTGATACATCTTGAGAAAATCGTTGAATAAGACTTTTTTGAATTATTAATTATCAATTATTAATTATTAGCGGAGAAAATTCCAACCTCATTATTTTATTCTGTCAGATCCTGAATTAATAATTAATAATTGATAATTAATAATTAAAATCAGTTTTTCGGAAAATTCGGATTGGCTTTTACTTCTTCCAGTTGCATCGTATGTCTTTTGCTGTGTGCAACCATAAAAAGTACAACCTGGTAATCATCAACCATTCCCACACCCGGAAATGCACTGCAGTGATCCCTCAGGTCGCCCTGCGTGGTTTTAATGAATGCTATATTCCGGTTCCTCCTTGCAACAAAGGAATCCAACGAGGCCTGGAAAGAACCAAAAGTATTAACCGGCCTAAGCATTTCAGGTGCCTGAAATTTTCTGCTGCGATCAATCAGGAAGTGCAGGATCTGCTGATCGGTATATTTTATAGAATCTCTTTTGGAAGGATCTGCAGGAGAATTAAGTGCTTGCTGATAAGCCATCGTAAGTGCTGCTTCAGCCAAAGCAATATGCTCCACACACTGTGCCACACTCCAGCGGGTACTGTCTGCTTTGAAGTTGAGTTGGGCTGGTGAAAGACCCTTTACATCCATAAGAAGCGTATCACGCGTTGATACCATGAATTGTATGGCAAAATCCCTTTCCTGTTTTGTAAGTGTTTTATCGCGGGGTTTTAATCCAAAAATTAAAATGACAGTAATAAAAAGCAGGCTCTTTTTCATGTGGAAAGTTTTACGAAAGTTAAGCGCTTTCTCGGGAAGAAAAATGAAATGACTTAATTTGACAGTATGAAAATTTCAGAGATTATTCAGCAGCTTGAAAACTTTGCCTCACTGGTGTACCAGGAAGATTATGATAACAGCGGATTGATTACCGGTGATATATACAGGGATTGCTCCGGTGTTTTAGTAAGCCTCGATTGTACGGAAGAACTGATTAACGAGGCTGTTGAAAATAATTGCAACCTTATTGTATCCCATCATCCCCTGATATTCCGTCCCCTTCGGAGAATAATACCGGAAAATGGGGTCGGTAAAGCCCTTATTGCAGCTATAAAGAATGATATTACCATTTATTCCATCCATACCAATCTCGATAATGTAATTGGAGGGGTAAATACCAGGATGGCTGATAAAATAGGCCTTCAAAACCGGAAAATCTTAAGTCCAAGGCCGGGTGATGAGAACATTGGATCGGGTATGATCGGCAACTTAAAATACCCCGTTTCTGAAACTCAGATTCTAAAGCAGCTTAAAGAAAGTTTCAGGGTTCCAATTATCCGGCACAGTGCGCTTACCGGTAAATCCATAAGCAGGATAGCCATTTGTGGGGGAGCCGGTAGTTTTTTGATTTCCAACGCTTTACAGCAAGAGGCAGATTGGTTTGTCAGTTCAGATATCCGTTATCATGAATTTTTCAATGGAGAGGGGAGGATGGTTATTGCAGATATCGGCCATTTCGAAAGTGAGCAGTTTACTATGGATTTGCTTCATGATGTTATACTCGAAAAATTTCCTAACTTTGCCGTCCTTAAATCGGGTATAGTTACAAACCCGGTCAATTATTATATCTAAACTATGGCCAACGTCAAAGAATTTTCAGTAGAAGAAAAATTAGCCTCTCTGATCAGTCTTCAGAAAATAGAATCCAAATTAGACGAATATAAAGTGTTGAAAGGGGAACTTCCGATGGAAGTAAGTGATCTGGAAGATGAAATCCAGGGTTTAAATGCGCGTCAGACTCGCATTGAAGAAGAAATTAACGGTATCCAGGAATTCATTACCCAGAAAAAACTGGCCATGAAGGAATCGGAGGAACTGATAAAAAAATATGAAAAGCAGAGTGAGAATGTAAAGAACAGCAGGGAATTCGAGGCCATCAACAAGGAAATTGAAATGCAGCAGCTGGAAGTTAAACTTTCAGAAAAACATATCAAGGACGCCCAGGAAGAAGTGGCAGAAAAAGTACTGTTACTCGAAAAAGCAAAGAAAGCCCTTGGATCCAAGGAGTCTGTTCTGAAAAATAAAAAGGAAGAACTCGATAAGATCATCGCCGCTACAGAAAAAGAAGAAAGACATTTCTCCAAGCTTTCAGCTGAAGCCCGCGAAAAAATAGAACCACGCTTATTACATTCCTATGATCGCATACGTACCAACTACCGCAACGGCCTGGCCGTAGTTCCGGTTGTCCGTGATGCCTGCGGCGGTTGTTTTAATGCCATTCCGCCCCAGCGGCAGAGTGAAATACGCCAGCACAAGAAAATAATCGTCTGTGAAAACTGCGGAAGAATTCTGGTAGACAGCGAGCTCAATGATGGCGTGGATGTGAAATAAGCATTGATTAGAAATAAGCTTTCTCCGGATGCATGCGTCGATTAACTTGCATCATGAACCATCCGGCTCATCCTTTATTTTTTATTGTTTTATTTGCCTTTCACTTTTCATTGATACTGCCCTGCCGGGCGCAGGTTCCCTATCAATTTGATTTTAATCAGGATTGCAGGAAAGCTTATGAGGAAATCATTAAGCTTAAACTCAATACCGGTAAAATCATTCTGGAGGCAGAAAAAAAAGCACATCCCAACAACCTCATTCCTTATTTTCTTGACAATTACATCGATTTTTTCACGCTCTATTTTAATGAAGACCCTGAAGAATACAAGCGCAGAATTCCATCCCTTGAAGCGCGTCTGGCCCTGATGAAAAAGGGGGACCCATCTTCCCCATTTTATCTTTTTACACGATCTGTAATATATTTTCAGTGGGCCGCTGTTGACATTAAATTCGGTGAACGATGGAACGCGGCCTGGGCATTCCGGAAATCCTTTCTGACAAGCAGCGAGAACCTGCAAAAATTCCCGGATTTTCAGCCATCCCGGATGTTGCAGGGATCCATGCAGGTTGCAGCCAGCACCATTCCTCCCGGTTATCAATGGCTGAGCAGCCTGCTTGGAATACATGGAACAATTGATGCAGGCATGCACAATCTGGAAAGTATGCTGTATAATGCGGATCCCTATGCCATCATTTTTCATGACGAAGCAGCATTTTATTTTCTCTATCTTAAATTTTATATCCTCAATCAACGGGAAGAGGTATTTGATTACATCCATCATCAAAATTGGGATACCAGGAATAATTATCTCTTCGCATATCTCATAGCCAATCTTTCACTGAACAATCAGGATGCTTCAGTTACAGAAGAAATTATTAGTCAGTTAAATCATGATCCCGGATACCTGGATATGGCTACCTGGGATATGCAAATAGGTTATGCGAAGGCAGATCGCCTGGATAAGGAGTCGGTTGTTTATCTGGAACGTTTTGTTGGCCGTTTCAAAGGAAAATTCTATGTAAAAGATGTACTGCAGAAAATCAGCTGGATCTATTATCTGAATCATGAACCTGAAAAAGCAAAAGCTGCCAGAGCACAGATACTCGTATTGGGAAATACAGAAACAGATGCTGATAAACAGGCTTTAAAAGAAGCAGAATCTGACAGATGGCCAAATGAGGTTTTACTCAGAGCCCGACTGCTGGATGATGGCGGTTATTATAGTAAAGCACTTCTTATCCTGGCAGGTAAACAACCATCTTCCTTTTCTGATCCAACCGATCAGCTCGAATACAATTACCGAATTGGCAGAATCTACGATGCAATGAATAGAAAAACCGAAGCCCTCGTCGCATATCAGGAAGCACTTCGCCTCGGCGCAAACCGACACGAATATTATGGTGCAAGGGCTGCATTACAGATCGGATATATATATGAGATCAGAGGGGACAAAAAAAATGCCCTGATTTATTTTAAAAAAGTGCTGGAAATGAAATCACATGATTATAAAAATGCACTGGATCAAAAAGCAAAAGCCGGTATAGAACGCTGTGCAGAAGGTTAGTATTTTCGTTATATTTCAGATCAGAATTTAATATGCTGCGCCAATTACACATACAAAACTTTGCGATCATCGAAGAGATCACCATTGATTTTTCGGAAGGGCTCCAGGTAATCACAGGAGAAACGGGTGCAGGTAAATCCATCATCGCGGGCGCCCTTTCGCTGGTGCTGGGTGAAAGGGCAGATACCTCCATACTTAAACGTAGAGACCAGAAAGCTGTGGTGGAAGCCAGTTTCCGTGCCTTTCATTTAAAAGATGTGGAGAAATTTCTAATAGAAGAAGAGCTCGACCGGGAACAGGAACTTGTTTTGAGACGCGAAATCAGTGCCAATGGAAAATCGAGGGCGTTTGTAAATGATACACCGGTCAATCTTGACCAGCTCAGACGCTTGTGCAGTATGCTGGTCGACCTGCATCAGCAATTTGATATTCTGTCCCTGGGGGAAGCGGGATTCCAGCTTGCAGTCGTGGATGCCCTGGCAGCAAACGCAACGCTCCTGTGTCAATATCATGCACTTTTTCAGCAGTTGCAACAATCACGTGTACAACTCGAACATTTAAAAGGTAGACAGGCTGCAGCTGACAGGGAAAATGATTATCATAAATTTTTATTCAATGAACTGGAGGAAGCTGGTCTGAAAGAAAATGAATTTGAAGAAGCAGAAATATTATTGAAACGGCAGAGTCATTCCGAGGCGATTAAAACTGTTCTGACAGGGATATATTTTAACCTTATGCTTTCTGATCAGCCATTGGTACAACAAATCAGGTTATCCGGTCAGCAGCTTGAACCGTTCAGGGCATATCATGAAAAATTTCCTGAGATACTGCAGCGGCTTTCTTCAGTCCATATCGAAATGCAGGACCTTGCCAGCGAAATAGAAATGGTGAATGAAGATATTCAATACGATGCCGCCCTGATAGAAAAACTGAATGAAAGGATTCACACTGGATATAAACTTTTCAAAAAACATGGCGTAACAACAACCGTCGGTCTTATAGAATTGAGGAATCAGCTTCAGAATAAATTGTTTGAATCTCTGAATATCGCGGAAGAAATTCATGCAAAGGAAAAAGTGGTGGAATCCCTGGTGAAAGAGACAACCGGGGTAGCTCATAATTTAACAGTAAACAGAAAGGCACAAATAAGGGGACTCGAAGAAAAAGTAAATGCATTGTTGAAAAAAGTTGGAATGCCCAATGCAAGAATCCGTGTAACATGCAGTGCAACTATATTGAATGAGCAGGGAATGGATTATATTGAATTTTTATTTGACGCCAATAAAAGCGACCGCTTCGAACCTTTGAAGAAAGTGGCTTCCGGGGGTGAACTGAGCCGTCTGATGCTGTGTATAAAATCACTGGTTGCCCAATCAATGGATATGCCTACATTATTATTTGATGAAATTGATTCAGGAATATCCGGAGAGGCCGCCAGGCAGGTAGGAATTATCCTGAAAGAACTTTCCTGCAAAAGACAGGTGATCTGTATTACCCATCAGCCTCAGATAGCCGGTAAGGGTGATGCACATTTTTATGTATTTAAAGAATTACAGGGGGATGCCATCAATACAAAAATCCGGCTTCTCAACAGGGAAGAACGGATTGTTACCATTGCTAAAATGTTGTCAGGTGAAAAGCCAACGGCGGCCGCCATGGAGAACGCAAGGGAGCTTGTTAATTGACAAACATTTATTCCACTTTATTAACACTTCCTGCTCCGGAAACATCCTGTGATACGCTGGCATTTCCCTTATAACTGATATTGCCTGCACCGCTCACATCAGCATTTAATTTTACGCTTGCATAAACCTGTGCACTCCCTGCGCCCGAAATTTGGACCTTGGTATTTTCTGTCAGCAGATCGTAACAATAAGCATGGCCTGCGCCGCTCAGGTCAATATCCAGATCTTTTGCCTGCCCTTTCAGTTTAATGGAACCCGTACCTGAAATGCCGGTCGTAATTTTTGGTGCATCCACTTCCATCTGAATATCACCGGCTCCGCTGGCTTCCAGGTTGAGTTCGTCCGAACTTGAAATTTTTGTCTGACCAACAATGTCGCTGGTCCCGGAAACCTCTATACTCTTATAATTGGGAGAACTGACATATACATTCAGATCTCCTGATGGAATCAGATTTATTCCGGGTTTTGTTTCTATTTTTATCCGGTCTCCCTCCTGGGTAACTTCTATATAAGATAAAATATTTTCATCCCCTTCGATTTTCACCGGCTTGAGGTCTCCCTGGCTTACATAAAGTTTAATATCACCACTGGCCTCTACTTCTGAAAATGCAGAAACAGATCTTTCCACTGTTTTAATGTTGCCATTTCCATGGATCCGCTTTCCCATGAAGCGACAGGAGGACAAGCCAATAAATGCTATAAAAGATAGAAAAAATAATTTCCTCATGGTTATTTATTTGATCTGAAAAGTTCGGTTTTTCTACTGGTAAGAAAAAAATATTTCCCATAAGACGCAGTTTCTCCGGAAAAGGTTACAAATGTTATCTTTGCGGCTCCATGAATGAAAAGATTCTCATCCTTGATTTTGGTTCCCAATATACCCAGTTGATTGCCCGTTCCGTACGCGAAGCCAACGTATACTGCGAAATCATTCCCTTTCATCAGAAAATTGTCCCGGAACCCTCTCTTAAAGGTATTATTTTATCAGGTTCCCCTTTCTCGGTTAATGATCCCAAAGCACCTCTGGTAGATGTAAAAGGACTTCACAGAAACCTGCCCATACTCGGCATTTGCTATGGAGCCCAGCTTACGGCAAAAGAATTTGGCGGCCGGGTGGCAAATAGTGACAAAAGGGAATATGGCCGGGCTCTTATGAGTATAGTGAAACAGGATATTTTATTACGGGGAGTGAATGATTTGTCCCAGGTTTGGATGAGTCATGCTGATACAATTCTTGAACTTCCGGCAGGCTTTGATGTGTTGGCGAAAACAGATTCTATTCCTTATGCGGCTTTCAGGAATAATGGGGAAGGATTTCCTTTATATTGTCTTCAGTTCCATCCTGAAGTATATCACAGTACCGAAGGGAAAAAAATAATCCGGAATTTTCTCGTAGATGTTTGTGGCTGCAAACAGGATTGGACAGCTGCACATTTTATAAGCGATACGGTTGCAGCCCTTAAAAAATCCATAGGAGATAAAAAAGTGATAATGGCCCTGAGCGGAGGTGTGGACTCCACGGTAGCAGCGACCCTGATCAACCTGGCTATTGGTAAAAGACTCTATGGTTTTTTTGTAGATAATGGCGTTTTACGAAAAGATGAATACCAACAGGTACTGGAAACTTATAAGAAAATCGGTCTGAACGTAAAAGGCGTTGATGCTAAAAAACAGTTCTACAAGAAATTAAAAGGTAAAACGGATCCCGAAGAAAAGCGCAAGTCCATTGGGAAACAGTTTATAAAAATATTTGTTGAAGAAGCATCGAAAAAAAAGGGCATAGGCCTGCTGGGTCAGGGCACGATTTATCCTGATGTAATTGAAAGTATTTCTGTACATGGTCCTTCACAAACAATTAAATCGCACCATAATGTGGGGGGGCTTCCGAAAAAAATGAAACTCGGACTGGTAGAACCACTCCGATTTTTATTTAAGGATGAAGTACGACGGGTTGGCAAAGAGCTGGGTATACCTGACGCGCTGCTTCAAAGACATCCCTTCCCCGGACCAGGACTGGCAATTCGTATCCTTGGAGAAGTAAATCCCGAAAAAGTAAACCTCCTGCAAAAAGCCGATCATATATTTATTCAGGCGCTCAAAGATCATAATCTTTATGGTTCAATCTGGCAGGCGGGGGCTATCCTTCTTCCTGTGAAAAGCGTAGGCGTGATGGGAGATGAGCGCACATATGAGTTTACGGTTGCTCTGAGGGCAGTAACATCTGTAGATGGAATGACGGCGGACTGGGCCCATCTTCCATATGAATTCCTATCACTTGTTTCAAGCGATATTATAAACCAGGTGAAAGGTATCAACCGTGTAGTGTATGATATCAGTAGTAAACCACCCGCAACGATAGAATGGGAATAAAATACCTTATGAAAACCGGAGCAGTACTAATTTTAACTTTTTTCTTCCTTTTCGCCCGAACCAATATCGTATTGGCGCAAATGCAGGATAGTTCCAAATATCATATTGCTGTATTTCTTCCATTATATCTTGACTCTGCTTTTGACGCTTCCGGTAATTATCGTTTTGACCAGAACTTTCCTAAATATCTGAATCCCGGGCTGGAATTCTATGAAGGCCTCGAACTGGCGATGGATTCACTTAAAAAAATCGGCGCACCTGTAGATATAACTGTCTACGATACACGAAGTGAAACCAAATCATTACAGCAAATACTGGAAGAACCTGCTTTCGCAAAAATACAGATGATTATAGGGCATGTCACTGCACCGGAACTGCGCTTATTAGCCAATGCAGCAAGGAACCGGAATATCCCATTTATCAATGTGAATTTTCCCAATGATGGCGGGGTAACCAATAATCCGGAATTCGTCATTCTGAATACAACCCTGCATTCTCACTGCGAGGCGATTTATAAATTCATTCAGCGCAACTGGGCCACTTCGAATATTCTTTATCTCAGAAAAGCAGGAGCTCTGGAAGACAGGTTGCGAAATGATTTTACTGATATAGAAAAAAATACAGCATCCGTTCCGCTGAAAATAAAAAATATTAATCTCGACAATAATGTGGATCTGCGATTGCTGGCTCCTTATCTCGACAGTAACGTTAAAACGGTGATACTGGTGGGAAGCCTTGACGAAAATTTTGGAAAGACCGTCTGCACCAGACTTGCTCCGCTCAGTAAATCATATCCAATGAAAGTATTGGGTATGCCAACATGGGATGCTGTCACCGACTTCAATACGCCGGCTTATGCGGACCTGGAAATTTATTATACAACACCATTTTATATCAATCCCGCCGACAGTCTGGCGATGTCGATACAGCAATATTTTAAATCCCGTTTTTATTCACGTCCCTCTGATATGGTTTATCGTGGTTATGAAACCATCCTGCATTTCGGTCAATTGCTGGAAGCAAATAAGGGTAAGCTGGATGGAAATATAGGTATTAGAAAATTTAAAGTTTTTAATGATTTTGATATCCAGCCCGTATTTACAAATAAAGAAACGGGTATCCAGGCTACAGGAACAATTACACTGCAATATCTCGAAAACAAAAAACTCTATATCATTAAGAAAGTGAATGGCAATGTCGTTGCTGTTTATTAAGCCTAAAGCTTAAAGCCCAAAGCCTAAAACTAATTTGGAATTAAGTAAATGAATAAAATTTCTGTTCAGAGTTCTAAAAAGAAGTTTTCGGCTTTGGGCTTTAGGCTTTACGCCTTAAGCTTTACGCCTTAATTTTACTGATATGAAAAAGTTGCTGGTGATCCTGGGGTTGATTTGTCTTTCTTTCAGTTCGATTATTTTATTTAAACCGGGAGATGAACCCGTCCCAATCCAGGCCAGTAAACAAAGAACAGGTGACGCAAAAGCGGGATTCATTTATTTAACTACAGGAGATTATCTACGGAGTGGTATTCCCCTTTCTTATTTCAAATTGGGTTTTGGGAAAACTGCCATCAATTATTTTAACCGCGATGGAAATAATAAAGACATACCTTATGACTATACAGTTGTCAATGCACCGAATGGAGAACCTGTCGTAGCTCCGAATTGCATGCAATGTCACGCGCAGGTTTTTGACGGCCGGCTGATCATGGGACTTGGTAATAGTACCATTGATTTTACTCATGGCCAAAAACTGGATCCAAAAAATGCAGCTGCGGCTGAAAAGCTTTTAAAAAATACCGACCTTAATAAATATGAAGCTTCAGAACCTTTCCTGCGGGTTGTAAAAGCAATCGGTGGACAATTACATACAAAAGTGCGGGGTGTAAATACGGCAGACAGGCTCGCCGCTCTTTTAGCGAGTCATCGTGATCCAAAAACTTTTCGCTGGAGCGATCAAACGATGTTAGAGGTTTCTGATGAGGTAATTCCTACCGATGTTCCTGCGTGGTGGATGCTGAAAAAGAAAAACGCAATGTTTTATAATGGATTCGGTCGCGGAGATTTTGGAAGGTTCCTCATGGCTTCTAATTTATTAACCGTAAATGATACTTCGGAATCCCGCGAAGTGGATGCACATTTCAATGATGTGCTGGCCTATATTAATTCAATTCAGCCCCCGGCTTATCCAAATCCTGTTGATAAAACGCTGGCTAAAAAGGGTGGTATTTTATTCGTACAATATTGCTCTAAATGCCATGGCAGTTATGGGAGTGGAGGAAAATATCCCAACCTGCTTATACCGGAATCCGATGTTAAGACGGATTCATTATTATATAAAAGCAATTATCAGAGTTATCAGTTTGTGGAATGGTTCAATAATTCCTGGTTTGCTACGGGAGATCATCCGGCAAAACTTGAACCATTCAATGGATACATTGCTCCTCCGCTCGACGGGATTTGGATAACCGCGCCTTATCTGCATAATGGTTCTGTGCCCGATCTTGAGACCCTTCTCAATAGTAAAGAAAGACCTGCCTACTGGTCACGGGATTTTAATAATCCTGTATACGATTATGATAAACTTGGGTGGAAATATATTGTAAAAGACTCAGTACAGGGGACAACCGTATACGATACGCATCTGCCCGGCTATGGAAATTATGGTCATACTTATGGAGATAAACTCAGCAACGGAGAAAGAAAAGCCATTATAGAGTATTTGAAAACACTTTAAGCCTTTTTGGGCCTAAAGCCCAAAGCTTAAAGCTTAACGCTGCCAACCGCCAACCACTAACGGTCAACGGTCAACGGTCAACGGTCAACGGTCAACGGTCAACGGTCATCGGTTAACTGTCATCTATGTTAAAAGACAGTATTGGATATAAAGTCATTTTATCCTGGTTTCATTCAAAAGGAATTCAACCTTTCGATTTTCAGGAAGAAACCTGGATGCATATCATCGACAAGCATTCAGGTCTCGTGAATGCTCCAACGGGTTGCGGTAAGACTTTTTCTGTCTTTCTCGGTGCTCTTATCGATTTCATAAATGATAATCCTGATAATTATAAATCCAAATCACGCAATCATCTTCGTCTGCTCTGGATTACTCCACTGCGTGCACTGGCGAAAGATATCGGAAGAGCCATGCGTGAAGTGATTGATGATTTAGGAATGCAATGGCAGGTTGGAATCCGTAATGGCGATACGGAGACAAATGAAAGACAAAAACAAATAAGACAGATGCCGGAAGTACTCATCATTACACCGGAGAGTTTGCATTTGTTACTTGCCCAGAAAAATTATCCAGATGTATTTAAGAACCTGAAGATTCTTGCTGTGGATGAATGGCACGAATTGCTGGGATCAAAACGTGGTGTACAGGTGGAATTGGCAATTTCCCGAATAGTTCATTTAGTTGACAGATCACAGATGACAGTTGACAGCCCTGAAAACCGTCAACTGTCATCCGCCAACCGTCAACTCTCCGTATGGGGCATTTCGGCAACGATTGGAAACCTCGATCAGGCACAGGAAGTATTGACCTCACCGATCCTGGATAAAATAAAAAGCCCACCTGTTATCGTTAAAGCCAAACTGGATAAGCGCATTGAGATCGAATCAGTTTTCCCGGATGAAATTGAAAAATATCCCTGGGCAGGACATCTCGGAATCAAACTGGTTCATAAAGTAATTCCGATCATTGAGAACAGCAGAACAACCCTGATTTTCATCAACACGCGCGGCATGAGTGAACGCTGGTATCAGGAAATTCTGAATGTAGCGCCGGAACTTGCGGGTGCAGTTGCGCTGCATCACGGGTCCATCGATATGGAACTAAGGTTATGGGTAGAAGAATCATTGCACAGTGGAAAACTTAAAGCGGTTGTCTGTACTTCCAGTCTGGATCTGGGCGTCGATTTCCGACCTGTTGAAACCGTCATCCAGGTTGGTTCTCCCAAGGGAGTCGCCCGTTTTTTGCAACGTGCAGGAAGAAGCGGACACCAGCCGGGAGAACTCAGTAAGATCTATTTTCTTCCCACACATTCTCTTGAGCTGGTGGAAGCTGCCGCATTAAAATCTGCGATGAAGGAAAATTTTATCGAGAGTCGTGAACCCATGCTGCTTTGTTTTGATGTATTGATTCAATACCTGGGAACACTGGCCATCGGAGAAGGGTTCTTCCCTGATATCATATTTAAAGAAATTTCTTCCACCTATTGTTTTCGCGAAATAAAAAATGAAGAATGGCTGGAAATTCTTCATTTCATTACAGAAGGTGGTGAAGCACTTCAGCAATATGATGAATACAGAAAAGTGGAAATTATCAATGGCCTGTATAAAATTACGAGCCGGCGCATTGCTATGCGGCATCGTATTCATATTGGTACCATTGTTAGTGACTCTATGATGAAAGTTAAATTCCTGAGTGGCGGTTATGTGGGCGTGATCGAAGAATATTTTATTTCCAGATTGAATCCGGGAGATATATTCACCCTGGCGGGCAGAAACCTGGAATTTCTGATGATTAAGGAAATGACAGCAATCGTAAAAAAATCAAATGCGAAGAAGTCCATTGTACCCAGCTGGAATGGCGGCCGTATGCCATTATCAGCAAACCTGGGTTATATGCTGCGGAAAAAATTTAATGAAGTTCACCATCTGCTGGGCACCAGGAATACAGAAAATGCAGATATTGAGTTACGCAAATTGAAGCCATTATTCGAATTGCAGCAATCATTATCTCATGTTCCAAGAGAAAACGAATTGCTGATAGAACAGATTGAAACCAGTGACGGGATTCATTTATTTGTTTATCCATTTGAAGGGCGACTGGTACACCAGGCCATGGCAGCCCTTCTGGCATTCCGGATAAGCAGGATACTTCCGATAAGTTTTTCTTTTGCCATGAATGATTACGGATTTGAATTGCTGAGCGATCAGCCTATACCTTTGGATGATAGTAATGTATATGAAATTTTTTCGGGTGAAGGATTGACCGCCGATATCCAGCGAAGCATTAATAGTGCAGAAATGGCCCGGCGAAAATTCAGGGATGTAGCTGTAATAGGCGGATTAATCTTCCAGGGTTATCCGGGTGAATACAAAAAAACAAAGCATCTGCAGTCATCCGCCGGATTATTATTCAATGTGTTCAGTGAATATGATCCGGGTAATCTACTCCTGAGACAGGCATACCATGAAGTGATGGAACAGGAAATGGAAGAAGCAAGACTCAGAAATATGCTTGATAGAATTTCAAAAAGCAAAATCATTCTCCGCTTTCCTGACAGGCTGACTCCATTTTGTTTTCCTATAAAAGTAGATAGCATGCGCGAAGACCTTTCTTCGGAAAAACTTGAAGACCGCGTAAAAAAAATGCAGCAACAATTAGTACGCGATACCGATAAAAAACGGGTTAAATAAAATATCTTTGAAACCCATGCATATACCTGTTTCTCATAAAATACTAAATCAGCAATTCTGGCTAACGACCGACAGAACGATGTATTGGGAAGAAGAAAAGGCGCTCATTGTTTCAGACTTGCATTTTGGGAAAACAGGTCACTTCAGAAAATCGGGCATTGCTATTCCGGCTTCAGTGTATAAAGAAGATCTTCAAAGACTGGTTGTCCAGATACAATATTTCCAGCCACGCGAACTGATAATAGTGGGAGATATGTTTCACAGTCACGCGAATAAGGAACTCGAATTATTTTTAAAATGGCGCTCGGATCTTTCAGATATAAAAATAAAACTGATCAGGGGAAACCATGATGTTCTGGAAGAAGGATGGTATGAAAATGCAGGTATTCAACTGAGTCCCCTGACGCTTTCCATGCATCAGTTTCATTTTGTTCATGATATCACTGATCTTCCGGGGCGGAAAGAAAAAATTACAAAGGGTAAAGAGGTTTCTTATTGTTTCTCCGGACATATTCATCCCGGAATACGTATCCAGGGATCGGGAAGGCAATCACTTTGTTTTCCCTGTTTTTATTTTGGTAAAAAATATGCAGTACTTCCCGCGTTCAGCCGCTTTACCGGAGTCGCCATGATTTATCCTGAAGCCGAAGAAGAGGTTTTCGCAATTGTTGACCAGGAATTGATCCGTTTACAATAAAATTTTGAGAATAGTGTTTCGTTTTTCGGTCAACCGTCAACCGTCAACTGTCATCCGGAAATCAATTCATCTTCCTCTTAAGCGTCGTTACCTGATCCTGTAAATTACTAACGAGGCTCGCCAGCTGGTTCACATCCCATCGTTGTTCTGTGTTTGCTTTGCTTACAACCATTTCTGCTTTCCAGATCTCGAGGATATCTTCCGAGTTAACGGTATAGGGCTGGAAAACGGTATTATCGCTGATCAGCGTGAGTTTATTTTTCAGCTTGTTATTCTTCATTACTCTTTTGTAAACAATTCCTTCGTTTCTTGAGACAACGATATATGTAAGATTGCTTTTTACGTTTTCCAGGTTGTCAATTTTTTCAGCAACTATCACGGATCCGCTGGGAGTGGGAAGCATAGAATCGCCAACGATTTCAAAAGCCCTGTAATTCCCCGGGGCCAGCATAGGAAGTGTGAACGTATTCAGTTCATCCAGGAATTCAGGATCTCCGTAACCAGCCAGGTAACCTGCCGCAGCTTTAACGGGTACCAGCTGGATCGAATTTGGAAGAGCTGCCATTTTTTGAGCCCTTCTTTTAGCGAGATAATTGCTTCCTTTTGTATCCTGCATTTTCTTTCTTAGCAATTCATCCAGGGATAACCTGAACATATCACTTACCAGTTCAAGCACTTCCAGCCTGGGTTCTGCACGTTCTTCTTCATAGGCTCCGAGAAGGGACCTTTTAATTTTAAGTTTATTGGCAAATTCTTCCTGCGTCCATCCCCTTAGTTTCCGGAGATATTTGAGGTTTTGTGCTGCTATGGACATCGCTAATAGTTTTAGCGAAAATACTAAATTATTTAACAAATAGGTCAGATTGCATAAATTTTAATGGAATTCAACTAAAAGTTTTCCACACTCTCACACTCTCACACTCTCACACTTGTTTTAGTACCTTTGCAAACTGTCAATTTGACCCTTATATGGGGATAGCATCAAATTTGACTGGTTTATTCAATTATTACTCAATCCCTGTTAATATGAGTTTTATTTCGAAGTTATTTGGAGGCAATAAATCGGAAAAAGATATAAAAATCATCATGCCCAAGGTTGAACAAATCAACCATTTTGTATTGGAATATATATCATTCTCCAATGATGAATTGAGAGCAAAAACAGACGAGTTCAAATCAAGAATCAAAGAGCATCTCAGGGAAATAGATGAATCCATTTCGGGTCTCGGGAAGAAGGCTGAAGAACTTCCATTTAGTGATATTTCCGGAAAAGATGCGTTGTATATCGAAATAGATGAACTCAAGAAAAAACGTGATGACTTAATTGAGGAGGTGCTTGAAAGTATTCTGCCGGAAGCATTTGCAGTAGTAAAAGAAACCGCACGCAGGTTCAAAGAAAATACACAGATCATTACAACAGCTAATGATCGTGACAGGCAACTCAGTGTTATTAAGGATTATGTAAAAATAGATGGTGAAAAAGCTGTTTACAGTAATAGCTGGACAGCAGCCGGAGGAGCCATCACCTGGAATATGGTGCATTATGACGTGCAGCTGATCGGAGGTGCTGTTTTACATAGCGGGAAGATTGCTGAAATGGCAACGGGAGAAGGTAAGACCCTGGTTTCCACACTGCCTGCTTATCTCAATGCCCTGGCAGGTGAAGGAGTCCATATTGTTACGGTGAATGACTACCTGGCACGACGTGACTCTGAATGGAATGGCCCCATATTCGAATGGCTGGGAATTTCAGTTGATTGTATCGACAAACATGAACCAAATAGTGAAGCACGCCGCAAAGCATACCTGGCAGATATCACATATGGTACAAATAACGAATTTGGTTTTGACTACTTAAGGGACAATATGGTGCACACGCCCGATGAAATGGTCCAGCGCAAACATCATTTCGCAATGGTCGATGAAGTGGACAGTGTTTTGATCGATGATGCAAGAACCCCATTGATTATTTCCGGTCCCGTTGCTAAAGGTGATGATCAGCAATACCATTTATTAAAAAGCCGTGTGGAACGTTTGGTGGAAGCACAGAAAAAAGTTACCAATCAATTTCTGAATGAAGCCAAGAAGAAATTTGCGGAAAATAATGATGATCCGAAAGATGGCGGACTGGCCCTGATGCGTGCGCATCGTGGTCTTCCGAAAACTGGTGCCCTGATTAAGTTTTTGAGTGAACCGGGTATCCGTGTGAAATTGCAGAAATCAGAAAATTATTACCTGGCAGATCAGCAGAAAGAAATGCCTAAGGTGGATAGTGAGCTTTTTTTCAGCATAGATGAAAAAAATAATTCTGTCGACCTGACCGATAAAGGAATTCATACCATTACGCGCGAAGGAGAAGACCCTGAATTTTTTATCCTGCCCGATATCGGAATCAAACTCGCCGATATCGAAAAAAGTGATATGACTGCTGAGGAAAAATTCCAGCAGAAAGAAGCATTGTTGAATGAGTACGCAATTAAAGCAGACCGTATCCATACTGTTCAGCAATTGCTGAAGGCATTCACTTTATTTGATAAGGATGTGGAATATGTGGTGCTCGACGGGCAAGTCAAAATCGTAGATGAACAAACAGGACGTATTCTCGAAGGACGTCGTTACAGCGACGGATTGCATCAGGCCATTGAAGCGAAGGAAAATGTAAAGATCGAAGCTGCAACGCAAACCTATGCAACGGTAACCCTTCAGAATTATTTCCGTATGTACCACAAGCTTGCAGGTATGACAGGTACAGCTGAAACAGAAGCCGCCGAATTATGGGACATCTATAAACTGGATGTGGTTACCATTCCCACCAACGTTCAGGTCATCCGTAAAGATTCACAGGACCTGGTATATAAAACAAAAAGAGAAAAATACAGAGCCGTTATAGATGATATTGAAAGACTTCGTGCCGAAGGCCGGCCCTCATTGGTAGGTACGACTTCTGTGGAAGTGAGTGAACTGTTAAGTAAAATGCTTCACGTTAAAAAGATTCCGCATAATGTACTGAATGCAAAGCAACATGCCCGGGAAGCCCAGGTAGTTGCTGAAGCAGGTTTGACGGGCGCTGTGACCATTGCCACCAATATGGCCGGCCGGGGTACCGATATTAAACTCGGGCCGGGTGTGAAAGACGCAGGCGGACTCGCCATCATCGGTACAGAAAGACATGAGAGCAGGCGCGTTGACCGCCAGTTACGGGGTCGTGCAGGAAGACAGGGCGATCCAGGTACCACACAATTTTATTCAGCACTGGAAGATGATCTTATGAGAATGTTCGGCAGCGAACGGATCGCTTCCCTGATGGATAAAATGGGTTATAAAGAAGGTGAGGTGATCCAGCACAGCATGGTTACCAAGAGTATTGAACGAGCCCAGAAAAAAGTAGAAGAAAATAACTTCGGTATACGCAAAAGACTGCTCGAATATGACGACGTCATGAACAAGCAACGTAACGTAGTGTATAAAAAAAGGAATCATGCGCTGTTCGGCGACAGGCTTGCACTCGACCTGGACAATGCATTTTATTCTGTGGCCGAAGGAATGGTAAACAGTTATCGTGATGTGGAAGATTATGAGGGATTCAAAGTAGCCGTTATCCTGAATTTTGGTGTCAGTACCGCAATTACGGAAGAAGAATTTCTTAAGGATGATGTTGTACAGTTAGTTGAGAAATTATATAGCGAAGGGACACTGAATTACGAAAGAAAAATGTCAGAAGTCCAGAAAGATGCGATACCCGTTTTTAAAAATATTTTATTAAACCAGGGCCGGCATATAGAGAATGTGGTTGTTCCGTTTACCGACGGTAAAAAAGTAATGAACGTGCTGGCCAATCTGCAGAAAACTCTTGACACCCACGGACGTGAGCTGATGAATGCGGTGGAAAGACAAATTACGCTCTCTATTATTGATGATACCTGGAAAGAACACCTGAGGGCAATGGATGACCTAAAGCAAAGCGTGCAAACAGCATATCTGGAACAAAAAGATCCGCTGGTCATTTATAAAAT
>Ga0207113_1144_pt1 | contig 18467 bp, 23 predicted proteins | sample Alteio_BWMinHeat_69_FD_153559 | JGI IMG/M metagenome (GOLD analysis project Ga0207113, IMG submission 153559) | Enriched cells from forest soil in Barre Woods Harvard Forest LTER site, Petersham, Massachusetts, United States -... | ecosystem: Environmental > Terrestrial > Soil > Temperate forest >... | reverse complement strand
TAGTCGCGGGAGCCGGTCAAAAGGTAGCCAAACATGGGAATTATGGTGCTACAAGTATAAGTGGTGCTTCCAATGTTATGGAGCAACTTGGATATAAGCTCAGTAATGATCCGGAAAAATTGAAGAGGGAAACTGAAAAAGCAAATATTTGTTTTCTCCATGCCCCGCTTTTTCATCCGGCATTAAAAGCTGTCGGAGCAATCAGAAAGAACCTGGGTATCCGCACTTTTTTTAATATGCTGGGTCCTCTGGTAAATCCTGCCTCACCCAAATTTCAATTGATAGGCGTTTATAATTTAGAGATGGCCCGAATCTATACTTACATACTGCAGAAAACAGGTTCTTCATTTGCAATCATTCATAGTCTGGATGGGTATGATGAACTTTCTCTGACTGGTGATGCACGTGTAATTACTAATGAAGGAGAACGTGTAATGACGCCGGAACAATTAGGAAAACGTATGGTTTCCCCATCCGATATTTACGGGGGCAACAGTACTGAGGAAGCGGCAAAAATATTTATTTCAATTTTGAAAGGGAAAGGCACCTGGGCACAAAACGCAGTTGTTCTGGCCAACGCTGCAATGGCATTATATTGCACCGGAGCCTTCAGGAATTACGAACTTGCTTATGCTGCTGCGGTGGAAAGCCTTGAGAGTCTAAAAGCAGAAAACGCTTTAAACACATTAATATCAATGCAATAAAAAGCCTTAGGCCTTAAGCCTTGTGTCTTGTGAATGGAAAACATACTTGAAAAAATAGTTTCCTATAAAAAGGAGGAAATAGAATTTCGAAAGTCTGAATCGCCTGTTCATTTATTGGAAAAACAAGCTGGTTTTAACAGGGAAATATTTTCCATGAAAAAATTTCTTATGGATCCTGAAAAAAATGGAATCATCGCTGAGTTTAAAAAAAAATCCCCATCAAAAGGAATAATAAATGATACGGCGACTGTAGAACACGTCACTGCCGCGTATACTCAATTTGGTGCTTCGATGATTTCAATCCTGACGGATTTACCTTCATTCGGTGGCACGGCAAATGATCTTAAAAGAGCCCGTTTCAATAACCTTCCGATTTTACGGAAAGATTTTATTCTGGACCCTTATCAGATAGTGGAGTCTCGCGCTATGGGAGCTGACGTTATTCTTCTGATAGCCGCCTGTCTGCAGCCTTACGAAACCAGATCACTCGCTAACAAGGCTCATGATCTGGGTTTGGAAGTGCTCCTGGAAATACATGAAGAAAGTGAGCTCGATCATCTTTGTGATGATGTGGATGTTGTCGGAATCAATAACCGTGATCTGAAAACTTTTATTGTTGACATAAATCGTTCCATACAGCTCGCGGAACAATTGCCAATTAAAATATTACGAATAGCCGAAAGCGGCATCAGGAATATGGAAACTGTACTTCATTTGAAAGAGGCTGGATTCAATGGTTTTTTAATAGGCGAGCAATTTATGAAAGAACCTGATCCGGCGATAGCCTTTGCTTCCTTTATTGATCAATTAAAAAATAAGCTCTATGAGAGTAAAAGTTTGCGGAATGACGCAACTCGATCAGGTAAGGAAACTTGAAGAGCTGGGTATTGATTTCGCCGGATTTATTTTTTATCCTAAATCCCCCCCGGTTTGCCGGCAAGCATATCAGCGGCGAGCAGATGCGAAAAGCAAAATTGCGGATTGGTAAAGTAGGTGTTTTTGTGAATATGCCCTATGAACAAATGATGCACATGGTGGATGAATATGGACTTGATATGGTCCAGCTTCATGGAGATGAAACGCCTCGTGCCTGTGAACAGATCGCAAATTATGTTACCGTAATAAAAGTTTTTCGACTTGGGGAGAATGATCCGATTTCCTGGATAACCAAACCTTATGAAGAATCCTGCGATATGTTCCTTTTCGATACACTGGGAGTAGGATATGGAGGAACGGGAAAGAAATTCAACTGGGATCTTCTGAAACCCTCTGGAATTGATAAATTATTTTTTCTGAGCGGTGGGATTGAACCGGAAGATACGGATAAACTCAGGTCATTTTTTACGGAAGAAGTTTCAAAGAAGCTCTTCTCAATAGATATAAATAGTCGTTTTGAAATCCAAAGCGGGTTAAAGGACCTGGATAAAATAGAAAAATTTTATAAATCGCTGAACGCTAAATAAATTTTAACATGGCAGGATCAAAAACATTTCAGAAACCCAGCGAAAAGGGATATTATGGCGAATTCGGAGGTGCATTCATTCCAGAAATGTTATTCAGTAATGTAGAGCAACTCAGAACGCGCTACCTGGAAATTATAACAGAACCTGAATTTCTTAAGGAATTTGATTTGCTTTTGAAGGATTACGCAGGCAGGCCTACTCCTTTATACTTTGCCAGCAGACTTAGTGATAAATATGGTACGCGCATTTTTCTAAAACGGGAAGATCTCTGCCACACCGGAGCACATAAAATTAATAATACCATTGGTCAGATATTACTGGCTCAGAAACTCGGGAAAAAAAGGATTATTGCTGAAACAGGTGCTGGTCAGCATGGTGTTGCTACGGCAACGGTTTGTGCACTGAAAGGACTTGAATGCATTGTGTATATGGGTGAAAAAGATATTCAGCGCCAAGCGCCCAATGTGGCACGCATGAAAATGCTGGGCGCCACTGTAATTCCTGCAACCAGCGGTAGTAAAACCCTGAAGGATGCGACTAATGAAGCGATCCGGGACTGGATTAATCACCCGATAGATACACATTATATCATAGGCAGTGTGGTCGGTCCCCACCCTTATCCTGATATGGTTGCAAGATTTCAAAGCATAATCAGTGCCGAATTAAAATGGCAATTGAAAGAAAAAACCGGAAATAACAACCCGAATGCTGTTATAGCCTGCGTAGGTGGCGGAAGTAATGCCGCTGGATCATTTTATCATTTTCTTGATGAATTGCAAGTTCAGCTTATTGCCGTGGAAGCAGCCGGAGAAGGAATTGAAAGCGGGAAATCTGCTGCAACAACCAGTCTTGGCACGAAGGGTATCCTTCATGGTAGCCGAAGTTTGGTAATGCAGACAAATGACGGACAGGTAGTAGAACCCCATAGTATTTCGGCCGGTTTGGACTATCCTGGAATTGGTCCCCTCCACGCTCATTTATTTGTAACCGGGAGGGCTTCATTTTACAGTGCTACAGATACAGAAGCATTAAACGCAGCTTTTTTGCTGGCTAAACGGGAAGGAATTATTCCGGCTCTTGAATCTGCACACGCCCTGGCGATATTGGAAAAAATCAAATTTGCAAAAGATGATAATGTTGTGATATGCCTGAGCGGGAGAGGTGATAAGGATTTGGAAACGTACATGAAAGCCATGGAAGGAGTAAAGCCAAATGCTTAAAGTCTAAAATTAATTTTGGATTTGAAAATGAAATGCTGCCAACCGGTGTCCACTTAATCGAATACAATGAGCAGAATCAAAGAATTATTTGTGAAGAAAAAACAAAATGTGCTGAATGTTTATTTCACTGCAGGTTATCCAGCTTTAAATGACACGCTTCCCATTCTGAAAGCGCTTCAGGATGCAGGTGCAGATATGGTTGAGCTCGGCATGCCCTATAGTGATCCTCTGGCGGATGGTCCTGTAATCCAATCCAGCAGCGCCAGGGCTTTGGCAAATGGAATGACGATTCTCAAACTTTTTGATCAATTGAAGAATTTTAGGAAAGAAATTCACCTGCCTGTACTTCTGATGGGATATATGAATCCGATACTTCAGTACGGATTTGAAAATTTTTGCCGGGATGCGTCAGAGGCTGGTATTGATGGTCTGATTCTCCCTGATCTGCCGGTATATGAATTTGAAAATGAATTTGCCAAATTGATAAGAAAATACAATCTGGATTTTATTTTTCTGGTTACACCGGAAACGGAAGAAATGCGAATACGGAAACTGGACGAGCAAAGCAGCGGTTTTTTGTATGCTGTTTCTTCTTCATCCACCACAGGGAAAAATGCGACCTTAAATCAGCAGGAGAATTATTTCAATAAACTCAGGTCAATGGAGCTAAAAAATCCGGTAATGATCGGGTTTGGTATAAAAGATAAGTCCAGTTTTTCAAAAGCCTGTTCATTCGCAAATGGAGCAATCATTGGAACAGCATTTATTAATATCCTCGAAAACGCTTCTTTGAAGGAAATCCCTGTCCGGATAAGGGATTTTATAAATTGTCTCAAATGAAGATCGTTATAATAAAATACAATGCAGGAAATATAAGGTCAGTCTTGTTTGCCCTGGAGAGGATTGGTGCTGAAGCTTTAGTAACCGATGATCCGGATCTTATCTGCAATGCAGATAAAATTATTTTTCCAGGTGTAGGTGAAGCAAATTCCGCAATGAATTATTTGAAGGAAAGAGGACTTGATATTTTAATTCAGAATTTGAAGCAACCTGTACTTGGTGTTTGCCTGGGTATGCAATTATTATGTGCACATTCGGAAGAAAATGATACGGAATGTCTGGGTATTTTCAGTGAAACGGTAAAGAAATTTATTCCGGCTGAAGATAAACCACTTAAAGTGCCCCAGATTGGATGGAATAATATTTATAATTTGAATTCAAACCTTTTTACCGGGGTTGCAGAAAGCTCTTTTTGTTATTTTGTTCATAGCTATTATGCAGGACTTGGAGAAACTACTATAGCAAGGGCGGACTATATACAACCCTACAGCGCTGCCCTGCATAAAGGAAACTTTTATGGGGTACAGTTCCATCCCGAGAAAAGCGCCGGGATGGGAGAACGAATCCTGAAAAATTTTATTCAATTTTAGTATTAACAGTATGTCAATAGAAATTATTCCGGCAATTGATATCATGCATGGAAAATGTGTGCGGTTAACTCAGGGCAATTATTCAAGCCAGAAAATATATAATGAACATCCTTTGGAAGTGGCCCGGCAATTTGAAGATGCGGGACTGAAAAGATTACATCTCGTGGACCTGGATGGTGCAAAGGAAGGGCGGGTGAAAAACTGGAATGTACTGGAAACCATTGCGGGGAAAACCAACCTGATTATTGACTTCGGTGGCGGAATCGGAACTATCAAAGACCTTGAAATAGTTTTCGAATCCGGAGCGTTTCTAGCTAACATCGGCAGCATCGCTGTCAGGAACGAAAATCTTTTGCTTGACTGGATGAAAATTTATGGCCCTGGAAAATTTCTATTGGGTGCTGACGTTCGCAATGAAAAAATTTCAATCAGTGGATGGCAGGTGGACACAGAAATCCTTATTTATGATTTTATTGAAAAATACAGGAAGGCCGGCGTACAACAGATTTTTTGTACAGATATTAACCTCGATGGCGCAATGAAGGGACCATCACTGGAATTATACAGAAAAATTCTGAATCGGTTTCCTGATCTGCATTTTATAGCAAGTGGCGGAATAAGTTCACTGGATGACATTCATCGACTGGAAGAAACAGGATGCAGAAGTGCTATTATTGGGAAAGCAATTTATGAAGGATTGATTTCGCTCAAAGATCTATCGCATGTTAACTAAAAGAATTATACCCTGCCTGGATATTAAAAACGGACGCACAGTAAAGGGAACAAATTTTATCGATCTGCGTGACGCAGGAGATCCCGTTGAACTGGGCGCACGATATGCAGCTGAAGGAGCCGATGAACTGGTATTCCTTGATATCACAGCTACTCAGGAGAAAAGAAAAACTTTAAGTGAACTGGCACTTCGAATAGCTCATCATATAAATATTCCTTTTACTGTGGGAGGAGGTATTTCTTCAGTAGAAGATGTCCGCGTTTTATTGGATAACGGTGCAGATAAAATTTCTGTAAATACCGCTGCATTTAAAAACCCCGGGCTGATTTTGGAACTATCGGGAGTGTTCGGAAGCCAGTGCATTGTGCTGGCCATTGATGCAAAAAGAGAAGCAGATGGAAAATATTATGTCTATTTGAATGGAGGCAGGGTCGCAACAGAAACCAATTGCCTGGATTGGGCAAAACAGGGAGTTGAATTGGGTGCCGGAGAAATATTACTAACATCTATGGATCATGATGGCACAAGAAATGGATTTGCTGTGGAATTAACGGGCTTACTGGCTGAATCGTTACCCGTTCCGGTAATTGCTTCCGGAGGAGGAGGAACTATGGCACATTTTTCGGAGATTTTTAAAGCTGGGAAAGCGGATGCAGCGCTGGCAGCAAGCGTCTTTCATTTTAAGGAAATACATATACCTGTTTTAAAAGAATATCTGAACGATGAAGGTATCAGTATAAGAATATAATTTTGAACCATGGAAATCAATTATTCAAAATACAGTGATGGCCTGGTACCGGCGATTATACAAGACGACCGGACAAACAAGGTATTGATGCTGGGATTTATGAATCAGGAAGCACTTGAAAAAAGCAGGAGTACCGGTAAAGTCACATTTTATAGCAGATCAAAAAAAAGACTTTGGACGAAGGGTGAAGAAAGCGGTCATTTCCTTATTTTAAGGGATATCAAACTGGATTGTGATCAGGACAGTCTTTTGATTATGGCGAGTCCGACTGGCCCTGTATGTCATACAGGTTCAGATACATGTTGGAATGAAAAAAACGAAACTGATGAATTTTTAACAAAACTTGAAAGAATTATAAAAGATAGAAATAAACACCAGGTAGAAAACTCTTATATCTCAGGATTGTTTAAGAAAGGGATTAATAAGATCGCACAGAAATTGGGTGAAGAAGCAGTAGAACTGGTTATTGAGGCAAAGGATCAGAATGAAAACCTATTCCTAAATGAAGCAGCGGATCTCCTTTTTCATTATCTTATTTTATTGGAAGCAAAGGGACATAATTTAAAGGAGGTCACAGACGTTCTTCAGGTCAGGCACAATAAAAAAACTACATGAAAAAATATATTGTAATATTCAGTTTATTGATTGGAACTGTACAGGCTCAGCCAAAGAAGCCAACCGGGTTTCATATTGAAGGACACATTAAAGGACTTAGCGAAAATTCATTTGTTGCCCTCACAGACGCGAATAAACCCACAGATACGCTTGCACGCGGTACAGTGAGAGATGGAGTTTTTATTTTAAGCGGACAGGTAATAGAACCAAATCTTGTCATTTTAAATTTTGGTTCTGCCAATAAAAAAGCCCCCGTTTTCATTGGCAATGAAACTGTGACACTATATGGTGATATTGAAAATCTGAATGGTATTCAGGTGAAGGGTTCACCTAGTGAATCAGATTTTCAATTCTTCGAACAAGATTTTAATCCCTTCTTTGCGCGTATCAATCAATTAAGTCAGCTGGCCAATTCTCCAGATGCTGCATTAAAAAAAGATTCTATTGGAGATGCTTACCAGTTTACCGTAATGACTATCCAGTTAAAAGTTGATAGTTTTATACAAAAAAGAGGATCCTCCTATGTAAGTCCCTTTTTACTTGTCGTGGTAAATCAGTTATCCGACGACGTTTTTTTATTGGAAAAGAGGTATCAGAGCTTATCGCCAGAAGTACAACAAAGCATGTATGGTAAATATATCAGGGAACAAATTGATAATGGAAAGATTGGAGCTGTCGGGACGGAAGCAATGGATTTTATTCAAACAGATACCTCGGGGAGCCCTGTGAGTTTGTCTTCATTTAAAGGAAAATATGTTTTGGTAGATTTCTGGGCAAGCTGGTGCAAACCCTGCAGGATGGAAAATCCAAATCTGGTGGCAGCATATGAAAGATTTAAGGCAAAAAATTTTACCGTATTAAGTGTTTCCCTTGATAGAAGCCGTGATGCCTGGGTAAAAGCTATTCAGGACGATAAACTGGTCTGGTCACAGGTGAGTGATTTGAAATTTTGGAATAATGCGGTAGCAATGCAATATAGAATTCAACAAATTCCCCAGAATTTTCTTATAGATCCAAATGGAAAGATTGTAGGTAAAAATCTCCGCGGAACAGATTTGGATTCCAGGTTATGTGCGTTACTTGGTTGCAATTAGGGTTCAGGCAACTATAGTTTATGGGTTTATTTCGCGTAGCATAAGCCGTCAACCATGTACTAACTGTCTCTTATATATCTGCACTGCATTTTCGAATCCCAGATAAAGTGCGTCAGAAATCAAGGCATGCCCTATAGACACTTCATCTAACCAGGGAATCTGTTCAGCAAAATATTTTAGATTGTCAAGATCAAGATCATGACCTGCATTTATTCCTAACCCCATTTCCCTGGCTCTTCTTGCTGCATTAAGATATGGCAAAACAGCAAGCTCTTTATTCTCGTGGAATTTTTTTGCATATGCTTCCGTGTACAATTCAATCCGGTCAGTTCCCGTGTCCGCGGCAGCTTCAATCATGGCTAATACTGGATCAACAAAAATAGAAACACGGATGCCCGCTTTTTTAAAAACCGGAATAATACTTTTGAGATATTCTGAATAACGGATAGTATCCCATCCATGGTTGGAAGTTATCTGCCCTGATGTATCCGGTACCAATGTAACCTGATCAGGTTTAACAGCCAGAACCAGGTCAATGAATTTTTTCTCTTCGCAATTTCCTTCTATATTGAATTCAGTCCGGATAATTTTTTTTATATCAAAAACATCCTTATACCGGATATGTCGCTCATCGGGCCTTGGATGAACAGTAATTCCATCAGCCCCAAATTGCTGGGCGTCAATGGCAGCTTTTATAACATCCGGATTATTGCCGCCCCTGCTGTTACGCAGGGTAGCAAATTTATTTATGTTTACGGATAACCTTATCATAATACAAAAGTAAGCCTTAAGGTTATTGCAGAAATAAAGAAAGGGCCTTGAAAGGCCCTGACTAATCCTTATAAAAGTGCAGTTTTAAAACTTGGTAACAGTGTTTAGAACTTTGTTAGTATGGAACTATATAAAATATTTGAATTTGTGTTTTTTACACTTAGTTGATATATGCCAGCATCCAGAGCATTTACGTTATCAACATGAATCTGATTTTTTCCCTGGTTCACATTCACTCCCATCATTCGCAGAATTCGTCCCATTTGATTGGAAAGTACTATGATACAATGGTCTTCCGAATCAGCACTTATTTCTACGGTAATGTCGTCAGTAAATTTTTCGGGGTATGTTGCAATTTCCATATAAGTATTGGATTTGCCTGTAGACTCGTCCACTGAGAAATACATTACTGGTTATTATTGTTATTATTGTTTGGTAATTTCCTTTCCTGAGTTTTAATTGGAATTGGAATCAGTCGCATGTTTTCATAACTGGACCTGTTTTGTGATGCTTCAGAAATCAGCTCTTTAATGGTATCTAGTAAAATTTGAATCGTTTTCATAAGGTTGATTTGCATATAATATATCGATTTACTTGCCAGAACTTAATGTGCTTAAAACCAGCGTATTATGAAATTAATATAGGGTAGATTTATCCCCGGTTGGGAAAAATGCATTCTTTTTTGGACAGCATCCCTAAAAGCGTGTAATTAATTTAATGTTTATGATTCGTGGGGTAAGTCTCTGTGGCATTGCATAGGTTGTGTTGGAGAAATCCTTCACAAAGAGATAGGAAATGGTATTCTCCCTGTTAATCACATTGAATATCTCCAGCGTAGCCCAGATATTTTCCAGTTTGCGGAAAGGGTTATGAGATCTGCGGTTTGCTTTATCATTATCGAGCAACAGCGCACTGAATCCAACATCAGCGCGTATATAAGGATCAATTATAAGAGCATCGCGATATTTAACGCTTCCCGGAACACTATAAGGGAGATTACTCCCATAAATAAGGTTTAGATATACTTTAAAGTTTTTATTTGTTGAAAGATAATCCTGTATAAACATCCCAAGTGTAAATAACCTGTCCGTTGGCCTTCGGATCCAACCCTGATGTACAAGGGTACTGTCCACAGGCCTGTTCAATGAGTCCAGGGTATAATCGTAATAGGTAGCTCCATTGATTTTTTCTTTAGTTTGCATGATGCCAATACTGACCCAGCTTTCTGCATCTTTCACGAGATTTGCAAATAACCTTCCCTCAACTCCAACAGCATAAGCTTTTGCATTATTTTCAGCATAATATTGAATGCTTACATTATTTATATTATAAGGATTCACATTCCAAAGATCTTTGTAATAGGCCTCTACAGAAAGGCGGAATGGTTTTTCATTTTCCTTGAAGTTGATATCAAAACCGGCAGTGGCCTGAAAACTTTGTTGTGCTTTTACCTCAGGGTTTATTGTCCCGTCAGGTGCGCGAAGTTCACGATAAAAAGGGGGCTGATCATATATTCCAATAGCAGCTTTATAAACAATATCCTGATTACTATGTGCAGGTTTCCAGGATATGCCCATTCTTGGAGAGAGCAACAATTGCCTGGTGAATGTATTATAATTTAACCGTGCGCCTGCCTGAAGGGTAAATTCCGGATATTTTTTGAAACTGATATTATCCTGAAAAAATCCATTGAACCGCCCAATGTTCAAATTATTATTTCCATTTACGACATAATTCAGATTGAGTGCGCCCGGTTGATAAGGCAGCGAATAACCAACTGAATCTTCGTATATCCATTCATGCAACTGATCATGGATAGTTTGTAATTCAGCGCCCAGGCCCCATTGCAGATACTGATTTTCTATTTTCAAATAGCCCTTATGATTAAAACTATATAAATGGATATCCAGGTTATCTCTGGCAAAATTCTGATTGCTTCCGATACCCAGGGGGTTTACGATTTTGCCAAAATCGGAACTGGTAATATCAAAATCTCTTTCGCCGAATAAATAATCTCCGGTAATATCATAATTCTGGTTTTCTATATCGCTGAAAGTAGAAAGCATCCACTTAAGTTTCAGATTTTTATTTATCTGTTGATTCCAGGTGAGTCCTGCAAGACCAGTTTTATATTTATCTGCTTCCTGTCCGCTAAAAAATATATCAAGTCCCAGGTTTGCTGTAAAATATGGCGAGAAAACTGCAGTACTTAGCTGTGCCGACATGGGAACCAGACTGAATGAAGTCTGGGAGTATACTGTAAATAATTCAAGCGAATTTTTTGGATTAAGCTGATAACTAAACAGGCCCTGGATATCTGAAGATGAAGGAATATAATTCCCTTTGACTTCCTGCGAACTAAGGAGTGTCGCGAAACTCCGGTTCCTGGCTCCTACGATATAACTGAATCTTTTATTTTTAGAAACGCCTTCCAGTTCCAGACCTTGTTCTAATAAACTTAAATATGCCGATCCACCAAATTCTGCAGGATTTTTATACTGAATGTCCAAAACGGAAGAAATTTTATCACCATATTTTGCCTGGAAACCCCCATTATAAAAATTGACATTGCGGGTCATTTCCGGATTGATAAAGCTCAGACCTTCCTGTTGCGCATTACTAACCAGATAAGGCCGGAATATTTCGTAGTCATTAACATAAATAAGATTCTCATCATAGTTTCCTCCTCTGACTGAATATTGCGAGGTAAGTTCATTATTGGATCCGACGAACACTTTAATCAAACTTTCAATTCCACCTACAGGAGTAGGAATATTGATTGCGTCCCTGGGATTGATGCGTATGAGACCGGCTTCCTTGCGGTCTCTTTCATTTGTAACCGTTATATTTTGAAGATTCGAAACCGATCTTTCCATCCTGATAACAATCCGTTCTTCTTCCTTGTCATTCAGAATAAAATTTTGCTGGAGGCTTTTATATCCTGTAAATGAAAAAACAAGTGCAAAAGCCTTGTCAGCTGGAACATGCATTCGAAATGTGCCCGAATCGGAACTCATCAGGCCGGTTTCGCGACCAAGCAAAACAATTGAAACCTTTGCCAGTGGGTTTTCGTTTTCGTCCAATATTTTTCCGGATACAATCGCTCCGGATTTTTGGGCAAGCAATTGTATGCCTTGGATTAAAAAGAGGAATATGAGAATATGTCTTCTCATGCGATCCGCTTCAGAAGCCGGATGGTTTCTTTTGGATCCTTGGACTGGAAAATGCTACTGCCTGCTACCAGGACATCTGCACCTGCCTGTATCAGGGCGGGGGCATTTTCAAGCGTAATGCCACCATCCACTTCAATAAGTATTTCTTTTCTTGTTTTACGGATCATTTTTTTCATTTCACGAACTTTTTCCAGGGAGTGGGGGATGAATGATTGTCCTCCAAAACCAGGATTCACTGTCATTATGAGAACATGATACAGGTCTTCAAGTATATCTTGAAGGAATTCCACCGGCGTGTGTGGATTGATCGCAACGGCAGGTTTCATTCCCAGAGAGCGGATTTGCTGGATATTGCTATGAAGGTTTTTGCATGTTTCAAAATGCACAATCAGAATGTCTGCACCGGCTTTTTTAAATACAGGCGTAAGTTTTTCCGGTTCTTCAATCATCAGGTGAACATCACAGATTTTCTTCGTTGCTTTCCGGATATGCTCAATAACTGGAATGCCGAAACTGATATTCGGAACAAATCTTCCATCCATTACGTCCAGGTGAAACCAATCAGCCTCACTCTCATTTAACATTTTACAGACCCTATCAAGGTGTAGAAAATCAGATGCGAGAAGGGAAGGAGCAATCAGGCTCATGAATTTATTTTAACAGACTGAATAAACAAATGTACTGTTAGTGTAAAGGATGAGCAAATCCTGTATCGAGGATCTCTAACCTTTGTCTTGCTTCATTAAAATTCTTATCCAGAGAAATTGCTTTGCGATAATTATTAATGGCGTCCATTTTCCTGTTTTGCGATTCATAACAACGTCCCAGCCAATAATAGGCATCCGGATCTGTACTGGTAACGGTGATGGCCATATTAAAAGTCTTTAAAGCCTCATTAAAATTTTTCATTTGGAAGTAAGCTCTTCCTTTTTCAAGATAGGCATCGGTAGTTTTCCAGTCCCTGAGAATGCAGGAATCGAACTGCATAATGGCTTTCGGGTATTGCTTCGTGTTGGCATAAAATATTCCTTTAATAAAGAACGGATCAATCAGCATTCGTGTGGAATCGTGTTTCAGAATATAATCGCAGATTTCCAAAGCCCTTGGATTTTTTTGTTCAGCATATAAATGTGCTAGTTCGAGTCCGTAGGTATCCACTCCCTGAAACGAATAAGCTTTTTGAAGCGCTCTGATCGCCTGTAAGGTATCTTTTAGCGTTTCCAGCAGCATTGCTTTTTCGAAATAAGTTTCAGGATCCAGCGAATCCTTTGATATCATTTCATTATAAATCCCCAGGGCCTGAACGGATCTTCCGGAAACTGAATATGCATCAGCTAATAGTCTTCCTACTTGAGCATTGGAAGGATACTGGCGGTAAAGAGATTCAAGCAGAATTTGTTTTTCATTTACTCTGCCAAGAATTTCCAGATTAGCCGCATAAGGCAGGGCTATTTCCAATGATTGCCTGAGGGACCAGGCCTTTTGGAAATCAGCAAAAGCCAGTTCATGCGCATTCTTCTGTGAAAGAAGGATAGCTCGTCGGAGAAAAAGAGATGCATCTCCGGGAAATTTGTTTATACTGTCGTTCAGATTTTTAAGCCCGGGATCGTTTATTATGGAAGAATCCTGCGATTCAGCATGACTGCTTTTATTTTTGCATGCGCCTGTTTCCATGATGAGAAACCCTGACAAAAGAATGTAACAGCTAAATTTTAAGCAGGACATTCGCAAATTTAAATCTTTCCCTTCCCGCATTCAGTTATCTAAATGCTTTAATTTCATGTCAAACTAGAATTTATGTCTTCCGTATTATTGCAGGTGCATAGTATTTTACGCTGGGTTATATTAATATTATTGTTTCTTTCAATTGTTCAAAGCTTCATAGGATGGATCAGGAGGCGGGAACTCCGGGAAGTAGATGCTAAACTCTGGTTATTTACTATGATTTCCGCACATACCACATTACTGATTGGACTGATTCTTTTATTATTTGGGCGATTTGGCATATTAAGCACAGGATTGCCTGAGGGGGTAATACTGATGAAGGACAAGTTTTATCGTTTTTACTGGGTAGAACATCCTGTTGCCATGCTGGTAGCCACTATTTTTATAACTATTGGTCGTGGTGTCGTAAAAAAGCAAATTACAGATCCATTGAAATACAAAAGAGCTTTTTGGTTATTTCTTCTGGCACTTTTGATTATCCTCGCAACGATACCATGGCCAGGGAGAGAGATTATTGGCCGCGGACTTTAAAAATTCCTTTAATCATTCTCTAAACTGGTTTCGCATAAATTTTTTATATTCATGCCCTTAAAAAGGTCTTATGATCAGATTTCAGGACATTAAGGAAGGAGATATCATTCAGGCAGATTTTGGAGGTCAGCGTTTTGATGCGGTCGTAACTGATCTCAATCTGGAGGATAAACAGGTATGTGTGCATAATGGCGACCAGGAAGCATGGTTTGAACCAAATGATCTATATCCCATACAGGTGAATGATGAACAACTACAGAAACTTGGATTTGAAAAACTGATGAACGGAGACCAATCCGTCAAATATTCAAGGGGCCCTTTTCGCATTCTTATCCCCGGACCTGACCAATTCAATGAGTTAGAGATCTGGTACCGGGAAGATCACCGCCACCTTCACAGGCCTATTGGGGTCCATGAATTGCAGAATTTCTATCATCAGATGACAAAAGTGGACCTGAGCCGCGTTTAAAACAGGTCATTTCCCTGAGTTTTGGCCTTTCCGGTATCCAATTTAGCCTGGGTAGGATGTTTATTCCATGAAATTTTATTCTTTCATCAAGTAATATTATCTTTGCGCTCCCAAAATCTATGGCTAAACAAGCGCTCATTAAACAGGATGGATCTATTGTAGAAGCACTTTCCAATGCCATGTTTAAAGTGAAGCTGGAAAATGGGCATGAAATCCTTGCTACTATTTCCGGGAAAATGAGAATGCATTATATACGGATTCTGCCGGGTGATAAAGTGGGTGTTGAAATGAGTCCATATGATTTGACAAGGGGAAGGATCATATTCAGATACAAGTAGTATTGTTAAAATAGTTCAGAACAGATAAAAGTAAAAAGAAGTTGTATGAAAGTCCGGGCATCCATTAAAAAGCGAAGTGTAGATTGTAAGATTGTGCGCCGCAAGGGTAAGCTGTATATTATTAACAAGAAAAACCCGCGTTTCAAACAACGTCAGGGATAATTAAGTTGATCAGTAATAAAAAATAGAAATTATAAATCAGTAAAAGATGGCGCGTATTGCGGGTGTTGACTTACCAAAAAACAAAAGAGGCGAAATCGGGTTGACCTATATATTTGGAATAGGTCCTTCAACAGCCAAATATATTCTTTCCAAAGCAGGAATCAGCTTTGATAAGAAAGTATCCCAATGGAATGATGATGAACTGAATGCCATTCGTAATATTATCACGAATGAATTGAAAGTGGAAGGGGCATTGCGTTCCGAAGTACAGATGAGCATTAAGCGACTTTTGGATATTGCATGTTACAGGGGAGTTCGTCATCGCAAAGGCTTGCCAGTTCGCGGACAACGCACGCGTACCAACAGCCGTACGAGAAAAGGAAAACGCAGAACAGTTGCAGGGAAAAAGAAGGCGCCTAAAAAGTAGTAATTAATAATACTCAATTTTAATTGAGTATGTTTTATAAAGCACCATTAAATAAACTAGAATCAATACCAGATACGGGGTGCTCGGGGAGGATTGATTCAATTCCTGCTAAATACAGGAAATATTGTAAACAGATTACCTAATTCGAAAAATGGCAAAAGCACAACAGGTTACCAGCGCAAAAGCTGCATCAAAAAAAAGAGTCGTTAAAGTAGATGCGTACGGAGATGCGCATATTTCTGCGAGCTTTAACAACATCATCATTAGTATTACCAACAAAAACGGTCAGCTTATATCATGGAGCAGTGCCGGTAAAATGGGTTTCAAGGGATCAAAGAAAAATACGCCATATGCAGCGCAAATGGCTTCTGCCGATGCAGCAAAAACTGCTCTGGATGCAGGTCTGAAAAGAGTGGATGTTTTTGTTAAAGGTCCTGGTTCAGGAAGAGAAAGCGCAATCCGTTCGCTTGCGAATAACGGAATAGAAGTGGTCATGATAAAAGATGTTACACCATTGCCACATAATGGGTGCCGTCCACCAAAGAAAAGAAGGGTTTAATTAATTTTTATTATAAGCTGAACAGGATTTCATTTTAAGATTTTTCATAATCCTGTTCGGGTACTCAAAAATCTAAAACATACTATGGCACGTTACACAGGTCCAAAGACCAAAATCTCACGAAAATTCGGTGAACCTATCTTAGGAAATGGAAAATGGCTGACTAAAACCAGCAATCCTCCAGGTCAGCACGGAGCGACAAAAAAACGCAAAACACTTGGAGAATATGCAATTCAGCTAAAAGAAAAGCAAAAAGCTAAATACACATACGGTGTACTTGAACGTCAGTTCAGAAAAACTTTTGATGAAGCTTCCAGAAAAAAAGGAGTAACGGGTGAAAACCTTATCCGTCTTCTTGAATCCAGACTGGACAATACGGTTTACCGTTTAGGTATTGCTAATTCCAGGCCAGGTGCACGCCAGCTTGTTTCACATAAACACATAACCGTAAATGGAGAAGTTGTAAATGTGCCATCTTTTCAGCTCAAACCCGGAGACAGCATTGGATTAAAACCCACTTCCCGGAATAATGCAGGTATTATTTCAGCAGCTAAAGGTAAAAATAACAAGATCAACTGGCTTGATTGGAATGAAGCAGAAATGAAAGGAACTTTTATAGCTTTTCCAGAAAGAGAAAGTATTCCAGAGAATATTAAGGAACAATTGATCGTAGAATTATATAGTAAATAATCGAATTCAGCATTCATCATTAGTAAATCGAAAATTTAAATATGGCCATTTTAAATTTCCAGAAACCAGACAAAATCATACTCCAAAAAGCAACAGATTTCGAAGCCCAGTTCGAATTCCGTCCTTTGGAGCCAGGTTATGGAGTAACCATTGGGAATGCCCTGCGCAGGGTATTACTTAATTCTTTAGAAGGATATGCGATAATTGGTGTAAAAATCGAAGGAGCCGATCATGAATTTGCCACTCTGAAGGGTGTTACTGAAGACGTGGTTGAAATCATCCTTAACCTGAAACAGGTGCGTTTCAAGAAGAAGGTTGATCATGAAGTAGCTCAGGAAAAAATTACACTCAGCCTTAAAAATAAAACCGAATTCACTGCTGCGACGATCGGAGATGCATTGCCGAGCTTTGAAGTGATGAATCCGAACCTTTTAATTTGCACTATGGATGCATCAGCAAGGGTTGATATTGAAATTACCATAGGAAAAGGCAGGGGGTATGTGCCTGCAGAAGACAATAAACCCAAAGATGCACCATTCGGGTACATTCCAACGGATGCAATTTTCACTCCGATAAAGAATGTACGTTATTCAATTGAAAATACCCGTGTGGAACAGAGGACGGATTTTGAAAAATTGCTGATGGAAGTTTCTACGGATGGTACAATCCATCCCGAAGAAGCCGTTAAGCAGGCTTCCCGCATTTTGATACAGCACCTGATGATCATCACTGATGAAAATATCACATTTGATAATAAGGAAGAAAAGAAAGAAGACCTGGTTGATGAACAAACCCTTCAATTACGTAAGGTTCTGAAGACACCGCTTGAAGACCTTGATCTTTCCGTACGGGCATTTAACTGTCTTAAAGCAGCAAAGATTAACAGTCTGAGCGAATTGGTTACATACGAACAGGAGGATCTCATGAAATTCAGGAATTTTGGTCAGAAATCGCTGGCTGAAATAGAACAGGTATTACACGAAAGAGGTCTTCATTTCGGAATGGATCTTTCGAAGCTGAAACTGGATGATGAATAAAACAAGTATAAGAGTATAGGAGTATAAGAGTATGCAAGTCATCCTCACACTCTTATACTCTTATTCTCTTATACTTTTCAAAACCCGCTTTGCAATTCCTGACACGGTGTAAAGCTTAAACGAACAAAGTCATGCGTCACGGAGACAAAATTAACAACCTGGGCAGAACCGCCTCCCACAGAAGTGCCCTGCTTAGTAATCTGGCCTGTCAGCTGATCACCCATAAAAGGATCGTTACAACCCTGGCTAAGGCAAAAGTACTCAGAACTTATATCGAACCCCTGATTACCAAAGCAAAGGAAAACACAACCCATCAACGAAGAGTCGTATTCAGTTATCTGCAGGATAAGGATTCAATTACCGAATTATTTGGAACTGTAGCTGAAAAAGTTGCGGGACGTCCGGGTGGATATACCCGTATCATAAAACTCGGTAAAAGAACCGGTGATGCAGCTGAAACAGCCATGATTGAACTTGTGGATTTTAATGAAATTTACGGTAAAGGCAAAGGCGAAGCTAAAGAAGCGGGAAAAAGAACCCGCCGTTCAGGAGGAAAGAAAAAAGCAGAACAAGCTACT
>Ga0207113_1143_pt1 | contig 18568 bp, 16 predicted proteins | sample Alteio_BWMinHeat_69_FD_153559 | JGI IMG/M metagenome (GOLD analysis project Ga0207113, IMG submission 153559) | Enriched cells from forest soil in Barre Woods Harvard Forest LTER site, Petersham, Massachusetts, United States -... | ecosystem: Environmental > Terrestrial > Soil > Temperate forest >... | reverse complement strand
GTGTGTTGACCGATGACGCTATTAAAATTATTCCATTGGATTTTCAGTCCCATACCGAAAAATCAGATTGGCTGCCGCATTTATCAGGTATCGATGTGGTGATTAATTGTGTCGGCGTATTTCAAACAACCACATCCAAAGCAATGTGGGATATTCATTACAACGCACCACGCGCGTTGTTTGATGCGTGTCAGGAAATCGGTGTTAAAAAAATTATTCAGATTTCTGCATTGGGCGTGGATAAAAGTGATGTCGATTATGCGAAAAGCAAATTGGCCGCTGAAACTTATTTGCAAAATCTTACTATGGATTGCGTGATTATTCGTCCCTCTTTTGTTTACGGAAAAGGATCTTATGGTGGCAGTTCATTATTTCGTGGACTCGCGAGTTTACCTTTTTTTATTTTTTTACCGGGCGGTGGGCAACCATTATTACAACCCATTCATGTGCATGACTTGGTAGCCATTGTTGAGAAATCGCTAGATTTCAAGGGAAAAAAATTACTGTGTGCCGTCGGATCTGAAAAATTATCGCAGCGATTATTATTGCAAAAAATGCGTGCGTGGTTAGGTTTTAAAAAAGCAATTTGTATTCCGATGCCACTTTTACTGATTCGTATGACCGCAAAATTGGGTGATTTTTTTCGTAATTCGCCGCTCAGTACAACCGGCGTTCAATTAATGATGATTGACAATGTAGTGACAGATCAGACTTTCGAAACACTCGTCAAAACAGTAGGATTTACACCGCGATCATTTACCGAGGGATTGAACGACATGACGAGCGCTGTGCAAGATCGATGGCATGCACGACTTTTTTTTCTGCGCCCCATTTTGCGAATCAGCATTGCATTGTTGTGGATTTTTACGGGTATCATCAGCATGGTTTCTGCCAATCGTTTTGGATATCCGTTATTAACACAAGCCGGAATTGATTTATCATTGCAGCCTTTATTATTATATGGCGCGAGTATCGTTGATCTATTTTTAGGTATTCTGGTGTTATGTCATTTTCGATTGAAACTGGTCGGATCTCTTCAGATCATTTTAATGCTTATTTTTACGGTGATTGTATCGTTTCGGCTGCCGCAGTTTTGGTTGCATCCCTTTGCACCAATGGCGAAAAATATTCCCTTGATTTTTGCAACGTTGGTCATGATGGCTTTGGAGAGTGATCGATAATGTTATACGCCTGGATTAAAATTATTCATGTCATCAGCGCTGCTGTATTATTTGGTACGGGCATAGGTACAGCTTTTTATATGTTTTACGTGAATACGCAAAAAGATATTCGATTAATTGCTTTAGCAACCAAACAAGTTGTTTTTGTGGATTGGGTTTTTACAGGCACATCAGCGGTCATTCAGTTTTTCACCGGCTTGATTTTAATGGTTCTTAAAGGCTATTCGCCCAAGTTATTTTGGTTGATGGGCGCAATGATCGGTTATACCATTGCTGGTGCGTGTTGGATTCCTGTTGTCTATTTGCAAATACGTTGCAGAGACTTGGCGTTTGAAGCACTGAATAATAATGTTCCGTTGAATGAAAAATATTATCGTTATTATAAAATATGGCGGTTATTGGGTATTCCTGCATTTTTATCGTTAATGGTCGTATTTTATTTAATGGCGAATCGCCCTGTTTAAATGCGAATTTAATCAAAAGGCAACACCATGATCGCATTACTCAAATCTTATCACGATGGACTTCTACACTATAAAAACTGGTCTCGAAATATTATCGCAGGGTTGATTGTTGCAGTGGTTGCATTGCCGCTCGCGATGGCATTTGCGATTGCTTCTGGTGTTGATCCCGTTCAAGGTTTGTATACTGCGATTATTTCGGCGTTTATTGTGGGTGTTTTTGGTGGTACGCGCGTGCAAATTGCGGGACCCACCGGCGCTTTTATCGTGATACTGGCGAATATTACCGCGCATTATGGTGTCACAGGTTTACAAATTGCGTCATTTATGGCGGGATTTATCCTATTATTTATGGGATTTATGAAACTAGGGAATGTCATTAAATTTATTCCCGATCCTGTGATTGTGGGTTTTACCAGCGGTATTGGCGTTATTATTTTTGTGGGTGAGTGGAAAGATTTTTTTGGATTGTCCGTGCATATTCCGCTTGATGCGCATTTTTATCAAAAATTATTATTCTTGTTTCATGCGTTGCCGCACTTAAATTGGAATACGACGGGATTGGGATTGTTAAGTTTAATCACGATGATTCTTATTCCAAAATTAATTAAAAAAATTCCAGGGCCATTGGTTGCGATGTTAATTGCAACGATTCTGCAATCTCTGTTTCATTTTAAAAATATTGCAACCATTGGCAGCGCATTTGGTGAAATGCCGCGGCATTTACCGTATTTTCAGTGGCCGTCTATGTCATGGGATGAAAATTTAAATTTAATTGGATCGGCATTTACAATCGCTTTATTAGGCTCTATTGAATCATTATTATCAGCGGCAGCATCAGATGGTATGACCGGTTATCGTCATCATTCCAATCAAGAATTAATCGGGCAGGGGCTTGCGAATATTGTGTCGCCTTTATTCGGTGGATTTGCAGCAACGGGTGCGATTGCAAGAACGGTTGCCAATATTCGCAATGGTGGAAATAGTCCAATTGCAGCGATTGTGCATTCGGTGGCATTAATTTGCGTGTTGGTTTTATTGGCGCCGTTGGCATCGCGTATTCCATTATGTGCATTAGCGGCGATTTTATTTGTGGTCGCATATAACATGAGTGACCTCAAGCATTTTTTTCATATCGTGCGGCGTGCGCCACGCTATGATGTGGTTGTTTTATTAATTACTTTTTTTCTCACTGTATTAACTAATTTAGTGATTGCAGTGAATGTCGGCGTGATTTTAGCGCTATTATTTTTTATGCGTCGCATGGTGCAGTCCGTTAAAATTGAAACGGAACAAGCCAGCCACTTTTTATCTGCCGATCAAAAAACAACTGTTTTACCCGATGATATTTTGATTTATAACATTCTAGGACCCTTCTTTTTTGGTGTTGCTGAAAAATTAGAGAATGCATTAATGATCACTCACACCGAACCCAAAGTGATCATTTTACGCTTAAAAGAAGTGCCTTTTATGGATATGACGGGGCTTGAAACGTTAGAAGAAGTGTTGGAAAAATATCGTGAAAATGGCATTACCATTTATCTGTGTGAAGCGAATCCAACAGTGGCGCACAAACTGGCGAATGTCGGCATATTAAAATTCATTGCGCAAAATAAGGTGTTTGAGACGTTGGAAGCGGTGTTGGCTATATTGCAGAAAGAGACGCTATAAATCGCGTTTATACTTCACTCAACGTCACCGGATCCCGCCCTTCAATACCAAACATATCGCAATACAAAAGTGCGATAACGTTTTGTGCATAGGGTATTGCCCATATTAACCCTACGATAAGACATAATACGCCGAGAATGAATGTGATAAATAACCAAATCAATGTGCCAAAAACACAAAACCATCTTTTTTTTACAACACCATAGGATAATTTCATGGCGCTCCATGCAGACATATCGCGATCAATGATAATCGGGACTGCAAATAAACAACAGACACCGAGATACACCATTAATGCGAAAAAAAGCACGCCGATCGCGTAACAAACGATTAATTGATTTAGCGCTGTGAGGTATAATAAATGCGGTAAACCAATGAAAATATTCCCCAGTATTGCAGGAGTAGCGACAATAAGACTGAAATAAAAAGAAAAAAGTGCAAATCGCCAAATATATTTCCATGTTAAAAATTCAAAAATAAATGTCGCGCGAACTTCTTTATTAACAACACGGCGCAAAGCAATCAAATAAATACCCATTTGCATCGGTATTAAAAAAAACATGTTAAATAATCCATGTGTTAAATAATAAAAAAAGCCTAGCACAATTGATTTTATGGATATTGCAGGAGTTATGTTTTGAAAAGGGTGCATAAATTGCGAAAAATTTTCAGTAAAAATGATGTGTGATATTACGTAAAAAAACAAAGCAATAAAGGCAGATCCAGCAATAAAAATTAAGAAGATTAAAGCCACGCCACCCCAAAAAGGGCGTTTCATGCCATCTACTTTTTTCCATGCTTCTTTAAAAAGACCGCATGCACGATGGTTTGTAGTATCGTTCATATAACCCTCAGTACCCACTCGGTAATTCCCATTTAAGCCGCATTATAGTACATTTAGGCTGTTCTTGCTTTTTTATGATTTTTCACTTGTATTTTGGCGTATTTCACATTAGTATGACGTCGAGTTTATTGCGGGGTGGAGCAGTCTGGCAGCTCGTCGGGCTCATAACCCGAAGGTCGTAGGTTCAAATCCTACCCCCGCTACCACTATAGTAAAGACGCGATTATTGTGTCTTAAACGAAAGGGGCCTTGTGCCCCTTTTTTAATGGATGAGTGTGAGTGTGAGCGTTAATCATAAAATACAGGATCTTATCGAACCTTCTTTACTAGCGGCCGGTTTAACAGTGTGGTCATGTGAATTGCACCAACACAATAATCGTGCATTATTACGTGTTTATATTGATCGTGAAGATGGAAACGGTGTTACGTTAGATGATTGTACACGCGCCAGTCGAGAAATTGGCGCAATTTTAGATGTGGAAGATCCCATCAAAAATCGCTATGAATTAGAAGTGTCTTCACCGGGTTTAGATCGCACTTTATTGACAATGACACATTTTCAAAAATATATTGGGCGTGATGTAAAAATAAAATTGCGCAATGCGATTTCAAATAAAAAAAATTTTGATGCGCGCATTGAAAAAGTGGAAGACGGTCAAATTTTTTTGACGTGTGAAAATGAAATAATGAGTGTAACGTTGGGTGAAATTCAAAAAGCGAATTTAATTGTAGGATGATCACAAATGAACAAAGACATATTACTAATCGCACAATCCATCGCAAATGAACGCGGTGTTGATGAAACAGTGATTTTTGAAGCAATTGAAGCGGCTCTTGCTGCCATTGTGTTGAAACGTTATCTGCCTGAAGAAGTGTTGATTCGTGTTTCTATTGATCGTAAAACCGGTGATTACGATAGTTTTCGTCGTTGGGAAGTGATTGCGGATGATGCCGTTGCAGAACATGAATTTCCAGCGCAAGTGATGGCATTATCGCAAGCACAAAAAATTGATGCTGAATTATCTATCGGTGATTTCATCGAAGAGCCTGTTGAAAATCCAGAATTTGGTCGCATCGCAGCACAACAAGCGAAACAAGTATTGGTACAAAAAGTGCGTGAAGCAGAACGCGATAAAATTGTAACGCAACATCAATCAAAAGTCGGTTCATTAATGATTGGTACTGTTAAACGCGTAACACGAGATCATTTAATTTTAGATATGGGCGAAAATGCTGAAGGTTTATTGTTACGGGATGATATGATTCCGCGTGAAGCGTTTCGAGTGAGTGATCGCATTCGTGTTTATTTGAAAGAAGTGCGTAAAGAAAAACGCGGCCCACAATTATCGTTGAGTCGAATTACCCCTGAATTTCTAGTGGAATTATTCAAAATTGAAGTGCCTGAAATCGGCGAAGAAGTGATTACGATTATGGGTGCTGCACGCGATCCAGGATCACGCGCAAAAATCGCTGTGAAAACGAATGATGGTCGTATTGATCCGATCGGTGCTTGTGTTGGTATGCGTGGTGCGCGTGTGCAAGCCGTATCGAATGAATTGAATGGTGAACGCATCGATATTATTTTATGGGACGCTAATCCAGCGCAATTGGTGATTAATGCAATGGCGCCAGCAGAAGTATCTTCTATTGTAGTTGATGAAGACACACATACCATGGATATTGTCGTGCTCGAAGAACAATTATCGCAAGCGATTGGTCGCGGCGGTCAAAACGTGCGTTTGGCGAGTGAATTAACAGGTTGGACCTTAAATGTGATGACCGAACAAGATGCCACCGCAAAAGAAGCGACAGAGTCGAGCAAAGTCAAAGATTTATTTGTTCGTAAATTGGAAATCGATGAAGCGGTTGCAGATGTGTTAGTGTCGGAAGGCTTTACATCACTTGAAGAAATCGCGTATGTTGCTCTCGATGAATTAAAATCCATTGAAGGTTTTGATAATGACACCGCAGAAGAATTGCAACGTCGCTCAAGCGATGTATTGTTAACGCAAGAATTATTAGGTGGCGGCGCAACCCGTCAACAAGCACCTTCAGATGATTTAATGGCGGTTGAAGGTGTTACGCCAGAATTAGCGATGCAATTGGCAAATCATGGTATTGTGTCACGCGATGATCTTGCTGAACTTTCTGTTGATGAATTGCATGATTTATTACAGCTTGATGAAGTGTTTGCGGGTAAGTTGATTATGAATGCGCGTGCTCATTGGTTTGAATGAGTTATCAGTTATCAGTTATCAGTGTCAGAGGCACGATTTAGGATTTTACTGATAACAGATTACTGGTCACTGATCACTGATCACACAGATAACGGATAACTGAATATATGGCAAATCTTACAATCAAACAATTAGCGGAGTTAGTTCGAACAACTCCAGAACACCTGAAAGAACAATTAAAAGAAGCAGGTGTTGTCGTGACGAGCGATGATCAAGCTATTTCAGACGATGAAAAAAGAAAATTATTACTACATTTAAAAGCCCGTCGTGTGCCTGAAGCAGAAAAAACAACACAGACGACCGTGTCTCGTTCTAAAATTACATTACAACCTCGTTCTAACCGTCAAAACACTGTGGTGATGCAAGGTAAAAAAAGTGTGAATGTAGAAGTTCGCACAAAACGTGTGGTCAAAGCACCAGCGATTGTGACAGAAACATCGGTAATGACAGCTGAATCACAAGCACAAAAAAACGCATCCACAAAGTCTGCAGACAGCGACAAACAAACTAACGTTGTGCAAACAGAAATGACATCGGCGCAAAAACTGTTAGGAAAAAAAACAGTCCCGTCTATTACTCAAGAAAAGCAAACTAAAAATGACGCTGTCAGAGACGCTGCCGGTTTAAAAAAATCCAAAAAAACAAAATCATCTTTTGGAGATGATGACGAAGAAAGAGAAGTTTCCAGGAAAAAATCGCTGAAACAGCGTGAAGATGTTCGTACGCGTCGTTTTGATCCACTGCGCGTTAACACTGATGATGAAGAAGATGAATTTGGTTATTCACACCGACGTCGCAAAAAATTTAAAGTCAAAGAAGTTAAAAAACCCAGTATTGAACATGGTTTTGAAAAACCCGTTGCCAAAGAAACGCATGACGTCAGTATTCCTGAAACGATAACGGTTGGCGAATTAGCCCAAAAAATGAAAGTAAAAGCCGCTGAAGTGATTAAAATCATGATGGGAATGGGTGCGCTTGTTACGATTAATCAAGTGATCGATCAAGATACGGCGGTTTTGGTTGTTGAGGAAATGGGACATAAAGCGTCTGCTGTGAAAGAAAATGCAGTCGAAGAAGGATTATTAGATTACACAGAAACCACTGATCGCGAAATGGCAGCGCGTCCGCCCGTGGTGACTATTATGGGACACGTTGATCATGGTAAAACATCACTTTTAGACTATATTCGCCGTACTAAAGTCACTGCAGGTGAAGCCGGTGGAATCACGCAACATATTGGTGCGTATCATGTGAATACCGATCGCGGCATTATTACTTTTTTAGATACACCGGGTCACGAAGCATTTACAGCAATGCGCGCACGCGGTGCGCAATGCACAGATATTGTGGTATTGGTTGTTGCAGCCGATGATGGCGTTAAACCACAAACGATTGAAGCGATCACACATGCGCGTGCAGCGAAAGTGCCGATTGTTGTTGCGATTAATAAAATGGATAAACACGATATTGATTTAGATCGCATTAAAACAGAATTATCTCACCAAGAAGTGATTTCCGAAGAGTGGGGCGGTAATGCGATGTTCCATTATATTTCTGCAAAAACAGGTGATGGTATCGACGGTTTGCTCGAAGGTATTTTATTGCAAGCGGAAGTATTAGAATTAAAAGCACCGAATACCGGCATGGCGCATGGTGTTGTTTTGGAATCACGTTTGGATAAAGGTCGTGGACCGGTTGCCACTATTTTGGTGACGAGCGGCTTGCTGGAAAAAGGCGATATTTTATTAGCGGGTCGCGAGTTTGGTCGTATTCGCGCAATGATTGGCGATAATGGATTGCAAGCAGAAACTGCAGGTCCATCCATTCCTGTTGAAGTATTAGGATTATCAGCAACACCGTCTGCTGGCGATGAAGCGATTGTTGTGCCTTCTGAGCGAAAAGCGCGTGAAATTGCTAATTTCCGTCATGGAAAATTCCGCGATGTGCGTTTGGCAAAACAACATGCGATGCGACTTGAAAATTTATTTACAAAAATGGGTGCAGACGCGCAAGCGATATTAAATGTCGTATTAAAAGCGGATGTACAAGGTTCGCTTGAAGCATTGGTCGATTCGTTACATAAATTATCGACTGCCGAAGTGAAAGTTAGCATTGTATCTGCTGCTGTCGGCGGAATTACCGAATCAGATATTAATTTGGCAATTACATCGAATGCAGTCGTGCTTGGATTTAATGTGCGTGCGGATACTGGTGCACGTGCACTCGTTGAAAAAGAATCCGTTGATTTGCGTTATTACAGCATTATTTACGATTTAATGGATGAAATTAAATCGGCGATGACAGGATTATTAAAACCGAAATTTGATGAAAAAATTGTGGGGCTTGCGCAAGTGCGCGAAGTATTCCGTTCATCGAAATTTGGATCGATTGCAGGTTGTATGGTGGTTGAAGGCACTGTGCGTCGCAGTCTTCCTATTCGCATATTGCGCAATAATGTGGTGATTTTCGAAGGCGAATTAGAATCATTGCGTCGCTTTAAAGATGACGCGAGCGAAGTACGTAAAGGCATGGAATGCGGTATCGGTGTGAAAAATTACAATGACATTAAAAACGGCGATCAAATTGAATGTTATGAACGGGTGCAAGTGGAAAGAACGTTATAAATCGAGCTGTGCCCGCGGAGCGGGCCGTTAAACATTAAACAGAAGAGCCCGCGCGAAGGGAGCAAAGTGACCATAGCAAGGGCGTTTTACACAGGTATTTCCTTTGTCAGCAAAATCAAAACGTATTAGCAGAATGGCTGAATTAATTCAATCTGTCATCGCACGTTTATTAATTAAAGAAGTTTCCGATCCGCGTTTGCGTTCAGCAACCATTACTGCTGTTGATTTAGCACCCGATGGTAAAAATGCCATCGTATTTTTTTCGTTGTTGGATCCGAGCGATGAAAATATAAAAGCAGCGGTCACTGCGTTTCAAAAAGCAACGGGTTTTTTTCGAGTTCGCTTATCTCAATCAACAGAATTGCGCCACACACCGAAATTGATTTTTAAATATGATGCGTCGTTGATAGTGGCAGAGCGTGTTTCGCATTTGTTGAGTAGAGTGGATGATAAATAATTATTTAGATATGCGTTTAAATAGTACCTCCGACACTCACGCTCACACTCACACTCACACTCACACTGATAACCCACTATGAACGGCATTTTTCTCCTCGACAAACCCCTTAACATTTCTTCCAATGCTGCTTTGCAAAAAGTAAAACGCTTATTTCGTGCTAAAAAAGCAGGACATACTGGCAGTTTAGATCCACTCGCCACCGGCATGTTACCGATTTGTTTTGGCGATGCCACGAAATTTTGCCAGTATTTATTAGATTCTGATAAAACATATTCCGTCACGATGAAACTGGGTGTGCGCACCACAACCAGCGATGCTGAAGGTGAAATCATTTCAACACGACCTGTGCCGAATTTTACTGTTGAGACAATAAATACCGCATTTAATTTCTTCCGTGGTGAAACACAACAAATTCCTTCCATGTTTTCGGCATTAAAACATAATGGCGTACCATTATATGAGTACGCGCGCAAAGGTATTACGATTGAGCGCCCGAGTCGCACAATTAAAATTTATGAATTAATTTTATTATCGGTTGAAAATGATTATGTGAGTTTTACGGTTAAATGCAGCAAAGGCACTTATGTGAGGACGATCGTGGATGATTTTGGTGAACAGTTGGGATGTGGTGCGCATGTCACAAAACTGCGCCGATTGTCAGTAGGGCCTTATCCTGAATCAGGCATGATGACCATTGAAAAACTCGAATCTTTAATACAAGCAGACAATTTTTCTGCAAATAATATTTTATTGTCGATGGATTCTGCCGTTACGCATTGGCCCGCTGTCTTGTTTTCGTCGGCACACACAACAGCCTTAAAACAAGGGCAGTCAGTGATATCACCCGATGCGCCACACTCTCACTGGATTCGCCTGATCGATCATCACGGCGAATTTTTTGGTATTGGTGAAGTATTGTCTGATGGAAAAATTGTGTCGAGAAGATTAATTTCTTTGTAGTCTACATCACATATTTCGCCAATCCCAACGCTTCCAATGCTTCCATCAATACAAACAACGGCCCGATTAATAATTGTGACGCATTGATCATAAACGCGGGTTTTTGTTTTTCGAAATAATGCCCGACAAATTGCAATGCCCATCCGCCGATAAATAAAATAAAAAATAAAGTACCGCTAAATAACGTTGGTGAAGGTCTTGCTATTAAAATGGCTATAAATGTAAACGGAATCATCACAATCGTCGCAACGATAGCCAATCGCAGATTCAATAAAAAATAATAAACCAGTGTTGCTAATAACAGAATCCATGAAAAAGAAATTTGCCAGTGAGTCGCGATATCAATACTGATCCAATTGAGCAGCATCAGCAGTGAAAAAATAATGGTTGGTATCCCGATGTAGTGTAGCAACAGATTCATTTTGTTGGTGTGTTGTTGTTTATAGGTAAACAGTTGTTCGGATAGTGATTTCATGGGTGTTTCCTCCTGTACATCTATCATAATCAAAAACCCCTGTATTGCACAGCTAAACATAAACGGGTAATATTTTGATAATTTTAGTTTTGGAGAAATAGGTATGAGAAAGTGGTTACTGGCCGGCATGATTACTGTGATGGCGTTTGAAATGGTAGGCTGCACACCTGGAAACAATGTTCCTGGATCGACTGCGGCAGGTGCTTTGGCGGGTGGTTTGATCGGAAATGAGTTATTTCACGGTAAAAATGCCTTTGCAGGCGTGCTTGCGGGCGCATTGGTTGGAGGTATCGTTGGCAATCAAATCGGTGAGTACATGGATAGACAAGACAAAATCAATATGCAAAGCGCTATTGTTAATACGCCTGTGAACCAACAAGCGTCTTGGACGAGCGACAAAGCTGGCCCAAATGGTCAACCCGTGACTTACACCGTTCGCCCAGTACGTAATTACACCTCGGCTCGCACCAATGAATACTGCCGTGAATATCAAACAACGGTAATCGTGGGCAATAAACCGCAACAAGGGTACGGAAAAGCATGTCGTCAGCCGGATGGGTCGTGGAAGATTCGTAGTTAGTTATCAGTGTGAGGTGTGAGTGTGAGGTATCAGTGTGAGCATAAGAATATGTCACACCGTACCTCTGACACACTCACACTGATACCAGATATCTTTACAGGAAAGACACATGACCTTACTTGTTAGAATGCGTCGTTTAAGAAAAAACTCCGCACTTCGACAATTAGTCCAAGAAAACACCGTCACCATTTCCGATCTTGTTTTGCCATTATTTATTAAAGCCGGAAAAAATAGTCGTCATCCGATTTCGTCCATGCCTGGCCATTTTCAATTAAGCCTGGATCATTTGCCTGCAGAAATTGAGGAAATACAATCACTAAAAATTCCCGCCGTTATTTTATTTGGAATTCCCGATAAAAAAGATGCTGTTGGATCTGCGGCATTTGATGACAATGGCATTATTCAACAAGCCATTCAATTAATTAAAAAAATCGCACCGGACTTATTGGTGATTAGCGATTTATGTTTTTGCGAATATACTGATCATGGACATTGTGGGGTTGTGCAGTGTGAGTGTGAGTGTGAGTGTGAGTGTGAGAAAAGTTGTCGTTGTGAAAATAAAAAGATCATTATTAATAATGACAAGACACTTGCGTTACTCGCAAAACAAGCCATTTCTCACGCCAAAGCTGGCGCTGATATTATTGCGCCAAGCGGGATGATGGATGGAATGGTGCAAGCGATTCGCTGTGGTTTAGATGCTGCAAATTTTTTCGATATTCCCATTTTAAGTTACGCCGTCAAATATGCCTCCAGTTTTTACGGACCCTTTCGAGAAGCGGCAGAAGGTGCGCCACAATTCGGTGATCGCAAAAGTTATCAGATGAATCCTGCGAATGCGAATGAGGCTTTAAAAGAAGCGCTTTTAGATGTAAACGAAGGTGCGGATATGTTAATGGTAAAACCCGCGATGAATTATTTAGATATTATTTATCGCGTCAAAAAAGAATTTCCATCGCTGCCATTAGGCGCTTATCAAGTGAGCGGTGAATTTGCGATGATCAAAGCGGCGACAGAAAAAAATTGGATTAATCATGATGCTGTGATGATGGAAAGTTTATTATCGATCAAACGCGCGGGTGCTGATTTTGTGATTACTTATTTTGCGAAAGAGTTTGGCCGTATAATGTCCGTATAATGTCCGTATCTTGTCCGTATATTGTCCGTATAATGTCCGTATCTTGTCCGTATAATGTCCGTATCTTGTCCGTATAATGTCCGTATTTTTTTATCAAATAACTTGATTTTTAATATTATTTAGGATATTTTTGAATTATTTATATCAAAAAATGATCGTATTTATGCGATACAATTCAAGAAAATTAGCTGTGTTGTCGGCGCTGAGAAAATTGGCAAGGCAAACGGACACCGTTACTATGCCTGAGCTGATGCAAAAGCTCGGTTCGCTGTTTGTAGAGCGCAGTGTTCGACGTTGGCTAAATGAATTAATGAGGGAGGGTCAAGTTGAAAAGAGCGGCCAAAAGCGCGGTACTCGCTATCGTATTATCATTAAAACAATACCAACCCTAAATAAAGAAAATAAAGAAAATAAATTTGCTTTTTCTGCCGTAGCACAAAAAGCAGTACAAGCCATAGAAAAACCTGTCATTAAGCGTAAACCCATTGGTTATGATGCTTCATGGGTTGATGCTTACAAACCTAATCATACCTTTTATTTATCAGCAAAAAACAAGGGTATTTTAAAATCTCTTGGCAATCCAGAATTAGATAAAATGCCTGCGGGCACTTATGCGCGAAAAATTTATAATCGATTATTAATTGATTTGTCGTATAACTCTTCGCGTTTAGAAGGGAATACATACTCGCTGGGTGAAACTGAAAAATTAATCATGGAAGGGGTTGGCGCTGTTGGGAAATTGGATCCGGAAAAAATTATGATTTTAAATCATAAAGAAGCGATTCGATACCTTGTGGAAAACGCAACAAAATTAGTCATTAATTTTAATACTATTTGCACACTACATTATTTATTATCAGATGGCTTAGTGTCAGCGAACGAAGCAGGAAAAATAAGAGACCATTCCGTTAAAATTGGCAGCTCGACTTATATCCCGATGGACGGCCGGGTTCGTCTGACCAAACAATTAAATCATATTTGTAGCATTGCAGAAAAAATTGATGATCCGTATGAACAAAGTTTTTTTCTGTTGGTGCAAATTGCTTATTTACAGGCATTTGTTGATGTCAACAAAAGAACGGCGCGATTGAGTGCGAATATTCCACTGATAACGCATAATTTATACCCCATTTCATTTAATAAAATTGAGAAAGATGATTATATTTCAGCGATGATTGCAATTTATGAATTGCATGACCCGCGGGCATTAGCGGAGCTTTATACTTTTTCATCTATGTATACCGCACAAGAATATGACGTATTAAAACACGCAATCGGTTTTAATGAAGCGCGTATTCGTTTTAGAAATGAAATAAGAAAAATAATGCGTGACATTATCGTCAAAAAATTAACTGGAAAAGCAATGCAAAAATATATTGAAAATGCGGCACATAAAAATATTCCTGTTGCATTTCAATTGGAATGTATTAATGCAATTAACGAAGATCTTTCGTATATCGGACCAGAGCGTATTCACGGCTTAGGCATTTCTCAGAAAGAATTAAGCACGTGGGTGAGGATGAAATAATTTTTTACGCTCACCCGCGTCTTGTTGCATCAGCTATCCTGAGGGCTGATTTAGCATCATCTTCGTTGTCATAGACTCTCATAACCATTTCCTATGCATTTTAGTTATTCATTTTGAAATTATAGTCAACCAAACCTGAAAATAATGTTAAATCCCCCAATTTTCTGTAACTTCTTCAATTTACATGCTTTGTACACGACAAAAATTTCAAATAACGCAGAGATACAGTAGCTGAAGAAGGTTTGCGTAGCAAACCGACTGAGGCGCTTTGCAGTAAGCTATCACTTAGCGCGTATTTTCTGCAAAACGCCTCAGTCGATGACTACGTCATCTCCTTCAGCTACTGTTCCAATGGCGCTATTAAAAATTGTCGTGTACAAAGATTTACATGTAAAATAGTGAGTTATTAATGGTTTGATAAGCTTTGCGCGCTATTCTTTATCTTGTTTTATAATTTATTTTCTTAAAGAAAAGGAACTTTCATGCTTAAAACCAAAATGATTTTCACCTGCGCCCACTGCGATGCGCAATATAATAAATGGCAAGGACAATGTTTAGAATGCGGAAAATGGAATACGATTGCAGAAGAAGTGACATTAGCCAATCCCAAATCACACAATCAAAATCCACGAACAGCAGGATTTGCCGGTGTTTTATCTGAAATCACTGCCATTCAAGATGTAAAAATTGAAACACAATCCAGAATAAAATCGGGTTTGGATGAATTTGATTTAATTCTCGGTGGTGGATTGGTTTCAGATTCTGCGGTTTTAATTGGTGGTGATCCCGGTGTTGGAAAATCCACTATTTTGCTGCAGATTTTGTCGCATATGTCCAAAACACATAAACCCTTATATGTTACTGGTGAAGAATCATTACAACAATTAGCCTTGCGCGCAAAACGTTTGGGATTACCGCAAGACAATTTATCCTTACTCGCTGAAACCAATGTTGAAAAAATTTTAATGAGTGCGGAAAATTTTCAGCCGAAAGTGATGGTGATTGATTCGATTCAAACGATGTACACAGATTTATTGCCGGCAGCCCCCGGCGGTGTTGGGCAAGTGCGAGAAAGTGCTGCCAAACTCGTGATGTATGCCAAACAAAAAGGCATTGCGTTATTTATTGTGGGACATGTGACGAAAGATGGCGCGATTGCAGGACCGCGTGTCTTAGAGCATATGGTCGATGCGGTTTTATATTTTGAAGGGCAAAGTGATTCGCGATATCGCGTGATTCGCGCGGTAAAAAATCGTTTTGGCGCGGTGAATGAAGTCGGCATTTTTGCAATGACAGAAAATGGATTAAAACAGGTTTCTAATCCATCCGCCATTTTTTTATCGGGCCATCAACAATCTATTCCTGGCAGCGTTATTACAGTCACTTGGGAAGGCAGTCGGCCGTTATTGGTGGAAGTGCAAGCGCTGGTGGATGAAAGTCATTTGGCGAATCCAAGGCGCGTGACAGTCGGCCTAGATCACAATCGTTTATCTATGTTATTAGCGGTGTTGCACCGTCATGCTGGCATTGTAACGTATGATCAAGATGTATTTGTAAACGTAGTCGGTGGTTTACGCGTGATGGAAACGGGTGCTGATTTGGCGCAAGTGTTATCAGTTATTTCTAGCTTAAAAAATAAAGTGTTATCGCATGAATTAATTGTATTTGGTGAAGTGGGATTGTCTGGCGAGATTCGCCCTGTATCTAATGGTCAAGAACGCATTAAAGAAGCTGCCAAACATGGCTTCAAAAAAGCCATTATTCCTAAAGCAAATTCTCCGAAGTCCGCACAAGGGATTGAAATTATTGCGGTTGAGAGATTGCAGCAGGCGTTGGCTGTGCTTTAATGATTGCTTATTCGAGTTTGCGTTAAAGATTGTACGCCAGGGCACGATTGAATCAATGCTTCAACTGCTGGTTGAATCACAACAGTGTAAACGGTATCACTGTTTTTTACCAAACAGGCACCGAAACTGTTACTACTAACAGAAATATCGCCATAATAATGACCCTCTGGACCTAAATTACCGTGCGTTGATTTGAAAATTTTTATATTCGTTATCTTAACTTGTACTGAACCACTGCCATCTTGTGCGGTAGCCGTGAGTATCAATGGCTTAGAATAAACTTCGCTGTTGCCATTCAACAACGTCTGAGCCACATATCCGGTTGCGTCAAACGCAATGCCACTGCTTTTACCGGGAGAAACTGGGGCGAAACTTTGTAGGTTTGTATGCATGCTCCACGTCCCGTCTTGTGGAGTAGAAATCACAAAAGAGCCATCTGTTAGATTTTGAAAATACAACCACATCGCCTGAGCATTCACCATAAACAGAAATGGTAATAATCCAGCAATCGTCATAATGAGATATTTTTTCATAACCATCACCTCTTATTCCTATGTATTTGCTATGATTATAGTACATTCTAAAAATAAATATTGATTGATAATTCAAAAGGTTCTGAACGACCCGATGGGGTATCACAAAAAAACTGACCAAAACGGAATCAATGTCAGAATAGTCTTGACTAAAACGGAATTTGTGTCAGATCAGTCAGTCAAATTAGAAGTTTTATAGAATCTGGGGTACACTCCCTTCATTATTCTCATGGAGAGTGATATGCACACAGACCCAGAACTATGGCAAGCGATCGCCAATGAACAACAACGCCAAGAAGATCATCTGGAATTAATTGCCTCGGAAAATTATACGAGCCTTGAAGTTATGAAAGCGCAAGGCTCTGTACTCACCAACAAGTACGCCGAAGGTTATCCCGCTAAAAGATATTACGGCGGTTGCGAATTTGTCGATATTGCCGAAAATCTCGCGATTGATCGTGTTAAAAAATTATTTAATGCGGATTATGCCAATGTGCAGCCACATTCGGGATCACAAGCCAATCAAGCAGCCTATGCCGCTTTATTACAACCGGGCGAAAAAATATTAGGAATGGATTTATCGAACGGTGGACATTTAACGCACGGTTCGCCGGTTAATTTTTCCGGCAAAATCTATCACGCTTTTCATTATGGTTTAAATAAAGATGGCTTGATTGATTATGATCAACTGCGCGATTTAGCCCTTAAAAATAGGCCTAAAGTGATTGTTGGTGGATTTTCAGCGTATTCTCGAATCGTTGATTGGAAAGTAATGCGTGAAATCGCAGATGAAATTAATGCGTATTTGATGGTCGATATGGCCCATGTGGCAGGATTAATTGCGGCGGGGTTATATCCCTCGCCTGTGAATATTGCTGATGTCACCACATCAACAACGCATAAAACATTGCGTGGTCCACGCGGCGGATTAATATTAGCAAAAGCCAATCCTGAATTAGAAAAAAAATTAAATTCTGCCGTTTTTCCGGGTTGCCAAGGTGGTCCATTAATGCATGTGATTGCTGCAAAAGCAGTGGCGTTTCGCGAGGCATTGGATCCCTCGTTTAAAATTTATCAACAACAAGTGATCGATAACGCACGCGCAATGGCGGCTGTTTTACAAGAAAGAAATTATGATATTGTGTCGGGCGGTACGGATAATCATTTATTTTTAGTGAGCTTATTAAATAAAAATATGACTGGAAAAGACGCAGAAATTCGTTTAGGTTCCGCGCATATCACGTTGAATAAAAATACAGTTCCAGGTGAAACGCGATCCCCATTTGTCACGAGTGGTTTGCGCATCGGTTCGCCTGCGATGACGACGCGGGGATTTAAAGTGGCTGAAGCAAAATCGGTGGCAAATTGGATTGCGGATATTTTGGATGATATAACGAGTGATGGTGTGTTAAGTCAGGTAAGGAAAAAGGTGGTTGAGCTTTGTGGAAAGTTCCCGGTGTATGCGGTATGAGTGTGAGTGTGAGTAATGAGTGTGAAAATATAAATAACCTACACTATACCTCTGACACTCACACTGATCACTTACACTTTTAGCGTAGCGAGTAAATTATGCATTGTCCCTTTTGCAACACTGCCGACACGAAAGTGATCGATTCTCGCTTAACCGATGATGGTTCGCAGGTGCGTCGTCGTCGCGAATGTATTGCGTGCAATGAACGTATCACCACCTTTGAAACCGCAGAATTATCGCTTCCACGCGTGATTAAACGTGATGGCGAACGCTGTGCTTTTGATAGTGAAAAATTAAAAGCGGGTATGTTGCGCGCATTGGAAAAAAGACCCGTTAATACAGCACAAATTGATGAGTCAATGAATCGAATTTTAAAACATATTCGCGCCAGTGGTGAGAGAGAAATTGCATCACAGCAATTGGGCGAGTGGGTGATGGCTGAATTGCGCGCGCTTGATCAAGTTGCCTATGTGCGATTTGCATCAGTGTATCGGAGTTTTCAGGACATTAATGCGTTTCATGAGGAGATTCAGAAGTTGATGTGAGTAATCAGTGTGA
>Ga0207113_1142_pt1 | contig 18571 bp, 16 predicted proteins | sample Alteio_BWMinHeat_69_FD_153559 | JGI IMG/M metagenome (GOLD analysis project Ga0207113, IMG submission 153559) | Enriched cells from forest soil in Barre Woods Harvard Forest LTER site, Petersham, Massachusetts, United States -... | ecosystem: Environmental > Terrestrial > Soil > Temperate forest >... | reverse complement strand
GAGTTTTGGATAGGAGTAAATGCGATTGAAATTAAATTGACGTAGCAAACGCAAAGCCTCGTACACCTCTTCGGAGATGGCGATGTAGTCCCGCCCATAGCTGTGCTTGATTAAATCAATAGCAAAGGCGTTGAGCATTTCGCTATTTGTCGTACCCAAATATGTGTGAGGGACCTCATCGCGCTTTAAAATTCCCAAGCTAATCGCATCCTCAATATCGCGACCGATGTAACTCATCGTATCACATATCTTAACCAAGCACCCTTCCAGACTCCCAGGCCAGATATTATTTTCAGGATTTTTTAGTTTTGCTTGTTTTTCTTTTTCGTGGAGTTCCCATGTCTTACCGAAATTAGGAATCAACTTATTGCCGCACATTCCTCCATCGTGACACAAGAAACCATCATAAACCAAAAGACCTAAATTAAGAGGTTCTATGGAAGTAAATAGACGACACGACTGCAAAGGGTGCGTAAAAGGTCCGTTGCCATATTCGATGGATAGTTCTGACAAATACCCTTCTCCTTCGTGACCAAAGGGAGGATGCCCCACATCATGCCCCAGGGCAATTGTTTCGACTAAATCGACATTCAGCTGTAAAATCTCTGCGATTCCCCTAGAAAAATTGCTGACCAACTGCACATGCAGTCCACGATGTGAAATATGGTCGTTATGGATAAGATAGGCCACCTGAGTTTTATCGGCGTAACGAGAGTAGGCTTTGGAATGAATGATCCGGTCGACATCGCGTTTATAGGGAAGGCGATAATCAATGCTGATTGGTTCTTTCCGGCTATGATCGGCAGAGAGAGCAGCTTTAGCGTTAAAGCTCTCTCGCTCCCTTTTTTCCGCCTCTTGTCGATAGGAGAATAATGGATCAGTAACAGGTAATTTTAATAGTGGATCGTCTTTCATTTAACTACGTGGCTCCCAAGAAGGAAATCGCTTTTCCCCCGCTCCTGAAGTGATTTTGGTCGCATCAGGCTGATTTAAATTGATCAAATAAATCTGGCAATCTCCTTTACCGCTTGAATTGAAGACCAAATGCAAGCTATTTGGTGCCCATGTAGGATTTTCTTTATTTCCCGTTCCCTGAGTCAACTGCCGTTCCTGTTTTGTTACCCTATCATAAACCCAAATTTGACGTCCATCAGGTCCCATCGAACAGTAGGCAATTTTGGTTCCATCGGGAGACCATGCCGGCGCGGAGTTCTCCTTATTTCGCTTTGAAATCAAAGTCGCTTTGATATCTTTTAGGCTTGTTCCCGGAGCTGGCACAGGCATGATATAGATACGTGGGGAGCCATCTTTATTTGAGACGAAGGCGATTTCAGATCCGTCAGGACTAAACGTCGGAGTTCCCTGAGTTGCCAGGTGAGTAGAAAAAATTTGGTATGGCTTATCCACAGCACCTTTTTCAGGATTAAAATTCTGAATAAAAAGATCGGGATTTCCCGTGATATCGCAGATAAAGGCAATCTTATCTCGTTGCCGCGTCATTGCAGGCATCAATTGATTTCCACGCATGAGTGTAAGCCGCGATGGGGAAGATCCCTCTTTCAACGATTGGTAATAAATTTTGGGCTGCCCTGTCTTATAAGAGACATAAAGGCATGTCCCTGCGGTATATCCTTGCTTTGGAGGAATGTACGTCGGAGTGATGGCGTATCCGCTGTTGCGTGTGATCTGGTGCGAGTTGCCACCATCATAATCAGCCTCCCAGACCTCTGAAGAAGCATCGGAATCCTTACCTATCTTTACAGTATAAATGATCTTCGTCGTCGCAATCCCATCGGTGCCAAAAAGAGTTTTGTGTATCGTATCAGCCACTTGATGGATCAATCGACGATCTGTTGCCAAATTACCGCTTAAAGAAATCGCGTTGACACTTTTTCCCGTCTCACTATTGGCAGCAAAAAGACGGATGGAGAGTTTTTTGTCTTCCACCTTAACCTTTACCACGTAGAAAGCCCCTAGATTTTTCCATACGCTCGGATTAATCGTTTGGTCGAAAGCTTGAGCTCCCACCTGCTGGTCCTTTTCCGGTGAATAGGGAAGCAGATAGGTCATGCCATTATGATCGAGATCGAAGCGGAAAACTTTTTCTATCTGGTCGCAGTAGCTTTTATCAAAGCCTGACGATGCCGGAGCGATATGCGTCATGTAAAGAGGGATGCGCTGAGCTTCCGTCGCCAATCGCACTACGATAGGGTCATCATTCTCGGCGGCGCCAACCATAGACGCAAACAAAACAAAACAGCTGACAAACAAACAAACTACATACTTCATAAATTCCCTTTTATTGACGCTATACATAAGTACAGAAACGCAAAGACGCAAAGTCGCAGAGGCGCAAAGAAGGTTACAAATTGGAGTTAGGAATCCCCCTTTGCGCCTCTGCGACTTTGCGTCTTTGCGTTTCTGTACTTATGCACAACGTTATTTATCAATTCTCATTTTTAATCACAGCTATTCGTTACCTAATGTTACTGAGAATGTATAGTCATCGGCATCTCCAAAGCGATTCCCAAATTGGGGGAATGTCAACTCTGGGAGTGTCTTTTCTATGTATTTGCGGTTGGCTCCACTCTCAGAACTCACAACGACAACCTTAGCTATTTTCCCTGAACGAGCTATCGTCAGCTTGATTTTCACTTCTCCATACTCTGGCAAACGGAGCAGTAACTTTAATCGACTTGCCAACTCATCCCGATAACTCACTTCGCGATCACTCAGCTGAACAGAACTCCCTACAGGGAGCGCATCAACTTGTAAGGATGTAATCGGAAGGGTTGCATGATCGATTTCATTAATCGATTTTCCAAGAGAGATTTTATCACCTGCCCCAGGAATTTTTGCAATACTTTCTTGCGCTTTTGCCAATAACGTTTGCCGACGGACCCGCGCGGCTTCCTTCTCAGCTTCCTGTTGTTTTTTCAATGCCTCTGCTGCTTTGTCCGCTTCCGATGGCTGCGGGGGTGAAGGCTTCTCTACCTTTTCCACTTTTTTAGGAGGAGTGGGAGCCGGTTTTGTAGGGGGAGGTGGTGGTGTCGTTTTTTTTGGAGGCTCTTTCTTTGCAGGCGTTGCCTTGGTTGGGGTTTTCTTAGGAGGGGCTGCTGGCTTTGAAGGAGCCTGCTTCTTTGGAGGTGGAGGTGCCGGCTTTGGAGCCGCCGGAACAGCCTTTAGAGGCTCTTTTTTTGGTTCAGCAGGCTTCACCTCTGGCGCTTTAGGTTCAGGCTCTTTTGGCTGTGGAGGTTTTACCTCGATAGCCTTTGGTTCAGGAGGCTCTTTGATTTCAGGTTCACTCTGAGGGATGATTTTTTCAACAGGCAGTTCTTTTGCTACCGTTGTTGCTATGATTTTTTGTGGAGAAAGAGAGATCGTTTGGACAACAAGGCGTGGGGGAGGAGGTGATGGCATTTTTTTCACTGTTGAATGAGTGAGAAAAGAGAACGTTAAAAAGAAGCCGTGTAGAATTAACACGCAAAAAATAATCGGTAGCAAGGAACGATCATGCCGATGATTTGATGATGAAACAAGTGAAGTTAAAAGCATAATCTTTACCCGCTAGGCAGGCTTTAAAATAATATCGAGCTGCTCAAAACCAGCAGCTTCTGCTGCATTCTTTACCGACTGGTAAGTGCCAAAGTGAGCCTTGCGGTCGTGAAATAACTGAGGACGCACCATCGGATAACGCACTTTAGCCTCTTTAAAGTACTGAGCAAGCTGAGTTAGCGAAACGGGATGTCCCTCGACGACGATCGTATTATCCTCTTTCACATAAACTGCAATCGGACTTGTTTCCTGCACAGAAATTGTCTTATCATGATCAGCAAAAGAACTATCGGCCAGCTCCACTCTATCGAGCTCAAGAAGAGGGGCGACAACAATAAACATGATTAAAATAACAAAGACAACATCGATGAGAGGCGTGAGGTTAACGGTGGGCTCTTCTATTGAATGATCACGTGATTGATTAAAAAAACGGCGACTCATATTAGACCTCTTGCATAACTGCTGATTGCCTCGATTCGAGTTCTTTTTTTGTTGGCTAAACGATCGACTTTCGAGTTATATTGTTTAATATTACCCGAAAGTTGATCGTATAGCCAACGAAAAAATAATCTCGAAATAATCTCGAATCCAGGCGATCATGAGTTATGCAAGAGGTCTATTGCACATCGACTTTACGGTAATGCATCTCGACAGATGCCAACAATTCATTCGAGAATCTTTCCATGTCTATTTGAAAGTCGCGAACATTATTTTTTAAGTAATTATATCCAATGAGAGCCGGTATTGCATCGATTAAACCAAGTACCGTCGTTGCTAACGCCAATGAAATTCCCCCTAAAACTGCATTATGTGCTCCACCGCCGGTTTGGCTCTGCAGATCGGCAAATGTCGTTAAAATTCCCCATACAGTTCCAAGAAGACCCAAAAATGGAGCCAAACTCACAACGGTCGAAAGGATAAACAAATTTTTCTCCAAAAATTTCGTTTGATTGGCGACACTGGACATCAAATGCGACTGGACAAAATCGATATCTGACTGAGACATATAGGAAATTTTTGAATCCCCCTCGTTTTCATTCTGCATGCCAAATCTTCGATTTTTCTTTAAAATTTCAAGAGTATGCTTCTTCATGACGAGATAAAGATCAAGAAACGGGTTAATACTTTTTTTTTCAACGAGATGTTCGCATTCAAGATTTAAAGGGTTAGAGCGTTGCATCTCAAAAGCACGGTGAATTTGAATCGATTCCTTCCTTGCACAATAAGTCATCCATGTCTTATGAATAATGATGACCCAACTACAGATCGATAGGGAAAAAAGGGCGATAAAAATCAATTTACCTAGGAAGTCAGACCCGGTATAAGCATCAATAAAAGGGTTAGCAGCAAGACAAATTTCATTTACAAACATTGGCAATTCCTGTATAATCCGGTGATGATAAAATTCTGCCATAGATTTGTAATTTTATCAAATAGAATGCGTATAACGAGGAGATTGAATGACCGGTTACGTTCGCTTGATAATTTATTTTTTACTCTTCGCATTTCCATTAACGACCTATTCAATAAACGCTACTACTGAGGCTCATTCATTCCATTCCCCCCTCGTCGCCCGCCTCGTCAACGAAGAAAATACGGTGCAGCCAGGCCGCCCCTTCTGGATTGCCATCAATTTAACCCTAGATAAAGAGTGGCATGCCTACTGGAAAAACCCAGGCGATGCCGGTATGGCTCTCTCTGTCAGCTGGGATCAGCCCAACGATTTCCATGCAGAAGAATTCCTTTGGCCGACGCCACAACGTTTTAATCTAGATACAGCTGTTGGCTTCGGATATGAAAAAGAGGCAACCCTCCTGGCAAAGATCACTCTCCCCGAAGACTACAAAGATAACTCCGTTTTTATCAGCGGAACCGTCCGTTGGGTCGTCTGTTCAGACTCCACCTGTCTCCCTGGTGATTCCCCCATTGCCATCACGATTCCGGTAACCTCAGAACCCCCAATGCCTGTCGCCAAAAATACTTCTATATTTACCGAAGCACGAGCTCACCTTCCCCAGCCTGGCCTACAATTTACAGCTGAGAGAAAAGCAGGCCTGATCGAAATAGGTATCAGTGAAAAAGAAAAGATCACACAAGCTGACTTTTTCCCCGAAAATCATCAAGGAATTAATTACAAAATACACCCTCTGATCGAATCCGATGGAAAAGGAAAAAACAAAATCATCTTAAAAGAGGAAGAATCAAGGCCAACTCTCAACGGAGTGTTGATTTTACATACAAACTCTGGCGCTCTCGCCTATCAAATCAACGGACCAATAACAGGATCTACCGATGAGGTCGCAATTGCGACGGGAAACACAATTCCCAATAAAACCAACGATGCCGATGAGTTAGAAAAGCCCTCTCCCCCTCCTTCAAATTCATTCGAATTTCAAGGGGGATTTTTGCTAGCGCTTATTTTTGCTTTCACTGGAGGGATGATCCTCAATCTGATGCCATGCGTCCTCCCAGTCATCTCTTTTAAGATATTGAGCTTTGTCAAGCTAGCCGGAAAAAGCCGGAAATTGATTTTCGAACATGGCCTTCTTTTTTCCCTTGGTGTTTTGGTTTCATTTTGGGTGCTAGCAGGTTTATTACTTATCCTCCAGGCGTACGGAGAATCTGTGGGCTGGGGATTCCAGCTGCAGGAACCGTTATTTGTCGGTATACTGGCAGCGACTCTTTTTCTCTTTTCTCTTAGTCTCTTTGGAATCTTTGAAATCGGCACTTCCGTTATGGCTGCAGCTGGAGAAATGCAACAAAAATCTAATGGATTGACAGGCTCATTCCTCAGCGGCATATTGGCAACCCTTGTGGCGACCCCCTGCACAGGCCCTTTTCTTGGTACTTCCGTTGGGTATGCTGTGACTCTCCCTCCTGCACAGGCGATGTTAATTTTCACCTTCCTAGGGCTTGGGATGTCGTTCCCGTATCTACTCCTCTCTAGCTTTCCACAATTGCTTCGCTTTATTCCCAAACCTGGCCCTTGGATGGTGACATTTAAAGAACTCATGGGATTCCTCATGCTAGGATCCACAGTTTGGCTCGCCTGGGTCTTCAGCGCAGAAACAAGTGGCTTTGCCCTCTCGCTCCTCCTCGGCGCTTTTTTCTGGTTGGCATTAGCGGCATGGATCTATGGTCGATGGTGCACACTCGCACACAAAAAAGCAGTCCGCCTTATCGCCATGATTATTGCAGCTTTCTTTCTCTGCGTGGGAAGCTACACCATTTTCGTTGCCTCCTCAGAATGGGCAGAAGAAATGGGAGCTCTTACAGCTAGCAATCGACCAAAAGGGCTACCTAAAAACTGGGAAACCTTCTCTCCTGAGAGAGTAGCAGAACTCAATGCTCAGGGAATTCCCGTTTTCATCGACTTTACAGCGAAGTGGTGTTTGATCTGCCAAGCTAATCACGTGATCCTTTCCAAAGATGAAGTTGAAAAGAAATTCGACGAAGCAGGTGTTGTTAGAATGAAAGCGGATTGGACAAAACGGGATGCTGTCATCGCTGCTGAATTAAAAAAATATGGGCGCAATAGTGTCCCTCTCTACCTTTTATATAGTTCAGATGGAAATGTCGAACCTGAAGTCCTTCCACAGGTATTGACCCCAGAAACCGTGTTGGAATCTCTAGATAAAATTAAGACCAGCAAGTAACTATGTTCGATTCCCATGCTCACCTCACCTCTGATGCCATCATTGATAGCGTCGATGCTCTCCTTTCTCGAGCTCAAAATGCAGGTGTTAAAAACATCGTCAATATCTGCACAAATCCCATTACCCTCGAACGTGGCATCACATTAGCAAAGAGGTATCCATGGGTCTATAATGCAGCCTCGACAACACCTCATGATGCCGATACGGAAGGAGAATCTGTCTTTCCATTAATGGAAAAACATGCAAAAATGGGCGATCTCATCGCCATTGGAGAAACTGGATTAGACTATTACTACTACCGCTCCACAGCAGACATTCAACAGCACTTTCTACGTCGTTATTTAAAACTTGCGCTCGAATGCAGACTTCCCGTCATCATTCACTGCCGCGATGCTTTTGCCGATCTCTTAACGATTTTGGATGAAGAATATTGCATCAACGGAATCCACCCCCCGGGCATTCTCCACTGCTTCACCGGAACGAAAGAAGAAGCAGCAGAGATCATCGCTAGAGGATGGTATGTCTCTTTTAGCGGTGTCGTCACCTTTAAAAAAAGTGATGCCTTACGTGCCGTTGTCGAAACAGTTCCTCTCGAACAACTTCTCATCGAAACAGACACCCCCTACATAGCACCTCAAAGCCAACGAGGAAAAACCAATGAGCCAGCATTTATACAAGAAACCGCCGCCACTATTGCTATGATCAAATGCCTCACAACGCAAGAAATCGGAACCATCACTTCCAACAACGCGAAAAAAATATTTAACGTTTAGAGATTACCCATGCGATTATTTTTTATTTTACTATGCCTCTGCAATGCCCTCTATGCTGCAAATGAAACCACTAACACAGCCTTAACGGCAATTAAAGACCCAAACGCAATCGTCATCAACGAAATCAACCGCCTCGATACCCTTATCCAAGCGACCAGCCAAAGTCTCGAAGGACAAAAAAAGCTACGGGAAAGAATTGTCGAATATCACAAAATCCAAGAACTCTATATACTCAGTCCAAAAGATAACGACATCCTATTTCGGATGGTTAAAAGCGCCTACCGCACACTGGAATTGATCAAAGAAAACCATTTGCTAGAGATGTTTGACCCCGACTTTATCGACGAGCTCAAAGTCCTTTCCCAAGCCGCAACAAAACGGGGTGTTCCAAAATAATGGATCCTATTTACTACATCGACAGAACAACAGGGCTTAAATGTGAAGAGAATGTTTATGGAGCCTCTTTCCTCCATTTTCTTTATGGAGACACCTTCCTCAGTCGCCTTTTAGGAGCTCCTATCGCTTATCTTTTTGCCCGTTTACCCTTTTTCTCTTCTTTCTATGGATACCTCCAAAAGAGCTCTAGAAGCCAAAAGAAAATCATCCCTTTCATTGAAAAATTCCATGTCGACACGACAGAGTTTGCCGACACCACCTCCTCATTTAAGTCTTTCAATGATTTCTTCATTCGCCATCTCAAAACAACCGCACGCCCTATTGCTTCAGATCCATCCACAGCAATCATCCCTGCTGATGGACGCTATCTTTTCTACCAAAACATCAAAAAAAGCGATGGTTTCGTCGTCAAAGGAAAAAAATTTAGCCTCAAGGACCTATTAAAAAATGACCAGCTTGCCGCAAAATATGAGGAAGGAGCCATGGCAATTGCCAGACTTTGTCCTACGGACTACCATCGATATCACTTTCCTTGCGACTCTATTCCGGAAAAAACAGAAGAAATCAACGGATGGCTTTATTCAGTAAATCCCATCGCAATCAAAAAAAACATCTCTATCTTTGCAGAAAACAAACGGACCTTATGTCCCCTGAATAGCCCACAATTTGGCAAAGTCCTTTTTCTAGAGATCGGAGCCACCTGCGTTGGATCCATTCACCAGACCTACATACCAGGTTCTTTCTGTCCTAAGGGGATAGAAAAAGGGTACTTTTCCTTTGGCGGCTCATCGCTGATCTTACTCTTTGCTCCAAACACCATCCTCTTCGATGAAGATTTAATCAAAGCAACAGCAGATCATACAGAAGTGCGTTGTCTCATGGGACAATCGATGGGGCGCAAAAAACTGTAGATTCCGTCAAAAACAACATTTTTTGCTTGTAAATTCCGTCAAAATAAACACTTTTTACTTGCAATTTCCGTCAAAATAGACGATAACTACAAGTATGAAGAGACAGCACTAGACTTCTTTCGAAACTATATCCCGTGCCTGTGCCCGTGCCTTTGCCTGCCCTTCCCCGATAAACTTTAAATGGCGGGCAAAGGCACGGGCACAGGCAGAGGCAGGAGGCACGGGATTGCAGTTTCGAAAGAAGTCTATTCCACTAATTACTGATCTCATGAGTTAGATTTCTTGATATAACTCAAAAAATTTTGATATACATCTTGAATTCGCACGCGTTCTCTAGGATCCATGCACAATGCTTGTTTAATAATAGGTACGAGATGTTGTTTGTATGCCGTTATTTTTTTACAACGAGACTCCAAAGTTGGAGGAAATGATGGTGTTATTAAATTTTTTGGAATTCTATTGTTCATCCAGCTGTGGTCCCACAAATCCTGAGGAACTTCTCCAACTAAGTTTACTGCTTTTATCAACGAGGAAATAGCCTCTGTATGGACATTAATTGTTTTATCCTCAAAACAATGGACAGTCCATCTTAAATTGCTCGGAGAGCAAATTTCTAAAAGCATAACACCAAACGACCACATATCAACACCGTATCCAATGATGTCGGCATGCTGCTTTCTAAGAACCTTTATCTTCTCTCGACCCTCTAGAGATTGTTCCATTTCCCTAACAATCTCAATGGGTACCACCGCGAGGTTAACCTCAGGAGCCCGATAACTAGGATCTGTTAGTAAGTCATTAAACACTTTTGGATACTTTGGTTCCTTTATAGAAGTTTTAAAATCAACAAGGCGAATTAATAGAGAGTTAACGTTCCACTTTACACCAATACTCTGGGGACAGAGCTCCCCACAAATCACCCCGTTTGTGTATAATACAACCAAAGCATTTAACAATTGCTCAGCAATTAAATTTACTCGTGCTGCTATGGTAGTCCTTTGTGCTAAAGAGTGCATGTAGTCATCAAGAACTCCATCCAACCCATCATATACGGAACAATGCAACAGTTTAGACTCCACGGTATCGTATTTATAAAAATAAGTGTGAAATGTGACCGCACACGTATCTAGACATTTATTAATCAATTGAATGATCTGTTCTTCTCGTAAAGAAGCTTCCTCGTTTTCCGAAGCCTTAATTGTAAATTCTTTTCCTTCTTTATAACCGACAAAAACATTCCCATGTATTTCTTTTCTAAGGAAACGACCAAAACAATACCCTTCAAAAAATTTATTGATGTTATCTTGCTTTTTTGAATGAGAAATGAGAGGCTCTGCTTTAATCATTGAAGAAGAAGACAAAATTACCCTATCATCTTGCTTATTTCTTTTTGGAGATGGTTGAATTTGGGGATGATGAAAAGGCATAGATTCAGCAATTAAATCCTGGATTTCTACATCGCTCGTAGGCTCTTTTCTTTTAGAAGGACGCACATCTTCATGAGGAACCAAAACAGGAACCAATTCATCGGGGACCAAATCTTGTGGAGGATTTGCACTTTCAAGATGAAAGCCGCATGCTGACTTAAAGGGAAGACCATATTGACCAGCAAGTGGTACACACTCTGTACACCAATCAGGCTGTAATTGATGAAGATTCGTAGGGGCCATTTGTCCTAAACTCATAAAAAGCCTATTTTCTTCATTAGACCTGTTATACAGGTATTTTTTTTAATTGCAAACAAAATTCCCGTTGCCCAGTTCCTTAAGGGTGTTCAGGGAGTCTTTTTTGACGCATCTCATCAATTTGCAGACGCTTTCTAGGGTCCATTTGCAATGCACCTGTAATTATTTCAATTTTTTATTTCATTTTTTTTCATATTACTTCCCACACGTCATTATTCTTCCTTCTTTATCCATTATCCTTTATTCTTGTCTTTTAGCTATAAATCTTCGAGGCAAAAATTGAATTCAGAATTACCAACGATCTCACTGCATGACGTCTGCTTTTCTTATCAGGATACCTTGGTTCTTAAAAATATTTCTTTCCTTGTTAATCCCGGAGAATTTATCGGAATTATTGGTCCAAATGGAGGAGGAAAAACAACCTTAATCAAGCTTCTTTTAGGCTTTTTAAAGCCCCTTTCAGGCTCTATTTCAATATTCAATCAAATGGCAACACTCCCTCGGCAACAAATCGCCTACGTGCCGCAATCTCTCCATTTTGATAAAGACTTTCCCATTTCCGTTTTAGAACTCGTCATGCAAGGTTGCCTGTCTAAATTACCCTGGTATGGAATCTTTCGTCAAACTGACAAAAAAAAGGCCTTAGATGCATTAGAAAAAGTAGGGCTGCTCGATTTCCAAAATCATCCTTTTGGTTCCCTCTCTGGAGGGCAGTCTCAGCGCGCTCTGATTGCTCGGGCTCTTGCTTCGGAACCAGACCTCTTGCTGTTAGACGAACCCACTGCTAGTGTCGACACTCAAGCAGAAGGGGATATCTACCGGATTCTAAAAGAGCTGCAAGGGAAAATGACGATTATGATGGTCACCCACAACCTTCAAGCAGCCATAGAATTATTTGATAGAGTCATCTGTGTTCAACAGACAGCTTCGATCATTAATCCAGAACAGCTTTGTGAGCATTTTGTCCATGGACTTTACCACACGCCACTCATTAAATTGCAAAAACCGATACCCTTATGATCTCATTTTTAGAAGCCCTACAGACCAACCCAATGCTTCTGTCCGCCGTCGTCGCCGGCCTAGCCTCCTCCATTGCCAGCGGCATTATAGGTTCTTATGTCGTCGTCAAACGGATCGTTTTCATCTGTGGAAGCATCTCCCACTCCGTATTAAGCGGAATTGGTTTTTGCTTGTGGCTGGAACGTACCAAAGGAATTGAATGGATCACCCCTCTGCAAGGGGCTTTAGTAGCAGGCATTTTATCTGCCTTGTTGATCGGGTGGATCCGCTTGCATTACAGACAGCGAGAAGATTCTATTATTGCTGCACTTTGGTCTGTGGGAATGGCTGTGGGAATTCTTTTTATTTCACAAACACCAGGCTTTAATGTTGAACTCACTAATTTTCTCATCGGCAATATCTTGTGGGTAACCCCATCGGACCTCAACACCCTTTTTGCTCTTGATGTTCTGGTCATCTTGTGCGTATTGTGCCTGCACAAACGCTTTCTTGCCATCTGCTTCGACGAAGAGCAAGCGCGACTGCAGGGATTGCCTGTCAACGCCCTTTACTTGCTTCTCTTAGTCTTGACAGCCGTGTCGATCGTCCTTCTTATCCAAGTCGTGGGGATTATTCTAGTCATGACGATGCTTACCATCCCAGCAGCAATTGCCAATCTCTTTAGCAGAAGGCTATCGCATGTCATGTGTATGGCTGTAGGGATAAGCTGCCTCTTCTGTTTTGGAGGCACAGCCCTTGCCTATAATCTCGACTGGCCCGCAGGTGCTACAATAGCACTGACAGCTGGCATCGCCTACATCGCCACACCACTCATCAGAGGGCTGCGCTGAAGATAAGATTTAAAGCGAAGTCTTATGCATGGAGGGTTTAAACGCAGAGACACAAGAGGTGGGGAGACGCAGAGATAGGCAAGAGAGAATTCTGGCCTATCTCTGCGTCTCCCCGCCTCTTGCGCCTCTGCGTTTAAACCCTCTTATGCTATCTTCTAACAAGCTATTTTAGCTACATCTATTTCTAATGGAGTGTTTTCAATTTCTGAATTAGCTAAATTCTCAGGGTTTATTATCAAGTGCAGCTTTCTGAATTCTTTATCTGTTACTTTCAAATGGTCTAAAATATAAAACCGAATGTATACCTCGGTGCTTGGATTCATCCTTGATGTTTCTTTTTCCCATTTTACAACTGCAATATGAGAAACACCGCAGATTTTAGCAAAGTCTCTATAGGACATTTCAAAATAATCAATTATAAAACGAAGTTCTGCCCCTGTTAGTGGCGTTGGTTTTCTTGCAATTATATCGAGGATCATTTTTTGAAAAACACCCATGCTAAAATCAAAAACCCATTCGCCACATATTTTTTTTAGTGGAGCATTAACCAATCGTATGGGGAAACCAAATCCCTCATAGATAAACGTTTCTATTTTTTTATTTTTATTCATAAATCACCTACATACATAACGACATGTTCTTTGTCACTACTCTACCCGTTAGTTACATGTTAACAAAGTTAACATTTTTTAGCAACAGTACTGCTAATTCAGGGTGTGATTGAAAGTTGTACGCTACAGTTTTTTCAGAGCAACTCGACATTGGGGTCTGGCTTGGTATTCTGATATTCTGGAGGGAGGCATGGGGTCAGGCTTGGTATTCTGGTATTTTGGTGTCCATCGTTGTAGACTAGGCAACGAACACCAAAATATCAGAATACCAAGCCAGACCCCAATGCCTCTCCACAGAATACCAGAATACCAAGCCTGACCCCAATGCCAAGTTGCTTTGAAAGAATTGCCAATGTACAACTTTTAATCACACCCGCTAATTCAGTCCTTTATCTCTTGTATCTAAAAATCAAAAGTAATTATAATGAATATAGAAAGAGTTGCAAGAAACTATAAATTAGCAACTTGAGATGTTTGACTGCCGAACGGGATACCTGAGAATATTTAAAGCCTTTCAACGATAATCTTTTAACTCAGGGATCACGACGCCGGAAGAATAAGCTCCTTGAGGTTTTTCCCTAAGGACTTGAATTTCGGGAAGCGAACCCACGTTTATATAACGAGTTGATCGCGTTATTCTCCTCCCCCTCGGCAGTCTTTTTACCCTTTCTACATTATGATCCTTTATTTAAGTCGAATGAGTCGTATTTCAATAAACATTTGACTCAATCGACTCAAAATGCAATAATGAGTCAAAAAATGAGTCATATATGAAATACCCAGAGATGGGGTCCTCGACAATCGAATGGAAGAGCACTTTTCCAGAAAAAGAACAAATTATCAAAACCATTGTTGGCTTTTGCAACACATTTGGAGGAAAACTCATTATCGGAGTGGCTAACAACGGAGAAATTGTCGGAGTTGAAGAGCATGTAGCAGAAGAGCAGATGGAACATCTCGACAAGATGATCTATGAATCTTCAGCTCCGCCAATTATCCCTCTCGTCCACACCCAAAGGATTGGAAATAAAGTCATCCTTCTCATCGAAGTCTCCGCTGGTATGAACAAACCTTATTACATCAAATCCCTTGGTATGGAAAAAGGGGTCTTTGTCCGGCTCGGCAGGAGCACCATGAAGGCCAATGCCGATATGATTGAAGAGTTAAAATGGAGCTCGAGAGGCCTACATTTTGATTTATCCAGTCTCTACCATACTACAATAGAAGATCTCAACATGAAGGCTGTTGAAGATTTTTTTAATTTTCACAAGAAAAAACAAACAAACGCTATAGACTCTATCCTCTCCTCATTTAATATTATCCAAGAAGAACACAAAAAAAAATACCTAACAGTTGCAGGAGAACTTCTTTTTGGAAAACGACCAGAAAAGCATATGCCAGAAGCATTTATTATCTGTTCCCGTTTCTCTGGCATTTCAGGCAGGACAGCTATTGCCTCTCAAGATTGTGTAGGAACACTTTTTGAACAATTTGAAATGGCTTTTGCTTTCATCTTAAAGCACCTTCACCACTCTTTCATTATTCAAGGAAAAAAAAGGGAAGAAAAGCTGGAAATTCCAGAAATAGCCCTTCGAGAAATCATTTTAAATGCAATAGTCCATCGCAATTATCACATCCAGGCACCCATTAAAATTGCCATTTACGATGACCGTATAGAAATCTTTAGCCCCGGCAGCTTTCCCGGTCCAATCAATGCTTCAAATCTACTTTCTGGACTCACCTATATTCGCAATCCAGGAATTAGCAAGCTTTTTAGACAGGCGAAGTACATTGAAAAACTAGGATCTGGATTCCACAATCTCTTCCATTCTTACCAAGATTGGGGCCTAAAACCCCCTGAGGTTATTGAGGGAGAGAATTACATAAAGTGCATCTTGCCAAGGGAAAAACAAAAAGCATCGCCGAAATCAGATCGCTTCACGGAAGAAGAAAAAATTCTTAATTTATTCAATCGACTAGAAGAGGTGACCATTTCCGATATCATTGAGATGCTCGGGATGGCCAGAGCAACTGCAGGGAGACGTCTCAATATCCTAGTAAAAGCCGGCAAACTTAGAAAAATAGGATCTGGAAAAGCAACAAACTATCGAAAAAAGTGAGTGCCTGTTCCTTATTAGATTCATTAAAAACTCAGTCTTTTTAAGGCCTGGTTCAAATGAGGGTTACACTTTTTCTCCGTTCCCTCTCTGTGTTCCTCTGTGCCTCTGTGCCTCTGTGTTCCAAAAAAAGGTAAAACACAGAGGCACAGAGAAACACAGAGAGGGAACGGAGAAAACTGTTACCTGTTTTGGATTGTTTTTTAGTTTTTTGTTAGCCCTTTTCGATGAGGGCGGTGCAAAACTTCCTCCACCATTTCTTCCGTTGCTATTTTCACATTAAAACGGCAGTAAATTCCCTCTAGTAACTGTTTGTTCCACTGCTCTAAGCTCTCAAAATGATCGCACAGTCGACACAAAAATTCATCATGTGAGCGGCTATTTCGATATTTGGGTATTTTTGCCGGCATTTTCAGGTAACGCATATTGTCGGAATGATAATCCCATAATAACGAGCTATGATGCAACCAACGTGCTTTGCATAGGTACTGCGCATTTCCTCCAAATTTACGCTCTCCAATGACATAATCATTTTCGACCAACTTCATCCCAAGAGAGGGAAACATTGTTTGGTAAATGGCTGCTGTCCATTCATGAAGCCTAGCAGGACAGCATTCAACCCCACTGTGGGCGGTATTACAGATCCAACTGATAAAAAATGTATTTGGATCGATGAAGACGGTCCCTCCTCCACTAAAACGACGGATCACAGGCACCGGCTGTTCGGCAAGAATTTGTTCATTTAACAGCAATTCCGGCTTCCCTGAAATCCCCATCACAATCGCTGAGGGACTTCCCATATTAATCACACACCAGTTGCGATCATCAGCACGAAGTAGAGCCTCTTCAAGCTGAAGCTGTTGGTAAATAGATTGATTTTTTAGATGGACAAGATAAAGAGGAACAGACTTAACAGCCAGGGGGGAAATCATCATCACAGCACTCCTCTACAGAAGTTTTTATTTTGCGACGAGCATGCACTAGAGCGACCATTAACACGGAGATATCGGCAGGAGAAACACCAGAAATGCGAGAGGCCTGCCCAAGATTTTGCGGATTAGCCTTGCCTAATTTCTGCCTTGCCTCAATTCTCAAACCAGTAACAGAGGAAAAATCAAAACCGACGGGAATAGAAATTTCCTCGATGTGAGCAAGCTTCGCCACTTCCCCCTGCTGCCTTTCAATATACCCTGCATACTTTGCCGTTAGCTCTATCTGCAAGTTGATTTCGCTACCATGATCCAAGAGGGCATCAGGATATTCAGCTAAAAGTGAAGCATAAGTATTTTCAGGGCGGCAAAGGAGCTGCATCAACGAAGATCCTTTACCATTGCACTGCTTAAAAACCTTGTGGAGTCGTTCCGTCTCAGCCGCCAACAAGCTTTCTTTATGCTGTAAACGCTTATAACGCTCTTCGTCAATCAGCCCCAATTCATATCCATAACGACGAAGTCGCAGGTCCGCATTATCCTGACGCAGCAACAACCTGTGTTCGGCGCGACTAGTAAACATGCGGTATGGCTCGTCAAGGCCTTTAGTGACGAGATCATCGATCATCACTCCGATATAAGCCTCGGAACGTTTTAAAATGAATGCAGGCCTGCCAAGAACTTTATTCGCCGCATTAATTCCAGCCATCAAACCTTGGCCAGCGGCCTCTTCATAACCCGATGTTCCGTTGATCTGACCGGCAAAAAACAATCCTTCAACGTTCTTACACTCAAGCGAAGGATACATCTGCCCACTGACGACATAATCGTATTCGATCGCGTAAGCAGGGCGCATGATTTCAGCATGACGCAGAGCGGGAATGCTGTGAATGACGTCAAGCTGGACATCAAAAGGAAGCGAAGAAGAAACCCCATTGACATAGACCTCTTGAGTGTTTAACCCTTCAGGTTCTAAAAAGATTTGATGCCGTTCCTTATCGGAAAAACGGACGACCTTATCTTCAATCGATGGGCAATACCGGGGGCCAATTCCTTTAATTTGCCCAGAGTACATGGGAGAACGATGGATATTGGCTAAGATAATATCTTTTGTTTGCTGCGTCGTATACGTAATGTGACAAGAAATCTGAGGTAAACGGGGAATTCCCTCATCATCGAAAGAAAAGCAAACGCCAGGGTCTCCTGGCTGCTCTTCAGTCAAACTGTAATCGATCGATCTACCATTAATACGCGGTGGAGTCCCAGTCTTCAAACGAGCTAACTTAAGCCCCAACTTTTCAAGACTGGCCGATAAACCAACAGAAGGTTGATCACCGGCACGCCCACCGGAATAACGCGTTTCGCCAATGTGCAACAAGCCACGCAGGAAGGTCCCAGAAGAGATCACCACCGTTTTTCCGTGGTAAACGATCCCTTCTTTCGTCGACACCCCAATGATCCGATTCCCATCGACCAATAAATCCTCGATAGTCCCTTGCTTGACATCAAGGTTACGAGTCTTTTCGAGGCGATGCTTCATCTCGTATTGGTAAGCTACTTTATCCGCCTGAGCACGCGGCGCCCAGACAGCAGGTCCCTTGGTCGCATTAAGCATGCGAAATTGGATACCTGTAGCATCGATGACTTTTCCCATCTCACCACCAAGAGCATCGATCTCACGAACGATATGCCCTTTGGCGATCCCCCCCACAGCGGGGTTGCAGCTCATTTTGGCGATAGTATCCAGGGACATTGTCAGCAACAAAACCCGCAAGCCCATGCGAGCAGCTGCCAGCGCAGCTTCGCAGCCTGCGTGCCCTGCTCCCATGACGATGACATCATAGTCGACTGGATATTTCCACATTAACTTTTCCTCAGGACCTATTTGGTCTTATGACGGTCACGACGGCTGCGTTTTTTGCGTTTGTGTTTAGCAATTTTGCAGCGTCGTTTCTTTTTTACGGACGACATAGTTTCTCCATTATCAATTTAGCAACTCAATTTCAATCAGGGATAATGCTAAAGAATTGGAAGTAAAAAGTAAAGCATTTTTCTCGATTGAGAAGGCAATGGGTGCGATTAAAAACG
>Ga0207113_1140_pt1 | contig 18689 bp, 17 predicted proteins | sample Alteio_BWMinHeat_69_FD_153559 | JGI IMG/M metagenome (GOLD analysis project Ga0207113, IMG submission 153559) | Enriched cells from forest soil in Barre Woods Harvard Forest LTER site, Petersham, Massachusetts, United States -... | ecosystem: Environmental > Terrestrial > Soil > Temperate forest >... | reverse complement strand
CAGCTAATGCTGATCTTACTTTCGCTTGTTATTATTCTCCTGGGTATATTCCCTCAGCTGCTGATCGACCGTTTATACATTATTTATATCTGATTCCGGGATTGACGATTGTAAGTCTGTAAAGAAGCTTTAAATTAGCCCTGTATTACAAAGACATATGAGGCTACTTGATATCCTTTCTCTTTCGTTCCGTACCATCAGGAGCAATAAACTCCGGACAGGTATTACGGTTGCCATCATTGCATTCGGCATCATGGCCCTGGTGGGAATCAATACCGCGATAGATGCGATGAAACAAAAATTCACGGAGAGTTTTGCATCCATGGGATCCAATGGGTTTACCATCCATTATAAGGATTTCCAGTTTTTCGGAAATAACGATCAGGTAACAAAAGAAAAAAAGGGCGCAAAAAAGGATAAGAAGTCCAACAACAAAATACCTATCACCAAAGAGCAGGCGGAACTCTTCAAACAAAGCTATCATTTCCCTTCAAAAGTATCACTCAGTCTGCGTGGAGGTAACAGCAATATCGTTTCTCTTGGAAGTTCTAAAACCAATCCTACCGTGCAGGTAATTGGCGGCGATGAGGACTATGCCGAGCTCAACGGATATACACTGAATGAGGGCCGTTCGCTGAATGAGCTGGATGTGGAATCGGGCAGGAATGTTTGCATTATAGGAAGCGATATTGTAACAAAATTTTTCGGGGGAAATCCGGAAAGGGCTGTAGAAAAAATCATTAAAATCAACGGACTTCCATTCCGGATTGTCGGGACCATGGAATCCAAGGGGTCCAGTATCGGCAGAAGCTTCGATAACGTGATCATTACTTCCTATAATAATGTAAGGCGGTTTTTCATTAGCGGATCAGTCAACATGTTCAATCCCACACCTTCTTTCAATATACAGGTAAAAGTGCCCGATGTGAACCAGGTAAGCCTGGCGATCGGGGAAGCGGAAGGCGTATTTCGTCCCATAAGGAGAATCAATACCACCGACGCCAGCAATTTTGTAATTGATAAAAGCGACCGGTTTGTGGAAGAACTCCTCTCCAACCTTTCTTTAATAACCATTTGTGCCGTTGTAATAGGTGCAATAACATTATTGGGAGCAGCAGTTGGTTTGATGAATATCATGCTGGTCTCTGTTACAGAGAGGACAAAGGAAATTGGTTTGGTTAAAGCCATCGGTGGCAGGAAGGGCAGTATTCGCATGCAATTTTTATACGAATCCATCATGATCAGTTTGCTGGGCGCTGTTTTTGGAAGCTTCCTGGGCATCCTGATCGGAAATGTCTTCTCTCTTGTACTCAATACAGGATTTGTCTTTCCATGGATCTGGCTTTTCCTTGGAATGGCTATCTGTACAGGGGTTGGAATACTTGCCGGAATATATCCTTCATTAAAAGCGTCCCGGCTAAATCCCATTCAGGCTTTACGATATGAATAATTTATAATATTTCATTTAGAATGAATGCAGGCAAGGGTTTGCTCACAAATGAATTAAATGGAAAGAATAACTATTTTCCATTTGGCATTCCGGAAATTTACTATATTGTGTTCCCTACGAATAAACCAGGTACACCGGATTTCCTATTGAAAAGGTTTTAAAAGCATCCCGTTCGCTTTAATCAATTACCAAATTCTTTAAATTTTTCTTAAACACTAAAAACAAACGATCATGGCTGAAACAAGACCAACTGCAACGGCTGCAGCTAAACCTGCATCAAGTGTAAAACCTGCGAAGAGTGGCAATTCTATTTCATGGATGGCCCCGCTGGCCTGTGTAATTATTGGATTTTTAATCTGGAGATTTTTGATTGGCGACCCAAGTAATTTTACCAAACCCGATCTCAATGGAGGTTTCTGGCCCAGCCATGAAGGAGCAAAAACTGCTCTTTCACGTATGTACCTGGGGGGGATCATTGTACCGATTTTAATAGGTTGCCTGCTTACCGTACTTACTTTCGTAGTTGAAAGGTTCTTAACAATTATCAAGGCCACTGGAAGTGGTAATATCAATGAATTCATCCGCAAAGTGCAATACCATCTGGCTAATAAAAATGTTGACAGCGCTATTGCAGAATGCGATCGTCAGAAAGGCAGTGTTGGCAATGTAATGAAAGCCGGTCTGCGCAGGTACAAGGAAATGATCACCAACAGCGAACTGGATACAGAACAAAAAGTGCTGGCCATTCAGAAAGAAGTGGAAGAAGCCACAGCGCTTGAATTGCCCATGCTCGAAAAAAACCTGGTATTTCTTTCCACCATCGCTTCCGTTGCAACCCTGCTGGGATTGCTTGGTACGGTAATGGGAATGATCCGTTCATTTGCCGCCCTGGGAGATAGTGGTGGTGGTGAAGCCGCATCGAAACTGAGCCAGGGTATTTCCGAAGCTCTGTACAATACCGCCCTCGGGATCGGTACATCAGCTATTTCTATCATTATGTACAACGTATTCACCACCAAGATCGATGGTATCACGTATGGTATTGATGAAAGCGGATTTACTTTGACGCAGAGTTTTGCATCACTGTACAAATAGTTGACCGATGACCGATGACCGTTGGCCGACCGCCAACGACCAACCGCCAACAGAATTATGGAATTTCAAATAATCAGCATCTAAATAGAAAAAATATGGGAAGAGCAAAGTTACCCAGGAAGAGCACGAACATCGACATGACAGCGATGTGCGACGTGGCCTTTCTATTGCTTTCTTTCTTCATTCTGGCTACCAAATTCAAACCGCCGGAAGCGCTGTCTGTAATCACACCGAGTTCTGTATCGACCAAGACTGCTCCGGAAAAAGATGTTGTGCTGGTAACCATCGATAAAGACGGGAAAGTATATCTGTCTGTTTCTGACGCTAATGTAGCCGAGAAAAAGACCATGATAGATGCCATCAACACATCAAAAAATATTGGTTTATCAGATGCAGAAAAAGCCAATTTCGTTAATATTCCAAATGCATATATCGGAGCTCCTTTCAGCCAGTTGAAATCTTACCTGGATAAGAATCCGGAACAACTGAGGAATGTGATTAAACCCGGCATTCCGGCGGTGGACAGTACGAACAATGAAATGATTGACTGGTTCAGGGCTGCTCAGGATGCATTCCAGGGAAGAAAAATGAATATCCTGGTCAAGGGCGACGATGCATCAAAATATCCTTCCTTACAGGGGGTGATCATCGCATTGAAAAAGAACGACCTCATGAAGTTCCAGGTCGTTACGAGTCCGGTTCCGCCCCCACTGGGTTCGGAACTTTATAAAGCACAACAGGCAACAGGAACGAAGGCAGTTGATTGATTAACTTAAAAAAAACAGAGACATGGCAGAAATGGATACCTCGGGCGGCGGCGGCCATAAAAAAGGCCCCGGCGTCAAAAAAGGAAAGAAGCTCTCTACCAGGGTGGATCTGACTCCGATGGTGGATCTGGGTTTCCTGCTGATTACTTTTTTCATCTTTACCACAACCATGAGCCAGCCGACGGCCATGCGTTTGTTTTTGCCCAAGGATGTAAAAAATCCGGATGAACAGAATAAGGTGAAGAACTCAGCGGTAATCACCCTGATGCTGGGTAAGAGTGATAAAATCTATTATTACGAAGGAGATAGTGCAGCCGGTTTAAAAGCCACGGACTTTAAAAACGTTCGTGATATTGTGGTCGACAAAAAAAGAAGGACCGATGCCAAGGACTTTGTGGTGATTATTAAGCCAACAGTAGATGCGACGTATAAGAATACCATCAATATCCTGGACGAGATGACCATCGACGGGGTAAAACGCTATGCGATGGTGGACATATCTCCTGTCGAGTATAATTATATTAAAGCGACGGAGAAGGCCAACGGGATAAATTAACGTCAGGATTTTTGTGGAAATTTTATTAAATTGAGTCATTACAAGAAATAGCCCATCATGGAAATAAATAAAATACTTACCGCGGATGTGCTTGATATCATCTTCGATGGAAGAAACAAGCAATACGGGGCTTACGATCTGCGTAAGACCTACAACAGACGTCTGCGGACCTCAATGCTGGTGATGCTGGGAGCTGTCGTTGCCCTGATTGTTGGATATTTAATCAGCAATTATCAGGGAAAAGGCAAAGTAGCACAGCAGGTGGTACAGGATGTTCAGCTGGAAGATGTTAAGGAAGAAAAAAAGAACGAACCACCGCCGCCGCCTCCTCCTCCAAAGCCACCACCACAGGTAGAAATGGCGAAATTCACCCCTCCGAAGATTGTTAAAGATGAGGAAGTGAAGGCCGAAGAAAAACCGCCTGAAGTTGAAAAGCTGGAAGACACCAAGATCGGTAATGCAAACCAGGAAGGTATCAAGGATGATAATATTACCGCTCCGCCCGCAGATAACAAAGGTGTCGTGGAAGCGCCAAAGGATAATACGGATTACGATAAAACATTTACCAAAGTGGAAATCGAATCTGAATATCCGGGTGGTATAGCAGCGTGGTACAGGTATCTTCAGAAGAACCTGCAATATCCCGATGAAGCTGTAAGTGCGGAAATACAGGGACAGGTAATCGTTCGTTTTATTGTTGACAAGGAAGGTGTGGTCAGTGATGTGGAAGCCGTGAGCGGACCTCCTGAACTCCGTGATGCAGCGGTTCGTGTTATCAAAAAAAGTGGTTCATGGAATCCTGCCATTCAGAACGGAAGAAAAGTAAAATCATACAAGAGCCAGCCCGTCAACTTTAAGCTCGAAGCACAATAGGAAAGTATGGGAGTGTGGGAGTGGAAGAATTTAATATACGAACCCGGGAATTATTCCCGGGTTTTTTCGTTGAAAGTTGACCGTTGGCTGTTCGCCGATGAATTTTACCGCCAACCGCCAACCGCCAACGGTCAACTATATTTGTAGCATGGTAGGAAAGTTAACAGGTTGGGACGATACCATCGTCGCTTTGGCGACCGCCCCGGGCATTGGCGCATTGGCAGTGATCAGGTTAAGCGGACCCGACAGTATCAAAATTGTAAAAGGATTGTTTCCTTCCAAAGATTTATCGAAGCAGGAATCACATACCCTGCATGTGGGCATGCTGAAAAATGGTGAAGAGGTATTAGATGAAGTGGTCATTTCGATTTACCGCGCACCGAAATCTTATACCGGCGAGGATGTGGTGGAGATAAGCTGCCACGGTTCCGTGCATATCGAAGATAAAATTCTCGCAGCATGTATTCATCATGGAGCAAGGCTGGCGCGTGCAGGTGAATTCACACAAAGGGCTTTTCTGAAAGGCAAGATGGATCTTACGCAGGCGGAAGCCGTCGCTGATCTGATTGCTTCGCACTCGGAAGCTTCACGTGTTTCCGCACTACATACTATGCGTGGCGGATTTGCAAATGATTTGAAAATATTGCGGGAGCAGTTGCTGGGATTCTCGGCGCTGATGGAACTGGAACTCGACTTCTCGCAGGAGGATGTGGAATTTGCCGACAGGAAAAAATTCTATACGCTGATTGAAGATGCGCAGCGTGTAACATCGGAGCTCATCGAATCATTCGCCTATGGCAATGTAATTCGTCAGGGTGTGCAGGTAGCGATTGTAGGAAAACCCAATGCAGGAAAATCAACACTGCTGAACAGTTTGCTCAATGAACCGCGCGCCATCGTGAGCGATATTGCAGGAACTACAAGGGATACGATCGAAGAAATATTAATTATTGAAGGAATAGAATTCAGGTTGATCGATACGGCGGGCATCCGTGCGCATACATCAGACAGTATTGAACAGATGGGAATGGATAAGACCCGTGAGAAAATAGAACAGGCGGATATTGTACTGGAGATTTTGGATGTTTCATCCATCGATCAGAAGGATAGTGTTCAATCATCAGCAAACCAGGAACTACTGAAGGGAGTTGCAAAAGAAAAACTGATTCGCGTATTAAATAAAACCGATTTATTATCTGAAGGAAATCTGAGTGTGAATTTTCTAAACCAGGATCTGATTTTTATTTCAGCAAAAACATCTTTCGGCGTGGACAAATTAAAACGTGCATTGGTGAAGCGCGTGCTGCGGGGAAAAAAAATCCGCGAAGGAACTGTTGTTACGAATGCGCGTCATCATGAAGCGCTGACAAAAGTCGCGATTGCATTGCATGATATCCGCACCGGTCTTGACAATCACGTATCCGGCGATCTTCTCTCCTCCGACATTCGCCGTGCCCTGCACTACCTCGGCGAGATCACCGGCGAGATCACCAACGAGGAACAACTCAGTTGGATATTCGGGAAGTTTTGTATTGGAAAATAATTATCTGCATCGCCCTCCGTAGCCTTGGCGTAGGTGGGCTTTTCTTCGCCTTTAGTAGCCTTTTCTTCGCTACTAATCTGTTACTAAATCCGATTTTTAAGAATCTCTGTTTTAAGTGGCCAGATTATGGGGCACAATGATACTGTATGATACCATATGATACGGTATGATACGATAGTTAACAGCGAGTTTGTGAATGGGCCTAAGGGTAAAAACGTAGATGGTCTGGTGTATTGTGAGAGTTGATTAAACTCGATATATTTATAATTTTAAGCCCTGGATATAAATCTTAACTGCAATACATTGCAATTGAAATATTTCCGTCATCGATAAGTACTGTACTGAAGGAATAATACAATTGAAGACCGGTTCAAAAGCCGGTCTTTTTGGGTTAACCTTGGCCGTTAGTCGGGGTGCATGCTTACACACGGTGCACTGTGCCGTTCGTCGGCCTAAGTTCCTGGCCTAGAAGGTGCACATTCATTAAAAAGTCGAACAGGTTGGTTTCGGTGGGTATCTTCAGTTTTTTGCGCAGACGGTAGCGGCTTAATTCCACCCCCCTTACGGAAATATTTTCCAGCTGGGCAATTTCCTTACAACTCAGGTTCATGCGCAGATAAGCGCAAAGCTTAAGTTCATGTGCAGTCAGTGCAGGGTAGATGATCTTTATATTCTGCAAAAAGTCGCTGTGCACATTGTCAAAGTACACGGCAAACTGCTCCCACTCCTTATCCATCTGGGTTTCTCTGCCCAGTATGCGGAGTATTTTCTTCATTTCCTGCTCGCTGCCGTTCTTCGTCACTCCGTTTTTTATCCGCACAAACTCTTCGCGTATTTTGCCTAAAAGCTCAGCTTTCTGCAGCAGGTGCATGGCGGTTGAGGCCAGCTCCGTGTTTTTATGCTCAATCTCCACTTCCAGCTTTTCGTTTTTCAGCTTTACGATTTCTTTCTCCGATTTGTCAAGTTCAAGCAGGAGCAGGTATTGCTGCCTTTTTTGTTCTTCTTCGTGTTTCTTCTGCTGATCAACAAATATCTTCCGCTGCCAGAAATAGGCTGCACAAATAAGCCCGCAAGCCAACAGCGTGTACAGCAAATATGCCCAGCCTGTTTGGTACCAGGGCGGCAGCACTTTAAAAAAATAACTCGTAATACCTGATTCGTTGCCCAGGTTGCTTTTGGAGCGTACCTGGAACTCATAATCGCCGGCTGGCAAGTTGGTGTATTCTTTTTCAGTTTTGGTATTCCATACACTCCAGTCCTTATTAAAGCCTTTCAAAAAATAGCTGTATTTAAGGCTGTTTTGCGCGCCGTACAATGGAGAAGAATATTCAAAGCGTATACTGTTCCATTTGCTGGATATTTCATAAAAATCGTTGGCCGGTTGTTTCTGCAGACTGCCGGCTTCGCCAAAATAGCCGCCGAATAGCAGGCTGTCATACCTGCCAGAAACATAAACCTGTCCCACTATAACCCGCAGCGGATACAGGCTTTTTTTATATTCTTCGTAGTTAATATGGTAAAAGCCTTTTTCGGATCCCACCAGCACATTGCTATTGTTAAAAGGGTAAATAAATTCATAATCAGTCACCATACGGCCGTTCAGCTCAGGAAAGTAAATAGTTTTCGGGGCCTGACCCTGGAGGTCAACAACGCCAAGGTTCTTGTCTTCAATGAACCAAATGTTACCGCTGGGGTCTTCGTTCAGGTAGCGTATGTTGCGATCATCAAAAATGGTTTTAAAATAAGCCGATGGTTCAAACCGGTCTGTTTTGTAGCTGTACTCATAAATACCTTTTTCGGTAGTTATCACCACATGGTTTTTTATTTTGTAAAGGTGGTTTTTCAGTTTTGAAGGCAGCCCGTTTTTATCGGTGTAAAGTTTTATGCCCGGTGCGGCCATATTGGTAACATCAATCTTGTACACACCATAATATGGATGGGCTACCCAAACCATACCTGCGCTTTCAACCGCTATAAACTGGGATGAAGTTGTAAAACCCGGCAGGCTGTTTTTTTTTACAAATCTGTTGTTTTTATAGCCGAATATATTGATGCCCTGAGCGGTGCCCGCCAGCACCACGGCTGATGGCTGTATTTCATAATAGGGCAAAAATTGCCAGTATGTAGTTTTGTTATCAATCGGTGTTATCTGGTCGTTGTTTATCATAAAAGCCCCGTCATGGTGGCTCATTAAGAGTTTTCCGTTTACCTCACTCAGGCCCCAGGTAGAACCCTTGGTATTTGGCACGGCCTTAAACTCTCCACTTTCCAAGCTTATATCCGGTTTGCCGGTTAAGCCAGCAACATACAGACCGTTGGACGTGCCTACATACAGTTTGTTATTGAATATAATGGAAACATACCCCAGGCCTTCGTTCAGCTTTTCGGGGTAAATATGCTTTATGGCGTTATTGAGTGCAGCAAAATCAATCCCGTTGTCAAGACCGAGCCACAGGTTTTTGTGGTTATCCAGATAAAGTTTTAGTATGTTATTGTTCTGAAGCCCTTCCCTTCGTGACAGGTTTTGTATTATTTCGCCTGCTTTGTTTACGATATACACTCCATTCATGTTGGTGGCTATGGCCATCAAGTCTTTGGTTAATGCAATGGCGGTAAGCACGCGTTCCCTGGAAAAAGGGTTACGGCCCTTAAATATAAAGGGGCTGATAACGTTATTGTGCAATATAAAAAAACCGGTATTGATGGTTGCGATAAAACTACTGTCTTCCCCAAACGGGAAAATGCTGCTTACAATGGCCTTGGCGGGCATGGCATTTTTTGTTGCAAAGGGCACCCATAGCCCGTTCCTGAATTCCAACAAACCCTCTTTGATATCCTGCGAAATCAGCCGGTTGTTGCTTTCAACCAAATACAGCCAGCCCGCATCTGATGGATAAACGGAAAGCAGATTGTTATTGTATCGAACGATCTTCTCTCTGGCGCAGAAAAAAATATCACTGCCATGGGCTACTATGTTCCAGCAGGCCGAAAAAGTATTGTTGTTTTCCGGCAGCTGGTTTTTAAGCGAAGTGTAGGTCAGCCTGCCGTTTTTATCAGGGGAAAAGAAACCAAACTCATCCAGGCAGCCTACATATATTTTATCGTCGTTGCCAATAGCCAATGAAATTATCACATTGTGGTTGGGCAACTGGTAGTTTTTCCAGTAGGAGCCGTCAAAACTCAGCAGGCCCTCATAGTTAGCAAAATAGACTATACCGTTTTTATCCTGCACAATATCCCTGTTTTGGGTACCTGCATTGTAAACATCTTTGGGATAGTTTATAATATCCGGCAGGCCTATGGTGTTTTGTGCGCCGCAGACTAAAATAGCCCCAAGAAAGAAAAAAAGTATAGGCAGTGCTTTCATTTAAAAGATTGATTTGGCAGTTGAAGAATGCTGTGCATAATGCGGATGTAATGCGGACTGTTGCGTGCTGCGGAATTCTTTTCAGCTTAAAATTGCCACTGGTATTATACTTGACAAATAAACAGTGCCCTGCCAGGTGCTCGCCCGTAAAACGGGCTTAAAAAAGCAGAAAAATAGATTTCATAATACCGGGCTAAGCGTGCTAATAAAGGTAGGGTGTTTTACACCACCCTCAAATGTTGTAAGGCTATATATATAATGTGATGGGGTAATGATGAGGTGAAAAAACAGGGCCTTCCCTTTATTTAGTCGGAGATGGGGTTTAGATGTAGTATAATTCAAGGTTAATTGATGTGGCTGCTGTTAATTTGCTCCATTCGTTTTGCTGATCACATTTTCTAAATTTCAATCAAAAAATTAATGAAACGACTATTCCCTAATGGGTTGCTGGTTTATGCAATGATGGATAATGCATAAATAGAAACTTTTAATAACAAAACACAATCTACTCAATTATGAAAAAAGCAAGTTTCTTATACTGGTTAATGATCTTCCTGCTGCTGTCAACAAACATGTTTGCCCAGCCCAAACCGGCCTTGGGCGCTGATTATTTTAAGGGCAATTGGAGTGTACTGATAAAGGGCACGCCAAATGGTGATGCCCGGATGATCTTTCTGCTGGAGCTCAGAAATGATTCTATGACAGGCGTTGTACAGGACACCACTGGTGCAGAAATTTCTAAAATCTCGAAGGTGGAACTGACAGACACTTCGGCCACTGTCTACTTCACCGCCCAGGGATATGATGTGAATCTTGTGATGAACAAAAAAGATAGCGACCACATTACCGGCAGCTTGATGGCTATGTTTGATGTAGAAGGTGAGCGGTTAAAGAAAACTCAATAAGGATATTAATGTGAAAAATTTAGTACAAAAAAGATCGAGCTTATCTTGATGATATTCAGCCACGCAGGCCTCAAAACTCCTGGAAGAAAAAGCGGGGGCAATAGTCTGAAATCAAAAACTTGAAAAATAAAATCATTAGATCAACTATAGACCATAGCGCCTGACATAGTAATTAGAAACTCAAATAAATTCAAAAGATGAAAAAAGCAGCACCGATTAATTTAATCGCCCTGATTCTGATAGTGTTCGCTACAAAAGTAAATGCGCAAACAAATCCCATAGGAATTTTTGACGGCCAGACAGATGTGGGTCGTGTGAAGACCGCCGGTATCTGCAACTATGATGATAAGTTGCAAACTTATACCCTTTCGGGTTCCGGTTCCAATATTTGGGGAACGCATGATGAGTTTCATTTTGTCTGGAAAAAGATGAAAGGCGATTTCATCCTGCGCTGCGATGCCTCTTTTATAGATAAAGGAGTTGAAGCACATCGCAAAATAGGCTGGATGGTGCGCTCGTCGCTAGATACCGGCTCCAAACATATAAGTGCAGTGGTACATGGCGCAGGTTTAACCTCGCTGCAGTTCCGTAAGGAAACGAACGGCGCGATGGATGAAAAGAAATTCGACATCAGCCTGCCTGATGTTATCCAACTGGAGCGCAAGGGCAATACTTATATTATTTCTGTCTCACATAAAGGCGAACTTTTTGCAAGCCAGGAGCTGAATGATGTGGACTTAGGCGATAATGTTTATGTTGGATTATTCATTTGCCCCCACAACCCGAATGTGGTTGAAAAAGCGGTATTTAATAATGTCCGCATCGTGGAGCCCGCCCCGTCTACCCTGGTGCCTTACAGGCAATACCTTGGCAGCTTCCTGGAAATACTGGATGTACAAACCCAAAACAGCCGCATCATTTACCAGGCGCCCAACTCTATACAAGCGCCGAACTGGATGAAGGACGGCAAACATCTTTTGTATAACAGCGACGGTTTGTTGTACACCTACGACCTGAAAACCAATACGCCAACGCTGCTGAATACCGGCTCGATAACAGCAAATAATAATGACCATGTTATCTCATTCGACGGAAAATGGCTGGCTATCAGCAGCGGTGAGGGTAAAAGCTTTTTATCTCTTGGTTGGGTAGTGCCTGTTACCGGCGGCGAACCCAGAAAGTTAACCCCTATTGGTCCGTCGTACATGCACGGCTGGTCGCCTGACGGCAGGTGGATTGTTTTTTGCGGAAACCGCCATAACGAATATGACGTTTACCGCATCCCTTCAGCGGGCGGCCCGGAAGAACGGCTGACCACGGCACCCGGTTTGGACGACGGCCCTGAATATTCACCGAATGGCAAATACATCTTCTTTAATTCCGTTCGCAGTGGCTTGATGCAGATCTGGCGCATGGATGCCGATGGTAACAACCAGGTACAACTCACTAACGACGATTACAACAACTGGTTTCCGCATGTTTCGCCCGACGGCAAATGGATATCATACATCACCTTCCTAAAAAGTGAAGTCAAGCCCGGCGACCATCCTTTCTATAAGCACGTATACATCAGGGTTATGTCAATTGACGGCGGCCCCTCAAAAGTTGTTGCCTACCTGTACGGCGGGCAAGGCACCATTAATACCCCATCATGGTCGCCCGACAGCAAGTACCTGGCATTCATCAGCAACACAGCTCTTTTATTTCCAATATTTCCAACAAATAAATAAATTGAAAAATGAAAAAAAATAACAGAGGTGCATGTGCCTAAAAGGTACTAATCCGTCACTAATTACCCGCAAACCCACTAGAATCGCTGGACTGTACTTTTTGTATTGGGAAATAATGTATTGGTTGGCGGTTGGCGTCGATGCGCTACGAAGAATCACATGACAATTTAACACCTTGTGATATACATTTTATTATTAAAGCTATCCAATAAAATATGGTTGAATTGCTTTTTTTCTGCATATATAATATGTAGTTCCCACTTAGTCTTCATTTGGGCAAATTAAAATCTATGCGTATTTGGGATTAAGTGTTATGTCCGAAAGTATGCTTCATGCTTTAGTGACATTGAAAACATAACTAACCATAAGATCAAATCTCCAGCACATTAATTTTCTTATTTATTTTCATTTCTTCTGGCATAACGGCCAAGATCGTCTCTTTTAAAACCTCTATCAGTTTTTCTTTAACATACTGCCGGTGTGTTGCAATACTTATTTCACGAACCGGTGTTGGTGGCTTAAAATAACGAAGGCGTTTTTTTTGTGAGGCAGTTAAATTAAAGGTAGCAAGCTCAGGAACGATCGTGACTCCAAAGTTTTTTTCAACCAGATTCTTTAGTGTTTCAATACTACCTGCTTCATAATGTATCTTTTCCTCCATTTCATGTTGCTTTTTCAATTCGCAAAGATTGAGTATCTGCGAACGCATACAATGTCCTTCTTCAAGCAGCCAGAGTCTATTTATATCAATATCTACAGGCAAAACATACTGCTTGTTAAATCCACTTTCATTTTTATTAATGTATAAAAAATATTTTTCGTAAAACATCACCTGCTCTTTTACTGAGTTGTCATTTAGTGGTGTGGCTAATATTCCTGCATCCAGTTGTCCGTCTTTTAACCGATCAATAATAATGCTTGTTGTAAATTCATTAATGAGGAGTTTTACCTGTGGGTAATCAGTTACATATTTCTTTAAGAACAAGGGCAACAGGTAGGGGGCAAGTGTAGGAATGATCCCGATCCTCAACTCGCCGCTTACCTCTCCTTTTTCTTCTTTAATGAGTTCGCTAACCCGTGCTGCTTCTGCTGCAATCCGGCGAGCCTGCGCTATAATTTTTTTCCCTATATCAGTGGGTTTCACCGGTTTTTTACTGCGGTCAAAGATTTTCACGCCGAGTTCATCTTCCAGTTTTTGAATCATCATGCTTAGTGTTGCCTGTGTTACAAAACATTTTTTTGCAGCTTGCTGAAAATGCCGGTGTGTATCAATGGCAATTATGTAGTCCAGTTGTTGCAGATTCATAGATAGATATTATCTATGCAAAGATAGATAATATCAGTTTGATTGATAGTCTAAAAAAGGAGATTTTCGAGCAAAATATCTTTTAAACTTATAACGAGCTATATATGGAAAAGAAAAAATTAACCACCGCAAGCGGCAAGCCTTACTTTGAATTTGAAAATTCGATGACAGTTGGCGATCGTGGTCCCATTTTATTGCAGGATTTTTTACTACATGAAGACATGGCTCATTTTAACAGGGAAAGGATTCCCGAAAGAGTGGTGCATGCGAAGGGGTCAGGAGCATTCGGTACGTTTACTGTTACCGATGATATTACTCAGTATACCAGGGCTAAAATATTTTCGAAAGTTGGCAAGCAAACAAAAATGTTTATCCGTTTCAGCACGGTAGGTGGGGAAAAAGGTAGCGCTGATACCGAAAGGGATCCCCGTGGTTTTGCCATAAAATTTTATACCGAGGACGGGAACTGGGACCTGGTAGGAAATAATACACCCGTATTTTTTATTAAGGACCCCAAAAAATTTTCACATTTCATACATACACAAAAGCGTGATCCTAAAACAAATTGTAAAAGCCCAACCATGATGTGGGATTTCTGGAGCCTGAACCCCGAAAGCCTGCACCAGGTTATGATATTGATGAGCGACAGGGGGACTCCTTTCTCTTACAGGAATATGCACGGATTTGGAAGTCATACCTTTTCTTTAATAAATAAAGACAATGAAAAAGTTTGGGTAAAATTTCATTTTATAACCGCTCAGGGTATTAGAAATTTTAACGGCCAGGATGCAAGTGAAATGCGGGGTATTGATCCTGACCATGCACAAAGAGATTTGGTTGATGCCATTGTAAGAAGAGATTTTCCGAAATGGAATATGAAAATACAGGTGATGGCGCAGGAACAGACTAAAACTTTTAAATGGAACCCGTTTGATCTTACCAAAGTGTGGCCCCACGGTGATTTCCCAATGATAGATGTAGGTGTAATGGAACTGAATGAAATACCGCAAAATTATTTTAGAGACGTGGAGCAGGCTGCTTTTGCACCGGCACATGTTGTTGACGGCATCAGCTATTCGCCTGATAAAATGTTGCAGGGACGTTTGCTTTCTTACCCTGATGCTCACCGTTACCGTTTGGGTGTTAATTACGAACTTTTGCCAGTGAATAAATGCCCTTACCTGGTTGACAATTACCAACGAGATGGACATATGCAGGTTGGCGATAATGGTGGTGCAGCGCCAAACTACCGTCCGAACAGTTTTGATGATATAATAGTTGATGAAAACTATAAAGAACAGGCAATGGAGTTGGATTCGTCTATAGCAGATTTTTATGACCGCAACAAAAATGACAACGATCATTATACCCAACCTGGCATGTTGTATCGTAAAGCCATGAATGAACAGGATAGGAAAAACCTGGTGAATAACATAGTTGGGTCAATGCGCGGGATTAGCGGTGAAAAGAAAGATGAGATTATCAATAGGCAGTTATGCCATTTTTTCCGGGTCGATATTCAACTGGGAATGGCCATTGCTTCAGGCCTGGGCGTTGCCATTGATGATAAGGTGAAGGAGCATGTGCATTAGAATTTCGTCATAACATAAAGAGAGTACTATGCTGGTCACTTTCAAAGACTGTAACCGAAATCATGGGTCGGGTAATTATAAAATAGGCATTTTTCACAGATAACAGGAAGATACCTCTACTATCAGAGGTAAAAAGTAAAAACTTTGGAAAATATCATTCAGCTAATAGAAGGATGTAAGAAACAGTTGGCGAAAAGCCAGAAAATACTCTACGAGCAGTTCTATGGCTATACACTAAAAATTGCCTTTCGTTATGTGCATCGATATGATGTCGCAATAAATGTTACAAATGACGGTTTTGTTAAGATATTCCGTAATATAGAAAAATTCAGATGTGAAGAGCATGAATTTCCTGAAAGACTCTTCATGGCGTGGATGAAGCGGATCATAATTAACACTTCTATTGATGAAATGAGAAAAAATAATGTTACCCCTGAAATAGGGGGCATCCCGGAATATGTATGGGAAGAACGGGACCACAGTCAGAAAGCAGACCAGTTTTTGTTATATAAAGAAATGATAAGTTACGTTAAAGATCTTCCTCCAAAGTACAGAATTGTTTTTAACATGTTTGTTATAGACGGATTTTCACATTTTGAAATTGCTAATACCCTGGGTATTTCCGTTGGCACATCGAAATCGAATTTGTTCCGAGCAAGGGACATTTTGCAAAAAATCATTAAAGAAAAAGAGAAAGCAAGATCATGGATCTTATAGTATAAAACTCCCAGAATTTAAGACTAAAGATCTGGTTAATAATTTTCGCAATTGAGATGCCCCCACACTACCCTTTGCCTGAAGTATGGGATTAGTCAAATAGCGATGAGGTGAAGGTGTATGTGCATTAGAATTTCGTCATAACATAAAGTGAGTACTATTTATCTACTCTCTCTATTTTTTTTAACAACAAAATAAATTATATGAAAAATAACGAAGTGGCAAAAGCTGCATTTAATCAAAAATTATACGAACTTAATAAACTTGCCAAACCGACACATCTTGGGCAGAATTTGAAAGAAATTGTGCTTTATGAAAAATTGCTGGAAATAGAGGAACAGATCATTAAGCTGGCAAACAAGGTTGGAAAAAACTAAACCTGTTATGTATCGGCCTGCTTAAGCTATTTCATAATACTAGTCTCAGTCCTTCATCTTTGAAGCAATCCGAGCAAAGAATTATTTTAGCCATTGTACCTGCCCCCAATAAACTGGACAGATTTCTAATGTTTGTATAATAGCTTTCCTTTGAATCCTAGTAAAAAAGTAATTACCAATCCGTTACCAATTCCCAGCAAACCCGCTGAATTCGGGATACAATACTTTTTGTATCGGAAAATAATTTTGGTTGACAGTTGGCGGTTGACGGTTGACGGTGTTGTAATAAAAGGATTCCTTTAAATTGTTCTGTTTTTAGAAGTTTATCCCGCCAAAGGCGGGACTCCTAATCTGTTACTAAATCCTGATTTTGTTATTTACTTAATTTTGGTAGCAAGGTTATGGTTTGCAGTGATACAATATGTAACTAAATTAAAGCTCCATCAAAATGGTTGCCTATGGTTGAAAAAATGAGTTATTTCCGGAGCCAGTACTTTCATTGAAACATTGTGACTTTGTCCTTTCAATAAGCAGAGTTCTGAATTCGAAATTCGCCAGCTAACTGCTTTTACGGCATTCAATAATTTTTCAGGCGATTTTTCTCCGCCAATTACAAGTGTGGGCAGCGATATTTTTTCCAATAATTCCCCGGGCAGAGAGAAGTTTCCCATAATCGCAACATCGTATGCAAGTGTATGTGCAACGCCTTCATTTTTCTTCCACAAAGACTTTCCGAAAATCCTGAACAGGAAAACAAACAGAGCGGGCATTCCCATAACCCTGGTCATAAAATATTTTACTGCATCAGTTTTTTTTCCCTGCTTTGCAAAATTCTCCAAAATTGTTTTAGCCCCTTTTGGTGGGGGTACATCATTTTCGTTAATTGCAATATAGGGGGGTTCAAACAGAGCAATTTTTTTTGCATTCACACCTTTGTTTATAGCTTGTATCAGAAGTGCTGCACCTGAAGACATACCACAAATAAAAGGTGTTTCACCTGTGGCCTCAATGATAGCCTGTAAATCTTCGATTTCCCTGTCAACTGAGTATGGGTTGGTATCTGAGCTTTCACCCCTGCCTCTTCTGTCATAACTATAAACGGTAAAACGATTTGAAAGCAATGGAACAAGTCCCGGTGAAACGCCATGATCCCTGTAACAGAAAGCACCATCCACTAATACCAATGCAGGGCCATTGCCTGATTCGCTGAAAGCTATTAGTGTGCCGTCTTTTGAAATAGCAATACTCATTTTATCTTTGTTTCATGATTTGTTACCATAATTTCCAATAATTCTTCAAGATTTTTAAGGGCTGAAGTAAATCCTGTTTCAAAGCCCATTTCAATAATAGTTTTCAGTTCGGATTCACGGTTGAAAGTAATTTCGATCTCAACTGTTGTGGCCAAACCCTCATCTTTGAAATTGTTCTTATGGTACATAACAGGAAGTTCGAGATTCTTTTTTCCCGATTCATCACAGAAGAAACTAATGGAATCAAAACTTTTGCACTTTTTAATTGAAGTAAATTCTATAAGTGCCCAAATGCCAGGTTCTTTGGGGTTAATAATCTGATACAACCAACTGCCTCCTTCTTCAAAATTGAATACTTTGGTTTTTGTTTCCCAGGGTTTGGGAGCCCACCACTGTTCTAGCAAATCGCTTTGAGTCCAGGCACGCCAAACGTGTTCGATTGGCGCATCAAAATGTCTTGTTACCTGTAATCTTCTGCTCGGCAAATCCCTGGTAATTTTGGTATAATAACTCATCATTTTTATTTTTGCGCTTTAATAATTTTATACTTTCAAGAGAAACCAAAATCAACCAATAAGAATTAGCCAGAATTAATAACCTATTGGCATAGCCGACCAGTGCAATCACTCCGATAGGAATTGTTTTTGGAGCATCATTGGTTCCAGGATGAAAGACACCTGCTTTTTTAAGTCCTGAAATCATTGCTATCATAGTTATAACCATCAGCACAATACTTATCCAGGTGAAATTGGCCGCCCACATTAACCTTCTATGATTGAAGGGGTATCTTTTGCAGAGGTTAAAACTGATTAGGATTGATGCCAGGGGAAAGGTAGGAACTCCTATTAATGCTGCAGTTCCATGAAGAGGATGACTGATATTAAAGATTGAAGCCATTAATCCACCAATTCCCGAAATGAATAAGAGCACTACGCCAATTTTACCCCATGTATCTTGCATAAGACTCCATATTGAAAAAGCTGCACACCATACACTGAGTCCCCCACTTAAAAAGAATACGGTCAGCAACCACTCGTATTTTCCCTTTGCATATTCACTAATCATTCTCCATGAGGGCGAAAACTCGGGGCTGACAAAATGCAGATACAATAATGCAGCAAGAGAAATGACTGTAGCAGATAAGGCCAAGTTTAATAAAAT